>Ga0315285_10002041_pt1 | contig 21208 bp, 15 predicted proteins | sample YL17G09_36_MG_FD_203698 | JGI IMG/M metagenome (GOLD analysis project Ga0315285, IMG submission 203698) | Sediment microbial communities from Yellowstone Lake, YNP, Wyoming, USA - YL17G09_36 | ecosystem: Environmental > Aquatic > Freshwater > Lake > Sediment | place: USA: Wyoming | collected...
CGAATTGCACTTGGGGGCCCTTCTGATGCCCCCAAACTACTTCTCAGCTATCTCCATGCCTGCCAAGGCTGCATAACGAAGTGTCCACTTCTCCGGGGCCAGATCAGTTAGATGCGATTGCCCTGGGTGAAGTAGTCCACTGTACTACGGAAGTGGCGTAGGATTCCACTCGTTGGCGAGAGCGTCTGGACTTGCTCCAAGAGGGGGGAACTGGTTACATCGCAAGTCCAAACCGAGGCCAGGACAGCCTGGCGTGAGGCCTGGCAGATGATTCCGCTCGCCGCCGCACGAGAAGGATTCCGACGGTAAGGGGAGAAGGAGGCCCTGCGAGGGTAAGTCGGAACCGTGCTTTCCGACCATATGCGGTATCACCTGAGCAGTGAAGCTGGGCGAGGGAACGGTTGTCACTAACCAAGCTCTGGGTGGGAATCTGTCGTCCTCTGCCCGTTTGGCGGCAGGGCCAGCGTCAGGGTAAGCCGTGCCGCCTTGGCGGAATCGCTGTGTGCTGCTCCGCTCATCGCCGTGTCCTGTTTGGAAGACTACCCGCGCCGGCGTGGCCGTTGCGCGGTTGCAGGCTTGGTCGGTCTCGGCCTCCAGCGGTTATTGAGCCGATAGAGAGGCAATCAACAATGAGGAGGCAGGCGATGAGACGAGTCTGGGGGATGGTCGTAATCGCAGCACTGGCGATATCACTCGGTGGATGTGGGACAGTCACGCGCATGGGGGACATAGTCGAACACCCCGACCGGTTCATGAACAGGGATGTGACGGTATTTGGCGCGGTCTCGGACTCTAAGGCCCTCACTCCTTTGCCCGGTCAGCTAGTGAAATTCCACGGCATGTACACGCTGACGGACGGGGACCATAAGCCCATCATCGTCAAGACGGTGAGCCACCCGCCGGCCAATGACACGGAGCAGCATCTGACCGGGAAGATCATCAAGAGCGATGAAGATCCAGTCAACGGCTTCGTGATCGAACATACCGGCATTAGGTGGCTGCCAGAGATGGGCGGCAGCGTTCCGCTGATCGGCGCGCTGGTGGTGTTGGTGGCGTTGGCCGGGGTGCTGGTCTACCTGCTAGTTCGCCCGCCGTCCAGACGGTGCATCCACTGCCAGCGAAAGAACCCGCTGGATGTGGAGATATGCAGGTTCTGCGGGAACCCAGTTGACAGGAAACCTGTTCCAGAGACGAAGCCCTGCACCGCTTGTGGCTTCGACAACGCCATGAACGCCCTGTTCTGCGAGAGCTGCGGACTGGAGTTTGGATCGGGCCCGATCACGAGACCGATCGGCCAGCCGGGAGCAGACCTGCACGTGGTTGATGGCAGCGCGGCGATGGATGGGAAGCAGTTCGACCTCGCCGCCGATGGTACTAGGTACAAGATCGGCAGCCTGCGGAATATGGAGATTCCGATCGTGGGCGACAGCACGGTGTCGCGAGAGCATGCCGTGATCTGTTGCGGGCCAGGTCACGAGTTCTACGTGCAGGATATCGGCAGCACCAACGGCACGATGGTGAACGGGGCGAGCGTCGTCAGGCAGACCCTGTCCGATGGCGACGTGATCCAAGTCGGCAAGACGAAGCTACTCTTCCGGCGGCTTCAACCAGCGGCGGAGGGGCCCTAGGCGCATATTCATCATGTTGGGAGGCCGAGGGAGAGGCCGGCTGATCGCGTCCGCAGCGTACGCTACCGACAAGGGGTGGGTACGCGACGGAAACGAGGATGCCGCAGCAGCAGTGCGACTGCCAGGTGCGGCAGGTACGCCGTGGGTCTGGGCCGCCGCGGTGGCAGACGGTATAGGCGGCACTGCCGGAGGTGAAGTTGCCAGTCGCAGTGCGGTGGATGCGTTCATCCTCGCCGTGCAGTCCCTCTTGGCCGATGGAATCTCGGACCCCGCGCGGCTAACTGAGCGGGGGTTCGCGGAGGCCAACGCCGAGATTGCGGGGCGGGCGCAGTCCGTCCCAGGAAACTCGGAGATGGGCACTACCCTCACGACTGCTCTGCTGTGGGGTCGCCGGCTCTGGGTTGGCCACATAGGCGACAGCCGCCTCTACGTGGTTCGCCGAGGGCAGACGCGGCAGATCACAACAGACCATTCTGTGCGCGGCATGTTAGCTAGATATGTTGGGGCCGGCTCGCCCCAGGTGCCGGACATCGTATTTCAGGATCTCCGGGACGGTGACGTCGCAGTGCTCTGCACAGACGGACTGTATAGACGCCTGGAATCGGGAATCGCGGGCATCCTCCGGGCCAGCGGCGACATATCCACTGCATGTGAGGACCTAGTCGCGGCGGCCAAGGAGCGAGACGGCTCCGACAACATCACGGCAGCGTGCATCGCCGTCGGCAGGAAGGTATTCCGGAAGCCTGTGAGTGTGAGAAGACGTTCGATCGCGGTTCTGCTGTTGGCGGTACTGCTCGCTATGTGTGTCGTGATCTGGAAGCTGGCGAAGCACGAAGCGCCTGCCGGCGGAACCGGGACAGCGGCGGCCACAGCTGCGCCGGATGCAGTTCGTCTGGAGCTGGAAGCGCAAGACGGGCGGCTTCAGATCAGCGAAGGCTGGGCAAGCGTGCGCGTCGGGCGCGCAATCGCTCTACACGACGGCACTGATACAGGTGTGGCCCGCTTAGCCGACCAGCGGATCACTGTCAGTCTGGCTCCCGCGGCTGAGAGAGGAAAGGTGCAACTGACATTCGAGCGCAGTGGACATGCGAAGCCGAGCACCCCTGGGTGGAGCATCGACGGCTCGGTATGGGTGCAAAAGAAGAGCGCGCTGGTCGATCGGCCGAAAGAGAGCATAGCGTTCAATATGGCGGGGAGAGACGGCGGCGCGGACGTCCCGGTGGAGATTCTGTTCGGACGCGATCTTCCCGGCACTGCGGTAGAGGCTGGGGCTGCGCTGACTCTGCCCGCGACCACTAACCCCGAAGTACCGAGCCGGCAAAGCAGCCGCCTACGACATCGATATCGCGGCGGTGGGGCCAAGAGGCCAGTCTCGTCCGCCGATTCACGAGGACGACGTGGCGCACCTACACGAGCGGCCGGAATGACGGCGGCCTCGGCCCAGGGGCCTCTGTCTGCGAAAGAGAGCACCGATAGAGATGGCAGCAAGAGCGCTGATACGAGGCAGGATTAGCGCGGGCGGCCTATGCGGAGGTGCGCTCTGGCTCCTGGCGCTCCTGCAATGCGCGGCCGCCACAGGTGCCAGCGGAACGAGAGTGGCCATACGCGTGCAACCAGAGCGCTGGCCGCACGTGCGCTGCTCCACGCTCGTGACAGACGCGGCTGGCGTTCCCATCTCGGGGCTGGCCAAAGAGGACTTCTCGGTCTCTGAGGACGGACGGGCGATAACGGAGTTTCGCGTTCTGCCCTTCCGCTTGACCCAAGAGAAGATGGCAGTGGCGCTCGTGATCGACCGAAGTGGGAGTATGCAGGGGAAGCCCTTCGCGAAGGCGCGGGAAGCCGCGGCGAATTTCGCGTCGCGATTGGCTGAGACAGACGTGCTTGCGGTGGTCACCTTCGGGGGCAGGTCGAGAACGGAGGGCCCCCTCACTACCGACAAGGGTGCGGCCCTGGCGATCCTCGATCAGGCTCAGTCCCGAGGAAGAACCGCCTTGTACGACGCCGTCCGGCGGGCCATCACCTCGCTCTCCCACTATTCGGCTGATCAGAAAGCCGTGATCGCTCTTACGGACGGACACGACAATGCCAGTCGTGCAACATCCGAGCAGTGCGCAGATACCGCCAACAGTGCGGGCGTTGTGCTTTACAGCATCGGCCTTGGCCGCTCGGTCAATGAGAAGGCGTTGCGGGCCATGGCGGACCGCTCGGGTGGCTCCTTCTTCGCGGTGGCGTCGCCGACGGATCTGACGGCGGTTTATCAGCAGATCGCCGGGCAGATTCGCAATCGATATGAAATCGCTTACACCTCGCCGCACAAGTCAGTCCAGGGGCCGTGGGTGACAGTGAGGATTTCCGTGAAGGACTCGGACGGCCTGGCCGCTGCCCAAGCGCAGTATCTGGCGATTGGAGGAACGGCCACCGGCGTAGCCGAGCAAGGCGGGTTGGGAGTTGGCGGCTATGCGGCACTGGCACTGGTTGTGGTTAATCTCACATTGATCGGTCTCGTAGTTCGTCGGAGGATTGTCGTGAGCGGTCCAGAGCCAAGCGGGAAGCCCTCCCGGTGCCCGAAGTGTGGTTCCCAATCTGTGGCCAGAATCGCGTACGGTCTCCCAGCACGTGACCATGTGTACGACGAGGATGTCATCCTCGGGGGCTGCGTCGTCGGGGACCACTGCCGCGATTGGGCATGCAAAGACTGCGCCCACACTTGGGGGCTTGGGATTCAGCAGCGACTGCGCAAGTTGCGGGAAGATCACCGATGAACCAGATCGGACAGTACGAGATCGAGAGTCCCCTGGGACCTCTAGGTGGAACCTCCAGGGTCTACCGCGCGGTCGACGCCATGAAGCGGACCGTAGCGCTGAAGGTGCTGTTGGACCATCTCGCGGCCAGCCCTGAATACATACGGCGGTTTCAGCGGGAAGCCGAGAATGTCGCAAACCTAAGGCACGAGAACATCGTAATCGTACACCATGCATCGTTGTATGAGCCGCCGTACTACATGGCGTTTGAATTCCTGTCCAGAGGCACGCTGGTAGACCGGATCTCTCGGCCCATGACGGTTGAGCGGACGCTCGAGATTATCGAGCCTATCTGCAAGGCCATTGACCACGCACACCGCCAGAAGGTCATCCATCGCGATATCAAACCCGGTAACATCATGTTCGATGACACGGACAGACCGAAACTGACCGATTTCGGCATCGCACTCGCCGACAACCAGACGCGCCTCACCATGGTCGGGGTGAAGTTCGGCACAGCAGAGTACATGTCGCCGGAGCAGGCTGACGGCAAGGAGGACCTGGACTGGCGGACCGATATCTATTCGTTGGCGGCCGTCGTGTACCACATGGTAACGGGCCGGCCGCCATTCCCGCATCCCGATCCACTTCAGGTACTGAGGAAGATCATCAACGATCCGGTAACACCGCCGTCGAGGGTCAACGCAGGTCTGCCACGCAGTGTCGACAGGGTCATCCTCAAAGCCATGAACAAGAAGCGGGAGCGCCGTTACCAGTCGGCGATGGAGTTCTGCAGGGCACTTGCAGTTGCTGCTGAAGCTCCGCCCGCCTCAGACGAGACAAATAAACGGACAGGGAAAGGGCGCGGCGGAAAAGTGCGCCCCAAGAACGAGCGAGGCGCGCGTCCGCAGACCGCCGTGCTCATGGCTCTTCTCGTCGTTGTAGCGCTGGGCATTGGACTTGTGTTGCGGGCAATGGTTACGCCACGAACAGAAGCGGCACCGCCGCCACCGCTAGACGCCGTGGTTCCGCCGGTCAGTGCGCAATACTGGCCGGACGCCGCGAACGCACTCCGCAAGTGGAAGCCAGGCTTACGTGTTCTGAGGAAGACTCAGCGGAGTCTGGCCAAGCAGAAGAGCCACTTCATCAGGACGGAGCCACGTGCGGGGGAGCCGGCAGGCGATACAGTGACAGTGGTGATCGGCCACGGGCCTCCTGTTGATGAACGATACCATGAGCAACTGCATGCGGCAGAAGCCACATTGTCTCGCGGGGACTACCAAGACGCGATAACGCTTACCAAGGCGCTTATCGCCGCGTACGGGGAGGATCCGACGTTGTTGAGCACTCAGGCGGTCAGTCATTACCGGCTCGGGGAGTTGACAAGTGCGCGGGCAGCAGCCGAGCTGGCCGTCCTGTGCGACTCGGACTGCGCTGAGTCGTGGGGCACACTGGCCGTCATCGCGTTTATGGGTGGCGACACAAAGAGGGCGGAAGAGGCCGCGAGCGCCGTGTACAATTGCAGTGTAAGCAGACAAACCCGAGCAGCAAGAAGCGCGGCAAACGGGGTGAAGGACCGGCTGGCCGAGATGAGGGGAGGTCAGTAATGAGACTTAGGGTCAAGGCACTGGGAGTCGTTCTGGGCCTACTCATGGCAACATTGGGGGGTGCTGCCGGTTGGCCCGCCGCGCTGACGGGCGCGGATCTCGGACGGGCGCCGGCCGGGAAGAGGCAGCCCACGACGGCCGGGGACACCGCGCGGGGCAGCGCCCGGCCTGAGAGCGGGAACACGGGGCGGCAAAGCAGGGCCTCGCGCGGCAGGAGCAAGGAAGGCAGACCGGGCCGGCCCGCCGCGTTGTCCGGCAGCGATCTCCGAGCGCCATCAGGTGGGATACATGCCGCCAAGAGGAGGACGACTGCGAAGGTCAGGATCCCTGGGCGCGGCCGGAGAAAGAGCCAGAGAGGTACCAATTCGACCATTGTGCCCAGTCTGGTTGGTAAGTTGCAGTCAGGGGCGAGAAGCGAAGCTAAGGCAGCCGGGCTGGTCTGCACACCCTTCGCTGATCCCAAGTCAACTCGGCCCAAGTGGACTGTCAGCCGTCAGTCGCCCCCCCCGGGCGCAAAGGTGAAGCGGGGCGACCGGGTCATCATATGGGTGGCGGGTCTTCAGAGAACGCCGGACTCTGAGTTCGAGAAGAAGAGAGCGGCCGCTCTCAGGGCGACCAGCGATGCTGGCAGGAGGAAACCGAAATAGCCACGCTACGGGCGGCCGAGCTTGGTGAGCAGCGTTGCGAAATCGCGATAGGGAGGGAAGGCAGATGGCTCGCATGTGTGAGAAGTGCAATGCCGAGGTCGCTGCAGACGCGAGGTTTTGCCGTTCGTGCGGGACCGCGCTCGCCCCGATGGGAGCTCGAGACGTGGAAATCGCGCCGATGCACCCCGACCCGGTCGCCCGACCGACGCCAGCGTATCGGCCTCACCCGGCAGCCCCGGTATTCTACAAGAACCCTGGCATTGCCACCCTTCTGTCGTTCTTCTGGATGGGCGCGGGCCAAGTCTACAACGGCCAGATCGCGAAGGGCGTGGCGTTCCTCGTGATGTACCTGTTCAGCATCCTGCTGATGTTCGTGCTGATCGGGTTCATCACAACCCCGATCCTGTGGATAATCGGCATGGTTGATGCCAACGCTTCAGCCAAAAAGATCAATCAGGAAATGGCGCAAGGCCGGCGGGACTGAGTCACGGGTTCAGCACGGCTGACCAGGCAAGTGCGTGGCGCCCGCCATTCGCCGGAGGGACTAAGATGCTGCGTTGCCAACATTGTCGCGCGGAAATGCGTGCTACCGCACACTTCTGCAATCGCTGCGGAAGATCTCTGAGATCCCCGCGCCGGGGCCGCCAGCTTACTTCGCCCACAGCACGAACTGTGGAGCGTAGCTCCTTAGTAAGCGCGGCGGCCGTCCCCGAGCCGACGCGCTGTGCCCGATGCGGTAGCCTTGTCGCCGGGTCTGCGCGTTTCTGTGGCAGGTGCGGCCTACGGGCCGGCGCACCTGCGCCTGTCGCTCCGCCCGCCGAGCCACCAGAGGTGTCACCAGCTGACGAGATCGCGAGCGCCAAGCCTCGGCCGGCCCCGCCGATCGAGTCTGCAGAGCCAATGTCGGTGGTGACGGCTGAGCACACGGTCCACTGCGAGTACTGCGGTAATGCCATCCCCTCCGACGCCACGGCCTGTCCTGTGTGTGGCGAGCGCGTCAGTCAGGAGGCGTCATCACGGTGGGATACACGCCTAGGGCCTGACTCGGGCGCAGTCGCGGGCGCTGTGGGTACGCGAGGCAGTTGGGCTGCTGTGGCAGGCGCGGCGGTCGTGCTGACGGGGTGCTTTCTTCCTCTTGTGCAGGGGGATGCCACAGCCGTTCTGCCAGGTCTGGCACGCGCGACCTCATACGCTTTGCTCGTACCTCTGTCAGCAGTCGCCATCGCGCTGCTGGGATGGATGGCGACAGTCGGGCGCTTCCAGAGCCGGGCGCTGTCAGGGGCTGGGGTGATAGCATTGGGCAGCCCATGGACCGTCACGTGTCTGCTGGCGATCGCGGGTGCGATCCGGCTCCTCGATTTCCTGGGGCCGTTCAGTGGAGGGGCGAACATCGGCGTCGGCCTCGTCTCACTCGCGATTGGGTTCGCCGTGGCCATGGTAGGTGGGTTCATCGTTGTCAACGAGAATGCCAGGGCGGAGTAAGCGCCGCTTTAGTGCGGGCCGCTGGATCGCTCGCAGAGCGAGGAGATCGATATGAGAACCGCTAAGCCGATCGGAGGACGCGATGCCAGCCTGTCCCTCATGCGGCTATAACGCACCATCGGGCGCTCGCTTCTGTCGTGAGTGCGGCGCGGCTCTTCCGCCGCCGTCGTTGAAAGAGCGCGATCTGCGCAATGCGCCGAGGGACCCTGATTGGATTGGTCTCGATGATGTCATCTACACGCGGGACAAGCGATTCGGAGGCATCGGCGCGCTGCTCGCGTTCTTTGGGTCCTTCGCCCCGTGGTCTTCCGCGTCGCTGTCTCTCTGGGGGTGGCAGGTTGGCTCGTTTGGCATGCACTCGCCCCAGGCATGGCTGACCGCGATGATCGCTCTTGCGGCGGCTGTCTTCCTGTTCCGCCAGCGCTCAGGTTCGGTAGTGCTCGTGGCCGGCATTGTCCTGGCGGGCTGGGCAGTTCTCTTCGCCCTAACTAGCTTGACCGGCAGCAACTCTCCGTCGTGGGGGGTTCTCCTCACTGCTGCCGGCGGCGGGCTGCTGGCCTACTCAGGGCACTTGACCAATCAGTACGAGGGAGGGGGTGCACGGTGATGTGGCGTCGGGTTGGGCTCGCCCTGCTTTTCGTTGTCGTCGGCGCAGTCCTGTGCTTCGCTGCACCGGTGAACGTTAACGCTGTCGGCACGCCCATAGTGATCCACTTTCACACCCTCTTCTCGGACGGCGCCAAGTCACCCGAGGAGGTGCGGAACGGGCTAGTCAACGATGGCCTGAAGGGCGTCATTGTCACCGATCACCACCGCTGCTACAAGCGCGGGGAACGGTTTTCCGAGATCGGCACCACGACCAAGGAGATAAACTGGGTCAAACGTGATCCTGGAGATCTCTACGTGGGGTACCCCAACTACCTGGCCAAGGCCACATCTCTGAGTTCCACAGGGTTCGTGTACATCCCAGGTGCGGAGTTGTCCTGCAGCAGCAACGGCAAGGATCAACACCTTCTACTCCTCGATATCTCGAATCGCGACCTCCGCTCCCTGTTCGTCGAGAACGAGGATTCAGGCACCTCGGGACTTGCACGGGGCAGAGCGGTGGGAGATGACGAGTTGAGGAGAATCCTTGAGAAGGCGCACGAGCTTCGAGTCCCGACCGTTGCCGCCCATCCTGCGAATCCCATCAACCCTTACTACTTCGGCGACCCCTCGCGGAGGACAGTCAGGCAAGAGTTCTCGCCGCGACTGGTGGAGTTCTTCAACAACGGGACTCTTGACCGGAAGCAGGATCAGCCCACTTCCCAGTTCGATCGCAGGTCGGCAGAGGCAGCGGAGCTTCGGTACTACCTGCAACTCCTTGCCGCTGATATTCCAGTTGGAGTAACGGCTGGTTCCGACTTCCATACCGATGACATGAACTACTTCCTGTCGCAGTGGGGCGACTCCAACCAGTGGCACCGTTACACGTTCATCTGCGGCAAGGGCTCCAGGCCATCCCGCGACGATATTCTCGCGGCTCTCTACAACGGCCAGACCTACGCGGCGGCCGAAGCAGCGGGCTTTGAGGAACTCTCCCCGGAACCAGGCCTCGATGTGAAGCAGGTACCATTGGTGAAGCTGCACGCCAAGATTCGCGGCTACCGGCCTTTTCGCGAGCACGACAACCGGAAGCGGACCAAAGTCTACTTGTATCGGGCTGACCAGGAGCGTCCGCTCCAGACGTGGGATTGGCCGATACGCGATGACAGCATAACCGTCGACTACACGGACACGAGCGTCACGCCTGGCAACACCTACACGTACGTCGTCTATGCCCCCTACCAAGTGGTCAGTTCTCCGATCAGACTGAAAGTGCCTGATCGCAACGCCTCCTCTCCCCCCACCTCCACCATCTTCGTGCTCGACCGCTCCGGCAGCATGAGCATGAACACGCCGGACAACGTGCAGAAGCTGGAGGCGGCCAAGCGGGCCGCAAAGCACTGCCTCGACGTGATCCGCTTTGATGCTGAGCGCCTGGGTGCCAACCACCAAGTCGGGGTACTCGCTTTTTCGGATGCCGCGGAAGTGCTACTCGCTCCCACGGCCACGTTGGATGAGGCAGAGGCGGCCATCGAGCGTCTGACGCCCGGTGGGTCCACCAACTTTGGTGACTCCCTCGACCAATCCCTCGGCCAACTGGAGCGTCTGCCGGCGGATCGCCTCGCCGGGCGCAAGGACATCATCTTCCTCTCCGACGGCCGCACCAACACGGGGCCAGTAGCGCGCGACGAGTTCCTGGTGGGAGCGCCGGATGACTTCGCCAACCCGTTGCGCCTCTACCAGCGCGCCCGGGATGGCAAGGTCGAGGTCTACACCATTGGCTTCGGTGACCCGGGCCACAACAACGACGACTCCGGCTGCGATGAGGAGGTGCTGCGCAAGCTGGCCGAAGTGCCCGGTACGGGCGGCCGCTACCTCTCTGCCGCCGACGCCTTCCAACTGGACGAAGTCTACGTCCGCAGCTTCCACAACGCGACCGGACAGGTCGTGTTCGAGCACCAGGGCACGGTGGCGCAGGGAGAGCGGCAGGCTGTGGGGGGATTCGACGTGGGGCCGACGAAGCAGGTGGCCTCAGCCCGCCGCAGTCGCTCTGTGCTCGCCTCACTGTCCCTGTTCGTCACTCCAGCCTATGCGGACGAGTCCTCGGTCAGGAGCCAGATGCTGATCACTCTTGGCTGGAACGTCGGGAAGCTCGGACTTGAGCTGAAAGATCCGGCCGGCCGTACCGTGGACGCGCAGTATCCGGGCACACATTTAAGGATGGACGAGCAGCCTATCTGCGTCGCCATCGATTCGCCGAAGGTCGGCAAGTGGACCGCGACAGTCATCGGCGAGGACGTGCCACAGGGTGAAAGCCGCTACCATCTGATCGCATCCGCCCGGGTGCCGCCGCGGCCCGTCTCCGGCGGCGGAGGCGGAGGCGGCGCAGTCGGGAGCAGCTCGGAGGAACAGCTCCTCACGGCCGTCCTCTTGGCGATCTGCGTCGTGCTTGCGCTCTCCATCGCCGTGCTCATGCGCCGACGTAGAGATGCGGTGAGGGCAGCGACCCACGCTGTGCGCACTGACCCCCGCCGCCAGACACGCCGTGGCGGAACCCTTCGGTGAGGCTTCGGGCCGCCGACGGAGCAAGGTGAACGAGCAATCGTGGAAGCCCCATCGGAGATCGGGCCGTATCTGATAGAGAGTGTGCTCCGCGTCGGCGGCACGAGCATCGTGTACCGCGCGGTCCAGGACACGCTAAGAAGACACGTAGCTCTCAAGGTACTCGCCCTGCACCTGGAGCACGATCCTGTCGCGGCCGAGCGATTTCGCCAGGAAGCGGTGTCTGCGGCCAGGCTCAAGCATCCCAATATCGTCGTGATCCATGAGGCCAAGGTCGCCCCGCCCGCACCGTACTACATCGCGATGGAGTTTCTCGAGGGCGGAAGCCTCGCAGACCGCCTATGCGAGGGTCGGCGGCTTGCGCATGCCGAGGTGTTGAGCATCACACGACAAGTGTCTGCGGGGTTGGAGCACGCTCACAAGCGCGACCTAGTCCACTGCGACATCAAACCCGGTAACATCATGTTCCATGCCGACGGCCGGGTTGCCATTACCGACTTCGGCATCTCGCGCGTTGTGGACCAAGCTACCGTAACGATTGCTGCTGGCAGGAGTGGCACCCTCGAGTATATGTCGCCCGAACAGGTCCGCGGCGAGGACGTGGATCGGCGCAGCGACGTGTACTCGCTTGGCGTTGTCGTCTACCAGATGCTGACGGGAAGGACTCCGTTCCGCGGCACGGAGCCGCTGGTTGTGATGCGGCAGATTCTGGATGACGAGCCGCCAGCGCCTCGCAGCCTCAACCCCGAGATTCCGCTGAGAGTGGAGGCGGTGCTGCTCAAGGTGCTTGCGAAAGACCGAGCGAACCGGCATCGGGAGGCGATGGGCTTCTACGGCGAACTCGCCAGGGCCTATCGGGGACGAACCGAATGGTGGCGCAAGGTCGCTTTGGCTGCCGCGTTGCTGGCGGCGGCCGCGATGATTGGGTTGGTGGCGAGCAGGATTCAGAAGCGAACAGCACCCCCGCCGATCTCGCCTCCGCCGGCCGTGATCAAAACCCCCGATCTAACAGATATGACCATGAATGACGCCCAGAACCGAGAAGAGGTGAAGAGTCACCTCCTCAAGCTGGTGCCAGCTGGCGGCATGTATAGGGATGAGACGGCGGGGTTGATATACGACCAGGAACCCCATCCCGGCGGTCCAATCGCAGAGGGCAGAAACGTCAAGGTTTTTCTGAGTTTCGGCCCGCGGATGAGGATGGTGGAGGTCTGTGCCGCACACCGCGAGAGCTTGCCGGGCCGCTGGTGCAAGACGACGAAGGTGCCGTACCCAGAGAACAGATTGCCTGCCAACAGGTGCACAAGTTGCAGGCCACAGCCTCCCTCTATGAGGACTGTGCGTGTGTGCGCCAAGCATCGCACACTTCTAGCTGGCACTTGGTGTCAGGGAATGACGAAGCCATTTGCCAAAGGCGCGGAACCGACGGTAAAGTGCACCGAGTGCCGTGAGCCACCGCCACCACCGAACGATGGGACGCCGCCGGTGGACAGCTATTAGACAGGATAGAGGTGGGAGTTCACTCTCCTTTGCATGAGGGAAGCAGATCATGACGAAGCCACGCCCCAAGTTGCGCGTGTCCATCATCCTATTCTCGATTGTACTTACGAGCGGCAGTCTAAGTGGACGAGTAAGCCTGGCGGATGTGCCGCCTTATGCGATGTCCCAGTTCAAGCTGCTATTCAGCCCCGTCCCTGGCTCCTCCATCACGCAATGGGGGACGCTGAACGCCATCGCCGAGCAGGCCGCCAAGAGCCACCAGAAGCTTGTTTACGTGTACCTCTGGGTAGCCGACCAAGGGGACCTCGCCAAATCTCAGCCCTGGCGCGTTCCAAAGGATGAGTTGCGCTGGCTAAGCTATGCCCGCGCGAACCTCGGCCTCGAGACCCAGGCGATCATTTCCGTCGTCACCGTCTACCCGCGTTCGCCGCAGAGCAAGCGGGAAGAGGTCTATAGGGCCGTCGTGCAGATGTGTGCGAAGGATGAAAACGAGATCAGGGTCCCGGTCTATGTTGACGTTGCCAACACCGCTCCTGCCACACCGGGTGGTCTGTATGACCTTATCGTCGCGGCGCGACCGAAAGGGGAAATGCTGCGCACACCCATGCTCTTCAGTATGGATGTCCAAACAGATGAGATAGTGGCGGTCCGCGGCAATGCGCCCATCCGCGCTGACTCTTGGGTGAGACTGCAGCGGGGTGAATCTGATGACCGTGGAGAGCTGGTCGCAACGAAGGACCCCGCAAATACCCAAGGTCTCTGGTCTGCGAATTGGCTTCGTCGGCACATGGCCCGCGCCGCTGAGCTGCTGGACCTCGGACAAGGCGGCTCCCGCGCTGAGGACTCCATCTCAGACGTTGATTTCGTGAACGCTCTGCTCCATACCGGGAGGCCGCCAAAGGCCACCCCGATCCTCCCCGGCTGTGACCCAGACAAACCGGAAAAGGCCAAGCGGCTGACCCGCGAGCGCGCCGTCGCTGCCACTGTACGGTTCCTGTACGGTTCGGCTGCAATCGCGAACAGCCCTCCTCCTCCGAACCAGAGCTACGAGGGCGATCCCTATGGCGGCGACTGGGAACGTGCGTTCAGCGCCATTCCCGGCTCAACCCAGGTGGGCCCTGAGTTACGCAAGACCGGTGTATTCGGCACGGCTCTGGCGAAAGGCCTTCTCTATGATGAACCGGTGTTTCGGCCCAATGTGCCCATACGCCGCGATGAAGCGGCATGGCTCATCTCCCACGCCCTAGCTGCTCACGGCACTCAGGACACGACCGGTCTGCTTGCTGACGCCATCGATATCCCCTTTCCCATGGACTCGCCATTCGCGAAGGGGGAGATCTACTTCTGGGAGGGTGCCAAACCTGACGAGAAGCCCGTACTGCGGCGCCTGTACCCGGCACTCCCTGGCAGGGACACGTTGCCGACGCCGCCTCAGAGTTATCCGTCTGTGCTGTGCCTGCGTGCGCAGGATCTGAACCAGCCTGACCAGCAGCGCTGGCTAGAGGAACGCATCGGCAAGAGCCCCTTGGTTACTCGTGCACTAGACGTTCCCGGGCCGGGTCGGCTTCCCAATGGTGGACTTATCTCAGCGTCCAGCGTGCTGATCTCTCAAGAAGACGCAGAGACCATTCAACAGCGGAACTGTGAGAACGGGATGCTCGACGACTGGCGAGTGGCTTTCCTCACGGGAGTTGGCGCACGGATTCGGCCGCCTCTGGATGGCGTCGTGCCACAGGAGGCCGCCATCACTGTCCAGTTCACCGCAGAGATGGCCGGCAGTACTATCGTAAGCCCCCAGAACATATGGGTGGAGTCGGCGGCTGATGCGACACCCAAGCCCATACCTGTGGCAATCGAAGGCGCGCAGTTGGCTTCATCGCGGGTGAAGGAGATCCGCGTCAGACTCCCCAGCGGGCTCTCACCGGGTGGAAACTACCGACTGGTGATGGGTGCAGGCGTGCTGAGCGCGAAAGGAGAGCCGATTAGCTCGCACACGTTCCTCGGTAACGAGCCGCCGTTGCCGGTGGGCACCGCCAGGACGTGGGAGTTCCAGGTAGACCCGATCGTCCGCGTGTACCTCCGACCGGTCGGGCTGCCAGCGGGCGCCAAGCTTGAGGCTGAGATTGGCGGCACGTGGGTCGAGATTCAGCCGAGCCAACCCGTATCGGTTCCAGCAGGCGACCTAGACCTGCAGGCCAGGATGGCAGGCGGGGTTTTCGCACAGCCAAGCGTGAAGATAGGCAATGAGACTTCGTACGATATAGCCGTCGTGCTCCCCAGACCGGACCGGATCAGAGCACTGGTGCCCCCATCTGTGGCCGTAGCCGACAAAGGGCAGATTGTGCTGGAGGCGCTAGATGGCGAGGGTAAACCGATCGCCCACCATGCGCCAGTGGAACTTACGCTGTCGGCGACGGGCGGTACCGTGAGTCCGGCGTGGCTGATAATGACCGGGAGAAGCACGGTGGAATTCACTGCGACCACGCCCGGACGCGCTGCAGTCAGGATCTCGGTCGCGGACAAGCAAGTCAGATGTGAGCCGGAGGTTGGCGTGCTGTGCAGGAGTAAGTGGTCGGAGCTGCCAGACTGGTCGGATGAAGAGCGGTATCACGCACTGGCCCCCGAACCGGGGACGCGAGACATCTGCATCAGCCCACGCCTGCGACGATGGTTCGCTCAGTCTGACCAGGACGGTGCGCCGAAGCATAGAGTGAAGCTCTCGGCGGCCGCGGACGGGGATCGCCGCGAGTTGACTGAGATGACCACGCCTCCTCTTCGATACGCGTTCAAACGCGATAGCGGAGGCTTCCTCTACGTCAATCGAAATGCTGGCGACGACTTGATTCTTGCATATGAGTACCACAAGGGACGATGCGGCGTGCTCGTCACCGGCGGACCAGGTGAACAGGCGGCATCGAAGGCGTTGAGATCGGAACTGGATGGGCTGCTGAGACGGATCGGATATGAGTGCGTGACGGATGCGGAACTAGTAGCGGCCCTCGGCACCGACTACACTCCCGGCGAGGCGCCAACCGACGCTCAGGCGGTAGCAGCCATTGCAGCGCTCTCGTTGGACGATGTCTTCGTCGCACACCTGACCCACGCTGGTCGTGACGTCTACGACCTCAGTTGGGCGGCCTGGACAAAGGGGCAGGGGGCACCATGGTCCACTCAGGGTCAACAGGTCTCGTCGAGGCGAATACGAGTAGGGACGGAGCCCGGGAGTGCGGTCGATCCGAAGGAACTGAGAGCCGCAACCCAGGTGCTTCTCGATCCTTGGCTAAAGCTGGTAGGCCTGAGTTTCGGAAGAGATATGCCCAGAGGTGAGCGCTGAGGAATTGGTGCCGCGAGCAGAGGAGGCGCACAATGAGGTTTCTGGTACTGGTGTTGTGCTTGGCGGCGCTCTGCGCGGCCTGGGTTGGGTTTGCATCCGGGGCAAAGGCGGCGTCCGGCATTCATCCGATAGTTGACGCTGAGATTGGCTGTCTGCTCGGCGGTACGGTGGAGGGTTCCTGGCGTTCCGAGGAGGAAATGAGGCCTAAGGTGCGAGGAGGGGAGCGGTATCGGCTCTATTCCCTAACTGGCAGGCTCGGACAGGCTGTCGGAAGCGCGGTCAGGCTGGAACCGCCTGGGGAAACGCATGTCGTCACTCTGAGCCCCTCGCCCGAGAAGCCGGAGGGGGTCGTGGGGGTCTGCGGAGAGTGGGACGCTCTTCCGAGGTCAGTGAAACAGCAAAGCACGAGCCAGAAGGTCTACCAGGATGCCGTCCGCGAGATACTCAGAACTCGCGGCCTGCCCGTCGCTCCTGTTGGGCTAACCCAGGTATTGAGAGTTGACCTCGAGGGTGACGGGAAGGAAGAGGTCCTGCTAAGCGCTACGACGCCGAAGTCGGGTTACCCCGGAGTCACGAGGCGCAGAGGCGACTACTCATTCGTGGCCCTTCGCAGCATTGTCAATGGCAAAGTGCAGACCTCCATCCTCAAGGGGGGATTCTGCCTGAAAGATGAGGGTTTCGAATCAGGTTGCCCCTATGAGTACCGTGTCTTGGCAGTCCTGGACCTTGACGGCGACGGCGTCATGGAGGTCCTAGTGCGATGGCGCTACTACGAAGGAATCGGCGCGGCCGCCTACGTCGTGAAAGGGGGCAAGGCCCGTCAGGTCTTCTCCGGCGGGAGTGGCGCGTGAGGATGGGAGCATCGCATAGCCACCGCCACGGAGAGATCATTGGGTGGGGATCGCGAGGTCATCGTCAACCAACGAATCTCAGCTTGGAGATGAGCCTGATGAAGAGAACGATCTGCTTTGCGCTGGCGAGTTCAGTTGCTTGCCTGATCCTACTTCTCGGTGGTGCGGATGCTCGCAGCTCCGCCAAGAGCCAGCCCCGGATCACGAAGGAGCAGGCGCTGACAGTCGCCACGGCGGTACGCGACCAAGCGCGTCAGCCTAGCTGGCACGGGAGAGACGAGGTATCGGTATTGGTCGAGATTGACCGCTGGCGGGTTGTGATGCCGCTCAAGGGAGGGAAGTCGCATGCCAACGTGGTGCCGGAATCAGTTGGCGGCATCTGCCGCGAGTGGGCGTTTGCGCGGACGAACGGGCTTGATCGTAGCGGTAAGGAGACTGCTCAAGGCGGCTTGTCCCTATACAAGCAGGAGAACGTCGGGAAGAAACGCGTGTGGCGGTTCAAAGCCGCTGATGAGGGCACCGGGATTCCTGAGAGCACAATCAGGAAACTCAAAGTCCCGCAGGATGTGGTAAAGGCGCTTGGGATAGAGGTCCTTCGCGGCGCGTAGCTGGTGTGCTCGGTCCTTGCACAGGGAGGAGTGGGGAGTCTACAGCATGTAGCGTGTCGCTGATCTAGTCGTAGACCCGGGAAGGCGCTGGCTATCCACTTGCGACCTCGGAGCAGCAGACGGGCCGAGGAGCATATCTGCGGGAAGGGGACTAACCGCAAGGAATGCAGCAGAGGAGTTCTACGGCACGCTGACGCCGATCCGATGCTCACGGCGCGGGGAGGCGGTCGCATGGGCTTGCGCAAATCCTGCCCCCGCTTCGAACCTGCGACCTGCTTACGACACGCAAAGGCGACGGCTCTTGCCGTCGCCTCTTCGTCCTTGGTGCCGGGACCCAGAATTGAACTGGGGACACCCGGGTTTTCAGTCCGGTGCTCTACCAGCTGAGCTATCCCGGCGCTACGTCTCGGCCTTCAGACCCGCGGTGCGCGGCCGCCGGTCTGCAGCTCTACAGCAAGAGCCAACAGCGCCTCTCCGCCCTCTGAGTCGAGCCGAGGGAACGCGAGAATGCCCGCGTCCTCGACGATCGGGCGCAGCCGTCTCTTAGCAGCCCGCACAAAGGCCGGGAACGATCCCAGCACCGTGCCGATTGTGGCTGAGCCCGGCCCGATGTAGCGGCGTATCGCCTCTCGCCGGAACCGCACCTCATGACGGAGGCGGTCGTTCGTGTACTCGGCTGCCGCCGCAGGGATCTCATCTCGCCCTGAGCGTGCCAGCAGTGCCGCCAGCCGCGGGTAGTGAGCCACCACCACCGGCTGCTTCCCCTTCCTGTGGTGCTCTCCGAAGGGGATGGGCTCCAGGCTGCGCCGGCCTGAGACATGGTAGACGGTGTGCCATGGGTCGTCCCGCTCGCGGTACGTGGCGATCCTCTGGGAGTGCGGGAGGTTCAACTCAGAGATCATCCGGCAGAGATCAGCGGGCGCCACGCTGACCAGGTGGTCGGACGCCAGGTCGATTCTGGAGACGCTGAGGCGCGGGTCGCGAAGCCAGGGGGATTCCTCCAGCGAAGCTTCCAGGCGAGTGGCGATCTCGCTCAAGCAGAGGAGCCGCGTGGTGTCCGGCGCGGAGAAGTGCGTGATGACAGAATAGCCTCGGATGGCGGTGTCCCCGGTCGCGCGGTCTCGGAACGTCCGCCTGCGCACCTGGGGGTGCAGCAGCGAGGACTCGAGCCCGCGGATGACCTCGACAGGCGCCCGGCCGCGGAGGAAGAACTCTAGGCTGTGGAAGGTCCAGTCGTCACAGGAGACGGTGAAGCAGTGCCGTTCGAGAGAAACACCACTGTTACTACGGGGCCGAGGATGCCTTGTGGGCGGCTGGAGGGTGATGGGGGCGGGCATCGTTCCCCCATCACGCTGCCCGGGCTGCTTTGGCCCGGAGCCCGGACAGCTCCACCCGCTTCTCCATCAGGTGCGGGGCAGCTCGGGTTATTGTACCGGGCCCGTTCCGGTTGCCCCTGTGATGCGCAGTCTTTGACCCTCGGCCAGCTCCTCTGCTATACTGCCGCCGTGCGAGCCACCGGCGACAGACTGAGGCCCAAACGCGTCATCGTAATCATGGACGGGGCGGCCGATGAACCCCAGGCTGAGCTGGGGAATCTGACTCCTCTGCAGGCGGCGCGGATGCCCCACTCGGACGCCATCGCCCGCGAGGGCATCTGCGGCCTGGCGCAGACCATCCCGCCCGAGATGGAGCCAGGCAGCGACATCGCCGCGCTCGCCATTCTGGGGTATGACCCCCGTCGCTACCATACCGGCCGCGCTCCCATCGAGGCCGCCGGCCTCGACGTGCCGCTCGACCCCGAGGACGTGGCCTTCCGGTGCAACCTGATCGCCTCAGACGGCGTCACCCTCATTGACTACTCTGCCGGCGAGATTCCTACGGCGGATGCGCACGCCCTGATCCGGGTGCTCAACGAGAAGCTCGGCACCGGCCGCATCCAGTTCCACCCCGGCGTCAGCTATCGCAACATCATGGTCTGGCGCGGCGGCTCGCCGGAAGTGCGAACGGTCCCGCCCCATGACATCATCGGGCAGCCGATCGAGCCACACCTTCCTCAGGGGGAGGGTGATGCGACGCTGCGGCGGCTGATGTTCGACTCTCTGGAGATACTGGACGGCCACGACATCAACCGGCGCCGGCGGGACCAGGGAAAGAGCCCGGCGAACATGATCTGGCTCTGGGGTCAGGGGCGAAAGTGCGAGCTTCCTCCTTTCTCGGTCACCCGGGGAGTGCCGGGCCTGGCGGTGGCGGCCGTTGACCTCGTGCGCGGTGTCGCGAAATGCGCCGGGCTGGCTGCTCCCGAGGTGCCCGGCGCCACCGGCAACCTCGACACCGACTACTCCGCCAAGGCCGCTGCTGCGACCAATGCCCTTGACAGCTACGACTTCGTGCTCGTCCACATCGAAGCGCCGGACGAGGCAAGCCATCAGGCCAGCCCGGAGAAGAAGGTCTGGGCGCTCGAGCAGATAGACGAGAAGATCGTCGGGCCGCTCTCAAGCCGACTTGAGCGATCGCCCGGCAGTCGCATCATGCTCGTCTCAGATCACTACACGAAGATCTCGACCAGGACCCATGCGCGGGAGCCGGTGCCTTTTGCGCTGCTGGGCCGGTCGCGTGACAAAGCGGAGGCATTTGATGAGGAGAACGCGGCCAGCACGGGGCGCTTCATCGAGGAAGGCTGGCGCCTCCCCGACCTCCTCTTTGAGGACTGATAGCTCGGCATTTCTCGACCGGGTGATCGCCACCATCCGCGCCCACAACATGGCCGCGCGGGGCGACCTCGTGCTAGTGGCGGTCTCAGGGGGGCCGGACTCGACCGCGCTGCTCCACGCGTTGGCGCAGCTCCGGGCCGCTCTCGGCTTCAAACTCCGCGCGGCCCACGTGCACCACGGCATCCGGGGCAAAGAGGCCGACCTGGACGCGGCGGCGGCTGAGGCGCTGGCGCGCAGCCTCCGCATTCCGTTTAGCCTGAGAAGAGTTGACGCCCCCGCCCACGCGCGGGCGAGTGGGCTCTCGTTGGAAACAGCGGCGCGTGAGGTGAGATACGCGGCGCTCGCGGCGATCGCGAGGCGCTGCCGGGCCAGTAAGATCGCCACCGGCCACACGATGGATGACCAGGCCGAAACCGTGCTGCTCAACCTCCTTCGCGGCGCCGGCCCCCGCGGCCTCGCTGGCATTCCTCCGGTGCGCGACCGGATCATCCGCCCCCTGCTCGATCTCAGGAGAGACGAGGTCGCGCGCTACTGCCAGGCAGATAACCTGGTCTACCGCGTAGACCGGTCGAACCTGGACCTCTCCCACACCCGCAACCGCCTCCGGCACGAGATCATCCCGGCTCTGGAGCGGGTCCAGCCCGCCATCGTGTCACAGCTCGCGCGGCTCGCCGGGATCATGCGGGCTGAGGACCAGTTCATGTCACAGCAGGCCGAAGCCGCCTTTCGGGCAGTTGCCAGTCCCACCGAACAGCAGATCACGCTCCGGCTCGACGCCTTCGCCGCGCTCGCGCCGGCGCTCCAGCGCCGCGTCGTGCGGCAGGTGATCGCCAGGATCAAAGGCGACGAGCTGGACCTGGAACTGGAGCGGGTGGAAGCTGTGGTGAGGCTGGCCCTGTCTGGGCGGACGGGGGCGGTGGTCGAGCTGCCGGGCGGACTGCGGGCCCGGCGC
>Ga0315285_10002043_pt1 | contig 21196 bp, 18 predicted proteins | sample YL17G09_36_MG_FD_203698 | JGI IMG/M metagenome (GOLD analysis project Ga0315285, IMG submission 203698) | Sediment microbial communities from Yellowstone Lake, YNP, Wyoming, USA - YL17G09_36 | ecosystem: Environmental > Aquatic > Freshwater > Lake > Sediment | place: USA: Wyoming | collected...
TACGAATTAAGAACAACGCATTTTTTAACACTCGCCTTGCGTGCTGCAGTTACGGCTTTTTCGCAAGACACCACAAGCCTCGTATGAAAAAACTCATAAGAGGGAGCAGGGGGTGTAGTTCTATCGTCCGGACCTACGGTATACACCATGGCATCACAGCCGGCAAAGAGTTCCTGCAGGTTTTCCTCTGAAAGTTCAAATACATCGCCGTACTGGACATTCACATCTTTGGGATACCAGTCTCCAAGTTCCACATCATCAATCGCAAGAGTATTAACCGAGTATCCCTTATTCAATGCTACGAGCAGTGCATGGTATCCCAGAAATCCGGTTCCCCCGACAATCATAATTTTCATATGTATTTTTTATTATAAATATATTTTAAAAAAATAGTATTAAATTAAAATTAAAATAGTTCATGTTATTATTTAGTATTACATTAAGGGAAAAAGATGTTTGTGGAAATAGTAAAGGAGGAGTTCAAAGATATTGAACTCATGACTGGAACAGTATATACCTAAAATTAGACTACTTTTTGCTTATTTTGTAGTTTAATAACTTTTTCCCTTTACTGGTGCTTTTTTAGTATAATAAAAAAGATTAATAATAAGTAGGAACCGGGTTATGCCTGGAATATATTTCTTCTTAATTTGACACAAACAATATTCAACAAACTAGAAAAGATAAAATGTCTAAACTGAAAAAGCTGCTAATCATATTTACAGCATTTGCGCTAATACTTAGCTTTAGTGTTTTCTGTATCCGGGACAATTACTTAAAAGAGGAAAAACAGACGGAAGAAACAAGCAAGAATAATTCTGAAATAGATATTTCCACAGAGGACAAACTACCTGAAGATAAAACTGAAGATAATAAAGACGTAAGGCAAGAGGATCTGGAAGATGACTCTGATAAAACTCAATCTGAACCGCCGATAGAGGAACAGGTATTAGACACCAAGAAAATCATATTCATAATATCTTATGATCTGAGCATAGAAGGAGATACTTCAGAAATTGATTTTTTTTCCACAATTCCACAGGATTATAAGTACAGGCAGAAAATATTAAATACAGCTTTTTCGCCTGAGCCTTTAAATATTTTTACTGATGGCCCTAACACGTACGCAGAATTTGTTATTGAAAACCCTGAAGATAAGCTAACCATCCAGATAACCTGTAATATGGAAATATATGATTTTGACCTGTTAAAAGCCAGTTCAGGGGTTAGCAATCTCCAAAATAATATCGATTTTGATTCTTACTTAAAAGAAGAAGAATATATCGAGGTAGATGATCCCTATATCCAAAACAATGATATCATTCATATATTAACAGAAGTTCCGGTTGATAAAGTAAAACTAATCTATGACTATGTTTTAGATAACCTGGATTATAAGGGATACAACCCTGCTTCTGTAGGGGCTGTAGAAGCTTTAAGAAAGGGCAGTGGTGATTGTACAGAATTTACTGATCTGATGGTTACCTTATGCAGAGCATCAAATTTTCCTGCAAGAGCTATTGAGGGTTATACTATAAATGCGGGAAACCTATCTATAGGTCATAACTGGCCTGAAGTCTATATAAATGGATACGGATGGATACCTTTTGATCCTACTTTTGATGATGGCAACGGGGATAGTCAAAATGTAACTTTTAATAATCTTGAAAATGTATATGTTTACACGTCATTTTTAAGAAACGATCCCAACCTTTGGTATTACCATTATTATTATTACAATTACTCCGGTGATAATATAAAGGTTACTAAAAAGATAACTTATAATTAGTTAATATAGATATCCTATTAGCAGCAATAAAATAAAGAATGTCCTCATCGCCATTTTGTGTTTTCCATACCTAAAATAAAATAAAGAAAATCCTTGATTATTTCCTGCCTTAGAGCTTGCCCGGAAATAGAATAATTATGAAGCATTAGTTTCTTTTGTAGTTTCTGTAGCTACTTTAACAGTTTGATTTACAGAAATAGAACAAGCAGTAAAACTCAAAATTAATATAGAGATTTTAAGTAAGTTATTTATAAGCGATTTATAATTAACCTTATTGAAAATAGGAATTCAAAAACTTATTTATTATTTTCAAACTGGCTGTAATAAAGATTTGAATAGAAACCGCCCCTGGCCAGCAATTCTTCATGTTTACCCTGCTCGACAATATCGCCATTGTCCATTACAAGGATTAAATCAGCATTACGAATTGTGCTAAGTCTATGAGCAATAATAAAGCTTGTATGGTCCTTCATCAAATTATCCATGACTTTTTGTATGAGCTGTTCCGTACGCGAATCAACCGAACTTGTTGCCTCATCAAGGATAAGAATTTTCGGGTTTGCAAGGATTGCCCTCGCAATGGTTATAAGCTGTTTTTGCCCTTCTGATATGTTGGAGGTTTCCTCATTAAGTTCCATGTTGTAGCCATCCGGAAGTGTATGGATAAAATGGTCAATATGTGCGATTTTTGCACTTTCAATTACTTCCTCGTCTTTCACATCCTGGTGGCCATATCTAATATTTTCCAAAATTGTGCCATTATAAAGCCATGTATCCTGCAAAACCATACCGAATATTGCTCGCAGGTCCTGACGGGTAAAGTCTTTAATATTGTTACCATCAACAAGTATTGCCCCGCTATTTACGTCATAGAAACGCATAAGCAACTTAACCATAGTTGTCTTTCCCGCCCCGGTTGGACCAACAATTGCAATCTTTTGTCCAGGTTTAACATTAGCGGAAAAGCTTTTTATGATAGTCTGGTCAGGGTTATATCCAAAATGAACATTTTTAAATTCAACATTGCCGGAAATAGAATCAAGCTTGACAGGAGTGCTTGTTTCAGGTATTTCTTCCTTCTCCTCCAGGAAATCAAATACACGCTCTGCTGAAGCGGCTGTCTGTTGAAGAACATTCGAAATATTGGCCAGCTGTGAAATCGGCTGCATGAATGAGCGGACATATAGAATAAATGCCAGGATATCACCGATTGCCAGTTTGCCTTGAACTGCAAGCCATCCGCCCAGCACACATACTGCCACATAACCGAGATTTCCGATAAAAAACGTTACGGGCATCATCATACCAGACAAAAATTGTGACTTCCATGCTGCCCCGTAAAGGACATTATTATAGCCGTCAAACTTCTCGGCACTTTTTTCCTCTCCATTAAAGGCCCTCATTACATTGTGCCCACCGTACATCTCTTCAACATGACCATTAACGTGCCCCAGATAATCCTGCTGTTGTTTAAAATATTTTTGAGAACGTTTAACAACAACCATTATGATCATAAGAGAAAGAGGAATAATCAAAAGCGCCACAAGTGTCATAATCCAGCTTATTGTTAACATCATTATCAGCACACCCAAAACTGCAGTAACTGATGTAATGATTTGTGTCAAACTCTGGTTGAGCGTCTGGCTTACAGTGTCAACATCATTGGTAACACGTGAAAGCACTTCACCATGACTTGTACCATCAAAGTATTTAAGCGGCATACGGTTGATTTTTTGGGATATATCTTTTCTGAAACGGTATGTTATTTTCATTGATACGCCTGACATAATCCAGCCCTGGATATATGAAAATAGTGCTGAAATTACATACAAACCTACCGAAATTAAAATAATGTTTCTTATATATCCGAAATCTATACCGCTGCCTGTTCCGGTTATTTTACCCATTATGCCTACAAAGAGCTTTGTGGTAGCCTTGCCGAGAATTTTTGGCCCGACAATTGCAAATACCGTTGATGCAACAGCAAAGATCATAACTATAATTACTGATACTTTGAATTCACCGATATATTTTATAAACTTGGCCATTGTGCCTTTAAAGTTACGGGGTTTTTCTCCCTGCATTTGAAAGCCGTGGCCCATTGGACCCCTAGCTCGCGGGCCGCCACCACGCTGGCCGCCAAAGCCCATGGGACCCGTAGGACGATCTGGTGTATTTTTTCTGGTTTGGTCACTCATGCTAATTCCTCCTTGCTAAATTGTGACAGAGCAATTTCCTTGTAAGTGTCACAATTCTCTATAAGCTCCTTATGGGTGCCTTTACCTACAATTTTGCCATCATCAAGAACGATAATCTGTTCGGCATTCATAACTGTTCCCACACGCTGCGCAACAATTAATATTGTACTTTGTCCGGAATAAGATTTGAGTGCCTTACGGAGTGCTGCATCGGTTTTGAAATCAAGCGAAGAGAAACAATCGTCAAGTATAAGAATTTCAGGATCTTTAACAAGAGCACGCGCGATTGAAAGCCTCTGGTTCTGACCACCCGATACATTTTTACCGCCTTGTGAAATCTCTGTATTAAAACTCTCAGGCTTTTCGTTAATGAAGTCCAGCGCCTGTGCAACCTTTGCAGCTGTCCTTAATTTCTCTTCACTTGCATTTTCATCTGCGTATCGCAGATTGCTTTCAATAGTTCCGCTGAAGAGTATGCTCTTCTGAGGTACATATCCAATCTTATCCCGCAAATCATATTGTTTGACTTCCCTTATATCAATGCCATCAACAAGTATCTGCCCCTCGCTGATATCATAAAAACGCAGGATAAGGTTAACAAGTGTTGATTTGCCTGAACCGGTAGGTCCAATAAACGCCGTTGTTTGTCCGGGCTTTGTTGTAAAGTTTATATCACACAACACATTCTCTTCTGCCCCGGGGTAACGGAATGAAACATTTCTGAACTCAACCACTCCATTAGTAGAGTTGTCAAAGTGATTTGCATCTTGTGGATCATCAATTGTAGACTCAGTTTCCAGGACATCAGCAACACGTCCGGCAGAAACCGAAGCTCTTGGTACCATTATGAACATTACCGACATCATTAGGAATGCCATAACAATCAACATCGCATACTGCAAAAATGCCATCATATCACCAACCTGCATGTTGGATTGTGCTACCTGATGTGCACCTATCCAGATAATGAGCAGGGATAGACCGTTCATCAAAAGCATCATAACCGGCATCATTGAAACCATTACACGATTTATAAATAAATTTGTCTTTGTAAGATCAATGTTAGCCTTGTCAAAGCGATCTTCTTCAAACTTCTGTGTGTTAAATGCTCTTATTACCATCATCCCGGAGAGGTTTTCACGTGTTACAAGACTGAGGCGATCGATAAGGTTCTGAATAATTTTGAACTTTGGCAAAGCTATAGAGAATACTACAATTATAAGAGAGAGCAGAGTAACAATAGCAACAGCGATAATCCAGGACATTGATGTGCTTTTGCCAAGCGCACGTATTATTCCTCCGATACCCAGAATGGGTGCATAGAAGACAATTCTTATTAGTATTATAACAAGCATTTGAATTTGGGTAATATCATTGGTTGACCTTGTAATAAGTGAAGCAGTAGAGAATTTATCAAACTCAGCGTTTGAAAAACTTTCAACTTTATTAAATACCTTTTTACGCAGATTTCTTGACAGCCCAGCTGCTGTCCTTGCAGACAGATACCCAACCGCAACCGTAGAAGCCGCCGATAAAAGGGATAAAAGCAGCATTAGTAGTCCTGTATGCCAGATATAATTACTCCTAATCTTATTTGTATTCATACCAAGGGCCGAGTACTCTGTTTTTACAGATCCGACAGCCATTTGTGTTATCATTTTGTCACCTATTGCTTCAAACTGCTTATCAACCGCAGTGCGGATCTTTAAAAGCTGATCAGCGGGTAACTTTGCAAGCATGGCAAAAATCTGGTCTGATGTCATGCCCGCGGGAATCTTTGACAAGTCAAAACCTAACTTGCTGCCAACGGCGGTCGCCTTAGATGGATCTGCTATAATCTGCTCAATACCAGAAACAGCAAGAAATGCCCTGCCCATTAAAGGGTTAATCTTATTGGTTTCTTTCTGATCAATCTTATTCAGCACATAAATAGGCTCTTTTCCGAGCTGCGGATAATCCTTTAAATATTTCTCATAGTCGGAAGATTTATTATCAATAAGCGTGTAGCTCTTCAATATCTCTGATTTGTCGTCTGCACTCATAAATATGGTAAGTTTATCCATTTCACTCAGGCGGATTGCCTCTGGCACAGCATTTTCTATACCCCCCTGCTGTATGCCATTGTTTACTATATTTGACATATAGTCAGGAAGCGATAGGTCAGCCATTGCCTGAACAAACAACAGGACAATAGCAATCAAAATCAAAATAATGAAAGGCTTAATATATCTGGCTAGTCTGATCATATATTTTTTCTCTTTCTAATCTGTTCTTTCAATAAGATCTTACTTGCAATTTTATCGTTAAGTTCACAATATTTTAAAAGCTCATCATTATCCAGAACATCAAATAGAGAATATAATGTCTTAAAACTTTTATTTTTTATTGAATCAAATTGATTTTTAGACTCCTCGGATAATTCTATTTTCAAAGTCCTGCGGTCATCAGGGTTTCTTTTTCTCATAAGCAGTCTTTTATCTACCAAGCCATCAATAATTTGCGTAGTTGCACTGCTTGTTATATCAAGTAAATTCGCAAGATCTTTAATGTTTATGATTTTATTCTTTTTTACAAGATGTAAAACCAACCACTGCGAATGTGTGATTTGGATCTCATTAAAGAAAAAGTGGATTTCAGTAGCAAGCTTATGTCTGATTGCATACATGCTCTCAATAATTTTTTCGATTATTTTTCTTCTATCATCCATATCAATTCATAAAATTACAATCAAAGTAATTAATAAAAATTAATTAAGTCACTAATTAAATAAGTATCTTAACTAAATAATTCTTTTTGTCAAGATAATTTTTATTTCTCAGGTTTAAAAGATAACCTTGAATTAATTAGAATAAATCCTTGTTTTATGTTCATTATCAGTGAACGTCCAATAATAATGAACAAGGAAATAAAATGTTTAATGATATTAAAGAAAATCCTTGATTATTTCCTAACTTAGAGCCTGCCCGGAAATAGAGTAATTCTTCCTAGATTTGAATAATATTTTAAATATCTGCCCGCTCTTACCGGTTTCTTATTCAATTTTTTAATAGGGATTATAAATTTCGGGCAAATTCCTGTTTTATACTTACAGGATGTGAAAGCAAGTTCTTATAAATTTCTGACGGCAGAGATTCCGAAGAATTAATTAAAAATGCTGATATTGCGATGTATGCGGCAAAAAAAATAAAAGGCAGCAATTATAAATTATTTTAAAGTAATTATGGTACCAGTAATTTATTTTATATATTAATAGAATTTTATATTAATATAAATATGTAGTATTATTATATAAATATATTTTACTATCCATTCTTTTATTTAATAATAGTTAAAGGAGATGACATGAGCGCCAATCAGGTAAAATATTTCGGATGGCTTCCCGATTATCCTGATTTTAGAGATTATACAGTTAAAAATACTGATATCTCGCTTAAAAGTTCAAGATCAGGAGTAAAAGATTCAATAAATCAGATGGCATTGAAAATGGGTTTAGTTAACAAAGAAGAAGCAAAATTACCAGCGGCAGTTGATTTAAGAAAATGGTGTTCTCCAGTAGAAAATCAGGACCAGCTTAATTCCTGCACGGCAAATGCAGCAGCAGGCTTGATTGAGTACTTTGAAAAAAAGGCTTTCGGCAGTTTTATAAACAGTTCAAGATTGTTTTTATATAAGACAACAAGAAATTTGCTGCAGAAAAAAGGTGATTACGGAGCATATATAAGGACAACAATGATGGCTATGGTTTTATTTGGAATTGTTCCTGAAAAATACTGGAAATACGATATTGAAAAGTTTGATGAAGAGCCGGATCCGTTTTGTTATTCTTATGCTCAAAATTATCAGACAGCACAATATTTCAGGCTTGACCCTAGCGGAATAAAAAAGGAAGAATTATTAAAGCAGATAAAAATAAACCTTGCAGCTGCAGTACCTTCAATGTTCGGTTTTACAGTTTACAGTTCAATTATTGATACAGATAAGAATTCGGGAAAGATTCCATTTCCTTCAGAGGGGGATAAGGTTGAAGGCGGCCATGCAGTCGTTGCTGTTGGCTATGATGATGAAATTTCCATAATAAACACTGCAGATAACATGGAAACCAAAGGTGCAGTATTAATTAGAAATTCATGGAGTGCAGATTGGGGCGATAATGGTTATGGCTGGCTGCCTTATGAATATGTTTTAAACGGGCTTGCGGTTGACTGGTGGACAATTCTTGAAAATGAATGGATTGACACCGGCAACTTTAAGCTGGATTAGAAATATTTTTTTATCAGATAAATAATATATATAATTAGACCAGATAATTATGAATAATGAAGATCTAAGACCTGATGAGATAAAAAAAATTATCTGTGATCTTTCACTTAGAAGATCCAAGCTCGAGGGTATATTACAGGAATGGTCCGCTTAGACCAATAATACCCCTGGATACTCAACTTCCAGTTTTTATTATAAAGAATAATTTAAGAATTCCAGGAATAAGCAATTGACATAATATGATTATTAAGTATGCTATTATTATGATATTAAATGAAGGAGGTTTTATGAGAGTGCTTAGACAAATATTTCTTTGGGGAGGACTCGCCTGTTTTATTATCTTTTTTGCTTTTGCTTTTTTGGCTGGTGCCAGCTATAACGGGAAAGCAATGTTGCCAGGAATCTATGGTACGAGCAGTGTGATGTGGGGCTTTTTTGCTATTATTGCTGTGATCTTATTTATTATAGGTCTGGTTATGACTATTGTTAATGCGGTAAAAAATCGAAAATCTAAATAACAGTTACTAAAACTAAACACAATATACCACTAGGAGCCTGTCCGAGGACAAATATTTTTAAGTTAGAACCACAATATACCGTGTCTAACAGCAGACTGCTATACTGTATGTTGTATGTAAAAAACTTAGATTCTTATTCTCGGACAAGCTCCTAGATTTGAATAATATTTTAAATATCTACCCGCTCTTACTGGTTTCTTATTCAATTTTTTAATAGGGATTATAAATTCCTGGCAAATTCCTGTTTTATACTTACAGGATGTGAAAGCAAGTTCTTATAAATATAAATTTCAAAATACAAAGCCGAGAAAATAATAGATAAATATATGGAATGACTTTTATCATCTAAACTCAATGAGACTTGTATCAGTTCTTTTTCTCCTGTTTCTTTTTTTACAATAAAATCAACTTCTAGATTATTTTTTGTGTTATAAAAATTAATATATCATATAAAAGTATTAATTAAAGTTAAAATATTAATATTGATATAAGTTTTATAATATGTTAAATTATTAAAAGACAGGTTAAAGTATGGTAGGCTTTATTATGAGAGGAGGTTTGGTTATGTTTTCCAAAAGTTTGAGATGTAAGATTTCGTTATTTCTGGTAATGGCGTTACTTTTCTGGTTTACCGGTTTGGGTTATGTATATGCAGAAAACACTACCAATGAAGCTAATGAAAGTGAAGAGGAATTTATTGATGAAAGCAGTGAAAATAACAGCGGAGAAGAAGGTATAGAATCTTATAATTATATTAGTGAACTCATTGATAATCTAAGAACCTATATTGAAGAATTCAGGCTCTATTTTATTGAAAATCCTTCAAAAAGAGCTGAAGCATATCTTGGTTTAGCCGAGAAAAGACTAATAAAAGCTAATAAATTTTTAGACAAGAACAAATATAGCTACCGGCATATAAATCGTGAACTGAATCTCTATCAGAAGTATATGGCAAAAGTGGAAGAAATATTAGGGGAAATTGATGAAGATGATCTTGATAAAGGTATGTCCAGGGAAGAGCTAAAACAGATAGTCCTGGAAGCTACCACCAAGCATCTGGATGTACTTGCAGAGGTTTATAATAAAGTTCCTGAACAGGCAAAGGGAGCCATACTAAAAGCGATTGAAGCAAGCAAGAGAGGGAGTGAAAGAGCTCTTGAAGCTATAGGGAAAAATATGGGGCTAGGTAAGGAAGGTAATGGTAAGGAAGATAAGGAAGGTAAGGAAGAGGAAATAGAAGAGGAAATTGATGAAAATGATTCTAACGATGATATAGATAATAACGGTAATATAGATAATAACGATAAAGCAAAAGGTGCTGGTATAGAAAACAAACCGAAAAAGTAAATGATAATATGCAGGCAGCCAAAAAGCAGAAAAGAAAAGCCCCTTTTTTATTTCAGTGTAAAAATCACTGTAACCGGTATCATTACTTCTTTTTCGATAGTTGATGTATCATAGGTTCCCCAATCTGAGACTTCTGTAGAATTTACTGGCAAAACCTGAACCACTCCAAGGGTTGCAGATTTTATAACTCCTATTGTTTTACCGCTGCCCTCGGCAATCTTTTGGGCTCTTAACTTGGCGTCATTTATTGCATCAGGGATTAATTCAATTCGAAGTTCCGGAAGTTTTGAGTAATAATATTCTAAGGATTGTATAGCAAATATAACTCCCTGGTCTATGAGTTCCTGGTTGTTTTTAGCCATATAGGTAATCTTATCAACATCAGTTGATTGAATTTCTACAATTTGCTTTAAGACATTTTCTTTTGGAGCATCTGGATCATACATATATAATTGCTCCATAAATATTGGTGAGATTGTTATATCTTCTTCAGTAAACCCGTTATCTTCAAAGAAGTTCAGTACAAGCCTCTGGTCATTTTTCATCATTCGATATCCTGTCTTTAAATCTTCAGTAGAAACAGTCCTCGAGAAATTGGCAGTCCATTTAGCGAGATCTGAAGTGACTTTTTCTCTTACCGAGCCGGTTACAGAAAGGGTATCCTCAGGTGATCTTACCTTATAGAATGTAAAAGAACCGATTGATGCACTTATTATCAGGCATATTCCCAGGATAATCGCAAAGTATATGATTTTATTTGAATTTTCTTTACTCATTTTTATAACCATTCCTTTCGCTTCGCTCAAGGCACAAAACGGGATGAAAAACCGTTGTCCTTAAGCCTGTTTTATTTTATAAATATATCTTTTTTCAGACTTTTACCTCGGGTTATAAAATCTAATCTTTTGTGTATATGTTTATTTGTGTATATTAGTTACTTTTTTAATGATATCAGTTTTGGTTTTTTTGTCAAGGTGGGTATTTTAAAAATGTAAATCATCGGCAGCGTAAAATTTTGGGCCTGTTGCCAAACTCATAGAAATCCTGTATAATTATAGTATATATACTATAATATAATTGTATAGGAGAATACAAATGGGCTATCCAACCAAAATTCAGGAAATAACTAGAAAAGATGTTAATCAATACTACATTAATTTTCCCAGAGCTATTGCCAAAGCCATGAATTTTTCTAAGGGTGACCCGGTTGAATGGGAAATAGTAGACAAAAATACTCTCCTACTTAAAAGAAAGGGGAAATAGAAATGCAGGGTAAGAAAAGTTTTGATTCTAAAATCTACTACAGCATAAATCTAGATAGAATGGTCCCAGAAGATCACCTTCTAAAGAAGTTGGATAAGCTGGTTTCCTTTGATTTTGTAAGGGGTATAACTAAAAGTTACTACCCCCACACTGGTGTTTATGTTAACCTAAAACTACCCCACTATTTCAGTTGAAAACTACACCACCTATAAGTAACATCCTCTATGTAATAAGAGTATTAAATAAGATTATATAGAGGGAGACAGGAGGAATGATTGAATTGATAGATAAGCAGAAAATAATAATAAGGTACTTTAATAAGGGTAAGGCCTATGACTTGTTTTGAGAATGATGCCAGTGTAACCAGAATAATATTTGGGGTTATGTCCCATTTAAATAAAAGTTGTAAGGATAAGCCAATAAAAGAATTTACACAAAAACTTGAAGCTACCTAAAATAAAAAAATCGATTTATTTCTGAGTAATGTGTTATAATTGTCTAAAAATATTATAAGAAATTTATAAAAGTTAATTTTAATCTTATGTGATATGAACAGAAATGATAAATTTTATACTATAGAAGAAGCTACCGAAATGCTGGGAATCAGCGAGCAGGAAGTAATAAGTATGATTACATTAAAAAAGCTTCCTGCTATAAAAGTAGAGAAGGCTATAAAGATAAAAGATGAAGACTTGGAAAAATTTCTGAACAGTTTAGGGAGAAAAGATACAGCAGACGAAAATGAGATAGGGAAGACTATGGAGGTACTGGCAGAAGATAAAAATGAAGTTAAGATAAAAATTGAGAATAAAAAAATGCAATTAGAAAAGTCTTATAAGGACTTATTAAGGAAAAAGCAGGAATTGGAGGAAGATATAAATTATCTGCAGTACAAGTATGACGAGTTTAGAAACAGGATTAAGAAAATAACTACCGAGGAGCTCAAGATATTTTTAAAAAAGATTGATGAAGATAATTTAAAAGAAAATGGTGAAATCCTGCAAAATAATTTTGACGATGATTTAGATATAGGTGGTGATATTGATAAAACAATGGAAAGTGAAGAGGATGATTATACTGACTGAGAAGAAGCGTTGATATTAGAAGATAATGAGGGAAGTGAAAAAAAATAGAATCAGAGAAAGAGGATAAAATCGAGTTAGGGGAAAACAGGGCTGATGATTTATAATTTTATTTCAGAGAATAAATCTCCAGTAGATTAAAGTAAGTATTAATTCAATGAGGTTTTATTATTTTTTGATAAAAGTAAATTACAGGTATAAATTAACACAGAATAATTTAAGACTATAAAAAGTCAGGGGTAGGATTTACTTCTGACTTTCTTATTTTTAAATTGTATTAATAAACTGTCCAATATAATTAAAAAATGGAGATTGAAAATATTACAAAAGAGCAACTCATAAGTAAATTGGTGGAGATGAACCAGAGAATCACTGGTTTGGAGAAATATGAGAAAGAGTCAAAGCATTTAAGAGAGTCATTGACAGAAAGTGAGGGGAAATATAACAGCTTAGTAGAAACTGGTTCTATTGGTATTCTTACAATAGATAGTAAGGGAATAATAACAGCATGTAATGATGCTATATTAGATTTTTCGGGTTATTCCAGGGAGGAATTAATTGGCAAATATTTTACAAAGCGGGTCAACCTTAGCACAAAGGAAATTCCCAAATATCTGGAAATATTTAAAGCGATTTTAAATGGAAAAGAGGTCAGTTCGTTTGAAATTACACAACATCTAAAAAACGGGGATGTTCTTTTTGGGGAAGTTTATTTTGGACCTTTAAAAAATAAGGACAATAAAATTATTGGTTTTAAGATAATTATTAAAGATATTACTCAAAAAAAGAAGCTGGAAAATAAATTCCAGGAGAACAAAGAAAAATTTAATGAATTGTTTAAATCTTCGTTGGAAGGAATAGTCATTCATAATAATGTGAAAATTTTAGAAGTAAATGATGCTTTTGCTGCTATGTTTGGCTGCAGCCCTTCTTATGCTGTTGGTAAAAACTTTTTAGAGTTTGTAGCCCCAGAATACAAGGAAATAATAATAAATAGAATAAAATCAGAATATAAGGCACCTTATGAAATAGTAGGGTTGAAAAATACTGGAAGCAAGATCTTTATTGAAGTAACCGGTAGGTCGATTACTCACCAGGGTGAGGGAGCAAGGATAGAGATTTTAAATAATATCAATGAACGAAAGAAAGCTGAAAGAAGAATTAGATATATTAGTTTTCATGATAAACTAACAGAACTGTATAATAGAGTTTATTTTGAAAAAGTACTGGTGAACATATATAAGGATAGAGAACTGCCCCTGAATTTTATAGTTTGTGATTTGAATGGTCTCAGATTGGTAAATGATGCTTTTGGCTATAATGAAGGGGATCAACTATTAAAAAGGCTAGCAAAAATATTAAAATACTGCTCCCGCGAAGAAGACATTATTGCCAGATGGGGGGAGGATGAATTTTTTATACTACTGCCAAGGTCTACAGAAAAGGATGCGGAAAAAGTATCAAATAAAATAAAAAAAATCTGTGAAAAAACCCAGGACCAAAAAATACCTTTAAACATTTCTATGGGAATTTCAACAAGAGAAAGTCAAAATCAGGATTTAAAAGACATCATAAGAGAAGCAGAGAATAATATGAATAAGAATAAGCTGCTTGAAAGAAAGAGTATTTATAATTCTATTATTTCCTCTTTGGAAAGAATATTGTGGGAGAAAAATCGGGAAACAAAAGAACATGCAGAGCGCCTTAAAAGATTGATATTACAGTTTGGAAGCGTTATTAATTTGCCACAAAATAAGTTGGATGAACTGGTACTTCTTTCTACCCTTCATGACATAGGCAAGGTTGCAATACCTGATAAAATTTTAATGAAAAAAGGTAAATTGACCGCCAAAGAGTGGAAGATTATAAAAAAGCATCCCGAAATAGGGTATAAAATTGCTGAATCAACTCCGCAAATTACGCCGATAGCTGAAGATATCCTATCACATCATGAATGGTGGAATGGATTCGGCTATCCCCAGGGATTAAAAGGGGGAGATATCTCTGTTAACGCCTGTATTGTATCTATTGTAGATGCTTATGATGTTATGACATTTGGTAGGCCTTACAGGGAAGCAATTTCTGAAGAAGAGGCAAAAGAAGAACTTAGGAGATGTTCAGGAACTCAATTCAATCCAATGTTAGTGCAGAAATTTGTTACGTCCTGGGAAAAGTTGAACTGATATTTAAGAAGTTCAAATGATTTTAAACCATAAAAAACCAGCTGATATCTAATAATTCTTTCCAATTTATAAAAATTTCCGGATTTTCATTAATCTTATGTAGTGTTTGACAGTATTGATATAAGAAATGTTATAATAAGTATCTGCTATATCTGTCATAGTATACAAGCAGATTTTTTATTTATTTTAAAATTGCAGCAAAAAAGAGATGAAACGTATATTAATAGTAATAGTTTACATAATTGTTTCAGTCTTTTTAATTGGAATATTTATAAGCTGTACCAAGAAGGCAGATAAAGATGTTAATGAAGAAAAAATTAGGGTTGTAGTAAGCATACCGCCACAGGCTGAATTTGTAGAAAGAGTTGGAGAAGACAGAGTGATAGTTACTGTTATGGTTCCTCCGGGAGCCAGCCCCCATACATATGAACCTACTCCAGGTCAGCTGGAGGAGATTAGTAAAGCTAAAATTTATGCCAAAGTTGGTTCCGGGATTGAGTTTGAACTGGCATGGATGGATAAAATAATTAAAATGAATGGGGAAATGCTTGTGGTGGATTGTTCCAGAGGAGTAAAGTTATTTACAGTAAGTTATAAATATGGTGAAGCTGCGGTATATTATGAGTATGATGAGAGTGATAAAGCTAAAAGCTATCTTAAGGGAATTGACCCTCATATATGGCTCTCACCGGCAAATGCAAAAATAATGGTCGAAAATATTTATGAAGGCCTGGTTCAAATAGATCCTGAGAATCAGAAATATTATAAAAAAAATCTGGACAGCTACCTGTTGGAGCTGGATAAACTGGATGATGAAATTGTCCAGACATTTTCGGGAAAAGAAAATAAGAAGATAATAGTCTTTCATCCTACATGGGCTTATTTTGCAAAAGATTACGGTATCGAACAGATACCTATTGAAGAAGAGGGAAAAGAGCCGACAGCTAAGGGTATTGAAGATTTGATAAGCCAGGCTAAAGAATATAATATTAAGGTGATTTTTGCTTCTCCGGAATTCAGTACCAAAAGTGCTTGGACTGTAGCCAGAGAGATTGGCGGAGAAGTGTTTCTTGTAAGTTCACTTAAGAAAGATTATCTGGAAAATATGAGAAAAGCTGCAGAAGCCTTTGCCGGGGCCATGGAATGAAATTTAATTATTTCGAGTGGTAATTGAAATGAAAAATAATACTATTGTAGATTTTAAAAATATATTCTTTTATTATGGAGAGATACCAGTCCTGGAAGATATAAGCTTTTCAATAAAGCAAAATGATTTTATTGCCATAATAGGTCCCAATGGTGGCGGAAAAACTACATTACTTAAGATTATACTGGGGTTATTGAAACCTGATAGGGGAACAGTAAAAGTTTTTGGCAAAAATCCTGAAGAAGGCAGAAAATTGGCCGGCTATTTACCGCAAAATACCTATTTTGATCTAAATTTCCCTATTAATGTATTTGATATAGTTATTATGGGAAGGTATAAGGGACTGGTAAGGAAATATTCAGAAAAAGATAGGGAATCCGCATTAGATGCTCTGGAAACTGTAGGGATGCTTGAATATAGAAACAGGCATATAAGTATGCTATCGGCCGGTCAATTGCAGAGAGTTCTTATAGCGAGGGCTATTGCAAGAGAGCCGGAATTGCTTTTGCTTGACGAGCCAATGGCAAGTGTGGACCCGGGAACGCAGAAATCAATTTATGAATTATTTCTGGAGCTTAATAAGAAAATGGCTATAGTATTTGTAACTCATGATATTGGTGCAATTTCCATCTACATTGATAGCGTTCTCTGCCTTAACCGGAAGCTGTTCTATCATGGACCAAAAGAAGGCAGTTTGGGTAAACTTGAGGAAGCTTACAGGTGTCCTGTGGAGATATTAGCTCATGGAATACCGCATAGAGTACTGGGGAGGCATAAGAAATAATGGGAATTTTTCAGTACGAATTTATGAGGAACGCTGTTATAGCTGCTGTTCTGGTTAATATAGCCTGCGGTATTGTCGGCACCTATGTGGTTATAAAAAAGATAGTATTTGTAAGTGGAGGTATTTCGCACGCAGCTTTTGGAGGTATCGGTTTGGGTTACCTTCTGGGGATAAACCCGATTGTTGCCGCAATTCCTTTTAGTCTTTTATCGGCAATCACCATTGGTCTTATCAGTAAGAGAAGCAAATTAAGCGAAGATGCAGCAATAGGTATAATCTGGGCAGTCGGGATGGCGTCAGGTATAATATTTATTAATTTAACCCCCGGCTATGCGCCGGATCTTTTCAGCTATTTATTTGGAAACATTCTGACTATTCCTGTATCTGATTTATATATTATGCTTGTAATGGATTTTATAATCATTTTGATTGTTGTTTTATTTTTCAAGGAATTTTATGCAGCATCCTTTGATGAGGAATTTTCAACAGTAATAGGCATTCCTAACAGGATTTTATATTTAGTGCTTCTTTGCATGGTGGCTTTAAGTGTTGTTGTTCTTATAAGAATTGTGGGTATCATCCTTGTTATCGCATTACTTACCATACCATCATCAATATGCAGACAGTTTACCTATAATATGAAAAAACTGATAATCAGCTCAATTGTTACTGGAATTATTTTAACCATAACCGGTCTCTGGATTTCTTATTTATTGGATCTTGCATCGGGTGCAACTATAATTTTACTTCTGGCGCTGGTATTTCTGCTTTCCTTTTTTATAAAAAAAGCTGTTATGGCAGTAAGGCGGTTAAAAACTTAATAAAAGATAAGTAACTGCGGTTGCTTTTAAAACGTCATAAGTGGACTATAGGGAAATTGCCGGAATAATTGAAAAAGCGGTAAGGTCTCTGTAATTTTTATAGTCTAAATATATTTAATGTTTTTAACCTTGAAAGAATGATTGTATAATAGTATGAAATTTTTACTTAATATAAATATTATTTAATTTTTTTAAGGAGCAAGTTATGCTAAGGAAAATACTTTTCAAAACAAAGTACTTTTTAATCGTGGTTTTAGTTGGAGTTTTGGTTTTAACTCTTTTTCCTACCATTCTTGACGGAGGATCTGCAGAGCAGGTGCAAAGCTTTGTAACCCGTTTTTATGTTCAGTGTCTGGGAAGGCAGCCTGATATTGAAGGATTGAATGAATGGGTGGGACGTCTTTTAAATGGCTCTAAAACCGGGGCAGATGTTGCAGAAGGTTTTGTTTTTAGTGAAGAGTTCACAGGCAAGAATCACTCAAATGAGACTTTTGTTACCCTACTTTACAGAGCGTTTTTTAACAGGGAGCCTGATGCTACTGGCTATAAAACCTGGCTGGAAAGACTGGCAGGCGGAATGAGCAGAAAATCAGTTTTAGATGGATTTTTAAAGTCGCAGGAATTTGCCGGGCTCTGCAACAACTATGGCATTGTACCTTATGCTGGTGCTCCAACTTATACCGCATCAACATATTCGGGTTACAGTTCAAGCGGAGCGTCTGGTTTTCAGGCAGGAAGAAAAGTTAATTTTATTATCTGGGGGGATGACAGCGCTTACGACAGACCAGGAGGAAGAGTTAGCGGGAGAACCGATATCAATATATTTGTTCATCTGAATCTTGATACCCATAAAATGTATCTGGTAACCATACCCCGTGATACCTGGTTTGGAGGACGTAAAATAAATGGATACCATGCCTCAGGTGGAAATGCCGGTGCAGTAAGCGCTTTCGAGCGATTTACGGGAGCAAAGATTGATTTCTATGTTATAACTGATTTTGATGGATTTAAACCTCTTATTGATTATTTTGGCGGTGTTGATACTACAGTTGAAGAAAATATAGCTGACGGATTCTCCGGATGTTACCTGGCTCCGGGAATGCAGCATATAAATGGAACTCAGGCGCTTGCTCTTACCAGAGCAAGACACGGCAGATCTCTTTATGGTGGAGGCGCATATGCCAGAGAGAGACAATCAGCAATGCTTCTGGCTGATTTGCTCCTGCAAAAAAGATCAATTGTCAATTCTGGAAATCTAAGCAATTTCTTAAATACAATGGGGCAATATGTCTGGACTAATATATCGCTAATCCAGGCATCACAGATATTACCGGTAATACTTTCTATGAGCAGGGAAAATATTACTATTACTACCTTTAATTCATGGCCTCAGTGGTTTGGGAAATCAAGTGCTGTTGGCTATAACGAAGCAGAAAAGAATCAATTTTTCAGGGATATTCTAAATCAATAATATAAATATATTTTGGTTTTAATCATATTAACTATTGGAAGCATAATAACATAAGAGAATATGAAGTCCAAAAGGGAATTGCTGCTAAATGGCAATATAACAAATCTATTATTTAAATTTTCAGCACCTGCCGTAATTGGAATGGTAACAGGTGCATTATATAACGTCGTAGATACTATATTTGTGGGCAGGGGTGTAGGCTCTCTCGCAATTGCTGCGCTTTCCATAGTTTTACCCATACAGCTTATTATGATAGGAATCGGGACTATGATAGGTGTTGGAAGCGCATCTGTAGTTTCAAGAGCACTTGGAAGAAATAGAAAAGACATAGCGCAAAATGTCTTTGGAAATGCAGTTGTGCTTAATTTTCTGATAAGTGTCTTCTGTATGGTTTTTATCTATATCTTTATGGATAAGTGCCTTGTATTTTTTGGTGCATCAGCCCAGGTGCTGCCTTATGCCAGAGATTATACCCGTATAATACTGGCTGGTTTTATTTTCCTTTCTTTTTCCATAAACAGTAATAATTATATAAGAGCTGAGGGAAATCCCAGGGCAGCTATGTATGTAATGGCAATCGGGGCTATAGTAAATGTCATTCTTGATCCCATATTTATCTTTGTGTTTGATATGGGTGTAAAAGGTGCAGCGATTGCTACAGTTATCGCCCAGGTGATTAGCTCAATGTATGTTATTTTTTATATTCTTTTTGGCGGGAGCATTTTCAGGCTAAATGTATCTATATTTAAAGTAAAATTTTCCGCCATGAAAGAAATCCTTTCTCTTGGTTTTCCATCTTTTATAAAGACCGCTATGGCCAGCATAATAACTGTTATTTTCAACAAGCTGCTGCTCTTTTATGGAAGTGATATGTATATTGCCATAATGGGGATTGGCCTGAGGATGATAAGCCTGATTCAGATGCCGCTAATCGGAATTACCCAGGGGGCCTCCACAATTGTTGGTTTCAATTATGGTGCAAAGCTTTATCCCAGGGTTAAAAAAGTCCTGGGTATGGCTGTTATGTGGACTATTATTATTGCCGGGGTTGGATTTCTTGCTATGATGATTTTTCCCAGATTTGTAATCAGTCTTTTTAGCAGCGATGCTAATCTTATAAATGATGGGATTTATATTTTAAGGATTGTGATAGTATTTCTTCCGTTTATTGGAGTACAGATGTTAGGTGGGGGACTCTTTCAGTCTATTGGAAAAACAGCCCCTGCTCTTATTTTAACTATTTCAAGACAGGTACTGTTTTTAATTCCTGCAGCTTTCCTGCTGCCTTTGATTTTTGGACTGAATGGAGTATGGCTTGCTGTTCCGGTCTCTGATTTCCTGTCAGTAGTTATAACTGTGATCTGGATGTTTAAGGAAATAAAAATTTTTAATAAGGAAATCTTAAATACAGCCTGATTAAGGCCAACTATTACTTTTCAATAAATAAGGGTTTTGCTTCTACCTGGACTATTAACTTTTGCCACCCAGGGAACGGCATAAACTTTTTTAAGAGATAATATCATTAAATAATCCTGTGATAGATTGTATAATAATAAACATTTAGAAAAATGTTTTGAGTAATAAATGTTTAAGAAGTCTACATCATGTACTAAATTTGGTCTAATACGAATGAAGGTTCTGAATGTATGTGTAAATTTAATGAGATTAGTAAGGATATACAACACTGTGTATGCCATAGCCCTGGCTTTATTAAATGTTACTAATAGAAAAAAATTATTAAAATTTTATTCTCAATTTTTAAAAAAAGATGATTTGTGTTTTGACATCGGTGCTAACCTGGGCAGCAGGACTGAAGTTTTTTTAAGACTGGGAGCTAAGGTTGTAGCTGTTGAGCCACAAAACATCTGCATGAAAAAGTTGAAGAAAAAATATGGCAGCAATAAAAAAGTTTTTTTAATTCAAAAAGCAATTAGTGATAACGAAGGGGAAGAAGAGCTGATGATAAGTGATTCGCACACTATTTCGTCTATGTCAAAGGAATGGATGAATAGTTTAAAATCGAGTGATATGTTTTTTGTTTCGACACCTGTTTTTCAGTGGCAAAAGTCTATTAAAGTTCAGGTTACTACTTTAGATCAATTAATTAAAGAGTATGGAAGGCCAACTTTTTGTAAGATTGATGTTGAAGGATACGAATATAAGGTTTTAAAAGGCTTATCCAAACCTATAGATGCAGTATCTTTTGAATTTATACCAACACAAGAATTTGTTCTAATAGCAATAGATACTATAAAGCATCTTGCAACTATTGGCAAAGTTATGTTTAATTATTCTTTAGGTGAATCAACGACATTGGTTTTAGAAGAATGGGT
>Ga0315285_10002045_pt1 | contig 21190 bp, 22 predicted proteins | sample YL17G09_36_MG_FD_203698 | JGI IMG/M metagenome (GOLD analysis project Ga0315285, IMG submission 203698) | Sediment microbial communities from Yellowstone Lake, YNP, Wyoming, USA - YL17G09_36 | ecosystem: Environmental > Aquatic > Freshwater > Lake > Sediment | place: USA: Wyoming | collected...
AGCGAAATCGCCCGCCTTATAGATTACTGCCAAAAATAGCCGGTCTTTTCCTACGACCCGCTGACGTCACGCCTCACCATCGTTTTTGCGATCCTTGCCAAGACGCTGAGGTACGGCAGCTCCTTGGCATCCCTCGATTCTCTCGTACAGTGACTCCGGGGCGATGTCAGCTCCATTTGGCCAAGAAATTGTTCCCCCCTCGATTCGCGCTTGCTTGAAAAACTCCAAGTCTCGCAGCGGAGCAAACACCGGCCCTTTGTCAAGGTACTCCGTGAAGTCAACTTCACCGCTGGTCCCATCGTCAAAAACGATGTGATAACAGTACTCCTGTTCGTATCTGATCTTTTTAATATCGTTCAGGTTCCACATGGCCTGTCTTTAGTCCAACGGGGCAATCTTCTTCATTTCTTTTCCTGACCGGGCAAGCTGCCAATCGAGGTGCAAATCGTCCTGGCGGAGGTCTATCCATTCACGGACAAGTTTAAGGACCGTACGAGACTTCAGGTCTCCCTTTAGCACGTTCCCGCAGAAATCCAGCACAGCTTTGTTCCCCTGGTAGTCAGCGTGAATGTGCGGGGGATTGTGCTCATCAAAAAACATGCGGATTATGATTCCAAAGAACCGACATATCTCCGGCATAGCCCTATTTCCTTTCGCAGACTATCATATCCATAATTATAACACACCGAGCCTTGCGGGCAACAGTCATTGTGGCAGATGGCATCGCACACGTTCATGACCGTCTAACGCTCCCGCTCAGGCACGCTGCTTGTCGGCATACTGTATCAGAGGCAGCTCGACGGTTGGAGCGGTCGTGGTAGTCGAGCAAGAAAGGCAGAACTACGCCGCAAATTCATGCGTGCCCGAATCTTCCCTTTTCTTTGCTGGGCGATAGCTGTATAATCTCCCAAAAACAGAGTAAGAGGAGTCCTTTGACAGTACGCGATGGGCTATTTTCGGGAAAATGTCGAAAAAGCGAAAGGTTACGAGCCGGGCTTTCAGCCCAAGCAGACGGATGTCATTAAGCTGAACACCAATGAGAATCCCTATCCGCCTTCGCCAAATGTAATGAAGGTGCTGGCGGAAACAACGCCTGAGAAGCTTCGCCGGTATCCTGACCCGCTCGGCAATGAATTCCGCCGGGCGGCGGCAGAAGTCAATAACGTCGAGCCGGACTACATTATGTGCTGCAACGGTGGAGACGAGCTGTTGAGCATGGCTTTCCGGGCATTTTGTGACCAAAATCGGCCTGTCGCATATCCTGTCCCGACGTATTCGCTATACCCGGTGCTGGCGACCCTGCAAAACTGCCAGGCAATTGAAATTCCGTTCGATGACGAGTTCAATCTGCCACCCAGGCTGGTAGGAACGGGTGCGGCTCTGACCATAGTCTGCAATCCAAATGCGCCGACTGGCAGCTTCGTAGGTGTTGAAGAGATAGCATCGCTGGCAGACGAGCTGGAAGGAGGATTATTGATTGATGAGGCTTATGTTGACTTTGCAGAGGAAAATTGTGCCCGACTGGTCCGCGATTTTGACAATGTGATAATACTTCGGTCGATGAGTAAAGGCTATTCGCTGGCGGGAATTCGGTTCGGCTATGCGATTGCCAAGCCCGAGCTGATTGCCGGGCTTATGAAAGTCAAGGACTCCTATAATGTCGACGCCGTGGCTATTGCAGTGGCAACTGCAGCTATAAAAGACCAACAGTACTTCAAAGAAAATGTCGAGAAAGTAAAGACAGAGCGCCAGGAATTGACCGAGCAATTGCGAGCGTTGAATTTTGAAGTTCCCAGTAGTTTCGCCAATTTTGTGCTTGCCAAGAGCAGCTATCCGGCAAGCGAGATTTATGATAAATTGATTCAGCGCAATATCTATGTCAGGTACTTTGATCTTCCCGGACTGGGCGATGAATTAAGAATAACAGTGGGAACGAGACAGCAAAACGAAAAACTAATCTCTGCTTTGAAAGAGATCCTGTCAGAATAGGACAAAAGGCTGATGAAAAAAAGAACCGCCAAAATTCGCAGGAAGACAAAAGAAACTGACATTAGCTGTCAGCTTAGCCTTGACGGCCTCGGCAAATATCAGATCGATACCGGCATCGGCTTTTTGGACCACATGCTTACCCATTTATCTAAGCACGGCAAAATCGATCTGACAGTCAGAGCCAAAGGCGATTTGGATGTTGACGCCCACCATACGGTTGAAGACATCGCAATATGTCTGGGCGAGTGTTTGCTAAAAGCCCTCGGCGATAAAAAGGGCATAGCCAGGTACGGCCATAGCTCCGTGCCGATGGAGGACGCCCTGGCGAATGTGTCTTTGGATTTATCCGGTAGAGCAAGCTGCGTGTACAACGTCGAGTACCGAACGGATAAGATCGGCGATTTTGACGTCGAGTGCCTGCAAGAGTTTCTGCGCAGCTTTTCCAATACGGGCAAGTTCAATCTGCACGTAAACGTGCCGTACGGCACAAACGGCCATCATATCGCCGAAGCGATGTTCAAGGGGCTTGGCCAGGCCCTTGCGCAGGCTGCTAAAATTGTCGGGACGGATGTCCCCAGTACAAAGGGCGTACTGTGATTGAGGAACCCGAGGCTGAATATCGGAGCGGCATCGGCACCGACATACATCGGATAGAGGCCGGCAGAAAGTTGATGCTGGGCGGAATTTATGTGCCATACCCGGCGGGATTGGCCGGCCATAGCGACGGCGATGTGGCCTTGCACGCCGTGGTCGATGCTTTGCTCGGCGCCAGCGGAATGGGCGACATAGGGACATTGTTTCCCGATACCGATCCGCGGTGGAAAGATGCAGACAGTAAAGAACTTGTCTTTATCGTAAAAGAGAGACTCCAAGAAAAAAAATGGCAAGTGGTCAACATTGATCTGACTATACACGCAGAAGAGCCAAAACTTGACCCTTTCAAAGGGCAAATGAAAAGGTGCATCGCCGGGCTTTTGGACATCGATTTTACAGCCGTGAACGTAAAGGCAAAAACAAACGATGGGCTCGGCGATATAGGAGCCGGCCAGGCAATGGCCGCGACAGCCATCGCTCTTTTGAGAAAGAAGCCCAGAAGAACACTGTAGACAACAGAAGACAGAATACAGGCGACAGGAGTAACAATTCGCAATTTCTGATTCTGTATTCTGTCTTCTGAATTCCGTATTCCTTCAGGATAGAGAAATGGCACTGCAACTTTATAACAGCCTGACCAGAAGGAAAGAGGAATTCAAGCCCTTGAACGAAGGCCGGGTGGGGATATACGTCTGCGGGCCAACCGTCTATGGGCACGCCCATCTGGGCCACGCCAAAAGCTACGTGAGCTTCGACGTTCTGGTCCGCTATCTGCGCTATCTGGGCTACAGCGTCACTTACGTGCAGAATATAACCGATGTCGGTCACTTGACCGATGACGCCGACCAGGGCGAAGATAAAATCGCTAAAGCGGCAAGAAAAGAAAAGAAACATCCGATGGCACTGGCGGAATACTACAGCCGCAGCTACTTTGAGGATATGGACAAACTCAACTGCGTTCGGCCGGACATCAGCCCGCGAGCCAGCGGCCATATCGTCGAGCAGATAGAGCTGGTAAAAATACTTCTGGACAAAGGCTACGCCTACGAAGCCAACGGCTCGGTATATTTCGATGTATCCAAATTCAGCGGGTACGGCAAACTATCGGGTAGAAGTGTTGACCAGATGTTAGCCGGCGCCCGAGTGGAGGTTTCGCCCGACAAAAAAAATCCGGTTGATTTTGCCCTGTGGAAAAAAGCTGAGCCGAACCACATTATGCAATGGCCGAGTCCGTGGGGTATGGGCTTCCCGGGCTGGCATTTGGAATGCTCGGTAATGAGCACCAAATATCTCGGCCAGCCATTCGACATCCACGGCGGCGGACTGGAAAACCAGTTCCCGCATCACGAGTGCGAAATCGCCCAGGCTGAAGCCGCCAACGGCGTGCAATTCGTCCGATACTGGCTGCACAACAATATGGTCACCGTGGACGGCCAAAAGATGGGCAAAAGCCTGAATAACTTCATCACATTGAAACAAGCCTTTTCAGGTGCGCACGAGAGATTAACAAAGAAGTATGATCCGCTGGCGATAAGACAATTGATTTTGACCAGCCACTACAGAAGCCCGCTAGATTTTTCAGGCGCGGCACTGGACGCTGCGCAGAGCGGCTTTGATAAAATAAGTCAGGCAGTCACTGCTGTAAGAAAACAAATGGTACAGGCGATGGAAGGTCAAGTTGATGAAAAAGTAACAGCGCAGTTGCAGCAGTTGAAAGAGAGATTTGAAGTAGCGATGGATGACGACCTAAATACTGCTATTGCGCTATCGGTGATTTTCGAGTTGGTTCGCCTGGCCGGCAGCCTCCTGGAGGACAGTAGTACAACGCCAGCCACACTTAAGGCGGTAAATGAACTGTTCAGTAAGTTGGGCGGGGATGTTTTGGGCATTGTAAGAGAAAGCTACGGACAAGGGCAGGCAGAAGCAGCCGAGAAGTTGGTCAATAACCTGATTGAACGTCGAAAACAGGCGCGTGAGGGGAAAGATTTTAAGACAGCAGATGTGATTCGCACAATAGCGGTGGCTTCTGATGTCATAGTGATGGATAACCCAGACGGAACTACTACTTGGAGATGGAAATGAGGGTACTCGGCATTGATCCGGGACTGCGGGTCTGCGGTTATGCTTGCGTGCAAAGCGACGGCGATAAGGATACACTTGTTGAAGCGGGCGTTCTGCGAACATCCGGCGGCTCAGCTTTAGAGGCGAAACTGAATCAGATCGCTGAGGACATGGACTGTCTTTTGGAAAAGTTCGGCCCTGAGATTGTTGCTGTGGAGCAGTTGTACTCGCACTATACACACCCAAGGACAGCGATACTGATGGGACACGCGAGGGGCGTTATATTACAAAGGTGTGCTCAAGCCGGCGTTGAAGTTAAGAGCTTTAGTGCCACGCGCATAAAAAAATCCATTACCGGCAACGGCAGGGCGTCAAAAGAACAGGTGCAAAGAACCATTCAGACGGTTTTATCTTTGTCATGCCTTCCGGAGCCGAGCGATGTGGCAGACGCTATCGCGGCAGCGCTTTGCTGCGCAAATTCGTTCGGAATAGCGCAACCAGCGGGAACCCCCCAGTAAACTGGGGGGCTAAATAAAGGGAAATATTTAGCCCCGCAATCCTTCGACCCTGCTCAGAGCTTGCCCTGAGTTGTGTCGAAGGGACAAGTTTATTGCGGGGTTTCCCAGAATTAGAGAAAAGTAATGATCGCCAGAATAGAGGGCAAACTTCTTAAACTTGACAGCGGCAGTGCCCTGGTGCAGGTAGGGCCGGTCGCGTACGAGGTGATGCTGCCGGGCTACTGCATAAGCGCCCTGTCGGATAAGATCGGCTCAAACATTGCCCTTTGCACTATGGAATACTATGAAGGAGCACCGGGTGGCGGTAATCTCGTGCCGAGAATGGTGGGTTTCTTAAGTGCGGAAGAGAGGGATTTTTTCACCAAATTTACCAGCGTCAAGGGAATAGGCGTAAAAAGGGGATTACGGTCTCTGAGCATTCCCATAGCTACTATAGCAGCAGCAATAGAGGACGGCGACGATAAGATATTGATGACGCTTGACGGCGTAGGTAAAAGGATGGCTCAGCAAATCATCGCTGCGTTAAAGGGCAAACTAAAAGCTTTTGCAGTAGGAGCCGAATCAGTGCGGCTCGAAGCAAGATTTAAGCCGTTCCAGATTGAGGCGATGGAGGTCCTTATTGCCTGGGGCGAGAAAAGAAATGAGGCGTTGGAGCTGATTCAGTTAGCTTGCGAAAAGCACCCCGACATAAATACGGCTGAAGCCCTGGTACCATTGGTGTATAGGCTCAAACAAGGTGTCGAAGTCTAAAAAAATAGTCAATAGTAAATAGTCAATAACAAATGGCGATAGGTAGAACCATAAGCAGCCAGGCATTAAATGAGGCCGAGGAAACTTTCAATATCTCACTTCGGCCAAAGTTTCTGGATGAATGTATAGGCCAGCGCAGCGTTAAAGAAAAGCTTGCCATCGCCATAGAAGCAGCCAAACAGCGGTGCGAGCCGTTGGAACATATTCTGTTTTACGGTCCGCCGGGTCTTGGCAAAACCACGTTGGCTCACGTTGTGGCAAATGAAATGGCCGCCAGAATTCGCTGCTCATCGGGACCGGCTTTGACCAAGGCAGGCGACGTGATGGGCCTTTTGAGCAATATAAACACCGGCGATGTGCTTTTCATCGACGAGGTTCACCGGCTCAGCACGCCGGTCGAAGAATTTATTTATCCGGCGATGGAGGAATTCAGGGTCGACTTTACCGTTGACAGCGGCCTGCACGCAAAGACGATAAACTTCCCGCTGAAGCGCTTTACCCTTATTGGCGCGACGACACGGGCAGGCCTATTAAGTGCACCGCTTCGCAGCCGATTCGGAATGCTCTATCATCTGGACTTTTACAGCAGTAGCGACTTGACAGAGATATTAGTCAGGTCGGCCCAGCTTTTGCAGCTTTCGTGTGAGGATGGGACGCTCCAGTTGATTGCCAGCCGGTCGCGCGGAACGCCTCGCGTGGCAAATCGGCTGCTAAAGCGGGTGCGCGACTATGCGCAGGTTAAAGGCTCAGGATTGCTCAGTACCGAAATAGTCGAAAATGCGCTGAAGATGGAGCAGATTGATCCGCTGGGCCTGGATGAATTGGATAGAGCCTTTCTGCGTGCGCTTGTCAATGTTTATGATGGAGGACCGGCGGGAATTGATGCGATCGCCGCCACGCTGGGCGAAGAAAGGGACACGCTCGAAGATGTAGTTGAGCCATATCTTCTGCAGATCGGATTTTTACGTCGAACTAAGCGCGGAAGAGAAATTACTAAACAGGCCTGCGAGCATTTGGGCCTAAAGGAGCATAAAAAGAAAGGCAGTCCTGACCAGCCGGGGCTATTTTGAACGGGCAAATCGCGGCTTTGCCACTTTTTCTAATACGAATCCAATTATGAAAGTTCTCTTTGGAGTTTTTGACTGGGGGATCGGACACGCCACAAGGGACATACCTTTAATTGCGGAGCTTCTCAAAACCAACGAGGTGCACATTATATCAACGGGCAGGGCTTTGAAACTCCTGAAAGATCATTTTGCAGACAGATGCACCTACCACGACGTTCCCAGCGTCTATCCGCCCTACACGAAAACGCCTTTCTTTAAGGTGAAGTTTGTTTTTGTCTCGCCCAAAATGATTAGGAGTCTGCAGTACGCCAGGGATAAATCACGAAAAATAATTGGCACGAACTTCGACAGAGTAATCTCCGACTGCCGATATGATGTTTACGACAAGCCGGACAATTCATATCTTATAAATCATCAGTTGAAGTTCAAAACGCCTTTCGGAGCGGAAAGAATCTTCGAAAAGTGGCTCGCATCGAGGATGAAAAGATATAAGTACATCATCGTACCTGATTTCGAAGACAACAACCTCACCGGCAGACTCTCCCATAATTTGAGATACATAAGTAAGGACAAAATAAGGTACATCGGAATACTTTCCCATGTCAGAAAAATAGATCTGCCCGAAGACGTAGAATACTTCGTTTCCCTTTCGGGTGCGGAGCCTCAACGGACAATACTTCAAAAAAAGATAATCCGCCAATTGAACGAGCTGGAAGGAAAGGTCGTAATCGCCGGCGGAAATCCCGATAGCGCAGCGAACAGCTCTTACGATAATGTTGCGTTTTATAGCTTTTTGGGTGCGGAACAGCAGGAAAATATTATGAATCGAGCGAAATTCATAATAGCCCGGCCGGGCTATACAACTGTTATGGAGCTTGCAGAGCTGAATAAAAGAAAGGTATTATTTCTGCCCACGCCCGGTCAAACCGAACAGGAATATTTAGCGGACTACTACGAAAAACAAAAATACTTCCACCACGTCAGCCAATACCGTCTTAAACTGAAAGAGGCAATTGAAGAATGTACGGAATTCACAGGGTTTGATCCTCCCTGGAAGACAGAGCGGTCCGTAGAGGAATTTATGCAGGCAATCACCTCTTGATGTAGGGCACAATTTTCGCGAGCACGGCATTGCCAATCTTATAAGAACAATACGTTATGAAAAAAGCGGAAAAAACGTCGATGCTATAATGGGCGTGGGTAACCAAAACAACGATTCCCATAAATACTGAGCCGCAGAGAAAGAAATATCTTATTTTCCCCTGGAATAAGAGAAATCCCAAAAAGGGAATCGCTGTGTGCCCCGAGAAAAACATATCATTTTGAAAACTCAGCCCCTTGAAAATCCACGGAAAACCAACTGGTATCGCGTCCGGTGGCGTTCCAAGATGGGTAAAAACAAGAAATATGGCTCTGAGCACAACCAGAAAACTGAACTGGCTGACTACTACATGCAGAGTCCTTATGTGGAAAAGCAAAGGATACGAAAACAGCGTGATACAAAGCGCAATATAGCCGTAGATATAGGAGAAACTCGCATCGATAGGACCAATGTGGTCCAAAATCAAATCGGGCACATGAGCAACCTTTGTTGTGGAGACGTAAACACCGGAAAGATAATCCAGAAAAGTGGCAATTACAACAATTATCAAAGACAGCAGGATAAGGTATCTAAACTCAAAGAACTCGTTCCTCCACTCACGAAAACCTCTCTTGAAGTATTCTCTTGTCGTAGCCATCAATATCGCAGCCATCTTACTCGAATTAGCCCAGCTTGGATTATGTTACGTTAGAGCGTTTAGGTTCTTCAACATTTGTTTTGTCATTTTGGATGGTCGGCCCAGAAGCGAAGTTGTGTGTGAAATCAGCACCTTTTCAATTTCGCTCAGCGTTTTCTCATTTGATTCAGCGAGCTGTTTCAAATTGGCCAAGCAGACCACGGCATTTTTCGTCAGCGGAATTCTATCGGGAAAGCTACCCTCACAATCTCTGCAAACCAGGCCGTTCGCGGAACTGCTGAAATACAACTGCCATCTCGTATCTCGTACCTCGTATCTCGTTTTGCAGTTTGCACAGCGATTTAGTACAGGCATTAGGCCGATTTCCCTAAGCAAAGTCAATTGAAATAGTATAAGTAATAATAGTACATCTCGTCCCTCGATCCTCGTTTGTCGCCCTTCGCCGGTATCTTGCAGAAACTGAATGAAACTATCGAAAAGTCCTGGATGTGGGTCGTTATCATGCGTCAGGTTGTTTACTAAGTCAGCCGCGAATAAAACGCAATTAAGAGCAAAAAAATCGACGGATAGCTGTGTTAAGCCGGGTTGTTGCTCGAACTCAGTTAGAGTAGCAAGTTTCTCTTTGGTTGAATCTGAAAAGACAATTCTGCCGAAGGATAGTATCTCGATGGGACCATCAAACGCCGACCTGGGTCTTTTGGAGCCTTTAGCGATGGCGTGAATCTTGCCGTTTGCCCTAGTAAAGAATGTCACTATCTGGGATGTCTCGGAGTAATCGACCGCATGTATACAGATAGCTATGTCCTTAGTCAACATATCTATGGCACGCAGTCAGTAACCAGGCATACGCACTACTTATGCTTTCGTGCTCTTACACTTTCGGATTCTCGTTTTTTTATTATACACCACACCGTAGCCAAGCTGCCGCAAGATTTCGTCCTCAGCATGGTGCATCTTCCGGGCCTGCTCTTGCGTCGAATCGTCGAAACCAAGATTGTGCAGCATGCTGTGCGTGACGTAAAGAGCCAGCTCGGCCTCGCTGGAATGGCCCCGCCAATTCGCCTCTTTGACGGCTAATTCACCGTTGACGACCAGCTCGAATGACGCCGATGACGAACATCCGCACTCATCACCGTCAGAAAGATCGAAGCTCAGGCAATCGGTACGGACGTTGCGACCGAGGAATTGGCGGTTTATTCTGCGAATCTGGGCGTCATCTACTATTGCAACGCTAACCGCTGCTTTTGAGAGGTCGAAACGACGGCAAATAGTCTTGACCAGCTCCTCAAGCTTACGGATAGAGACGTCAATATCCTGGAATTTCTTGGTGATTTGAACAAGGATCATAGTTTTTCACTTACTAATCGTTTTGTGCTCGGTCTGCACAGGTTGGAATTCTCTGTCCTCGGTTTCATCCGGTGGTTTGGGGTATGCGATTCGGCCGTGGTAGTGTGCGGTCAGCGCCTTTGACATGCCTGCCTCTATCTGGCTCAATTCCCGTAGAGACAAGTCACATTCGTCGAACTGGCCGTCCTGCAGGCGTTTCATAGCCATATTGTGCACGACAGCCTCAATTTTGGTCGGCGTCGCCTCAGGCAAAGATCTGACCGCCCCTTCTACGGTATCAGCCAGCATTACGATAGCAGCTTCTTTTGTCTTGGGCTTCGGACCTGGATATCTGAACTCGCTCTCGGCAGGCGGCGTCCTTCGACTGCGCTCAGGACAGGCCTGCTTTTTCTGTTTGCCAGCCGGACCATCGGAGCCGGGTGCGGCATGCTGTCTCTTGGCCTCATTGTAGAAAGGCTCGACCAACGTCGTGCCATGATGTGTTTCAATGAATTGTCTCAGCACGCCGGGAAGACCGTATTCCTTGGCCATTTCTATGCCGTCTTTAACGTGCCCAACAATAATCAGTTGGCTCATAGTGGGCGAAAGCTCCTTATGTAGACTGGTCGCCCCCATTTGGTTCTCGATGAAGTAGCCGGGCTTATTGATCTTGCCTATGTCGTGGTAATAAGCTCCTACTCGGCACAGAAGTCCATTTCGGCGAATAGCCTCCGCCGCCGCCTCGGCAATCGAGCCTATCAGCAGGCTGTGGCTGAACGTGCCCGGCGCCTCCATGGCCAGCCTTTTCAACAAGGACTGATTCGCGTCGCTGTAGTCCAGAAGGGTCATGCTGGTTGCTATCCGAAAGGCTTTTTCAATCAGCGGCAGCAGACCTTGAATAAGCACGCCAACCACCAGCGTAATCCCGGCGTGGTAGCTGGCGTTGCGAAAAATGTCCACAGGCCTGCCCTGAGCGAAGTCGAAGGGCTGCACTCCGGTAGCTTGCTGAGTTAAGAAGTTCAAGGCAGATGCGGTTATGAACACAACTGCGGCGGCCAGAACGCCCACCTGCAGCAGCTTGATTCTGGTGCGTATTTCGTCCAGGGAGAAACAGCAGGTGACGGCGCCGGAAGCCATCGTTAAGAACAGGCTGATATTTGCCGGCTCATACCTGGGAACTGACTGTGCGGTAACTGTTATTCGCCCCGCAGCGAAGCAGGCAAAAAGGCAATAGAATATACTCATGCCTATGGCGAATCGCTGGTCATAAGCAATCGCCAAAATGACGGCCGCAGTGACGGCGGTTCCGGTAGCCCAGAAGGTCTGGTCATCATTAACCATCGCTCCAAATCTGGCGGCGAACAACAACAGCACAAACAGGCCGACCAGTGCCGAGGCCCGAGCATGGTTTCTTATGAGCCGCTTTTGATAATGATAGATGTAAAAGCCGGCTGCAACAGAAATCAGCAGCACCATCGCGGTCAGCGGCATCAAATCACCGAAGCGGGTCCTCTGTATCAGCTCGAACGAGACAACTGCGCTGGCCAGAACGACAAAAAGCAGCCACAGCAGGATTGAGGTGATAACGTCGGTATCGGCCAGCCGGCTTATATACAAGGTGCGCTCGCCGATTATGCTCTTTCGCAACAAGCTCCGCCGCGGACTGGTTTTCTTAAAAAGACCCATTCTCTCGTCCCTCGCCCCTATTCTTTCGCCACGCCTCTATCCTGCCTAATCTTACGGTGGTCCTTTCTTTTTTTGTAGGCGCGCACGATATTTTGGACCAAACGATGCCTTACGATATCCTTTTGGGTCAGCTCCACGACCCCTATCCCTTTAATTCTTTTCAAGAGTTCGATGGCTTCAACCATTCCACTTTTCTGGGGGCTCTCCAAATCGATTTGCGTAATGTCGCCGGTGATTATCATTTTGGAACCCTGCCCCAGTCTCGTCAGGACCATCAGCATTTGCAGAGACGAGGTGTTTTGCGCTTCATCGCAGATGATGACGGCCTCGTTCAACGTTCGGCCTCGCATGAAAGCAAGCGGAATGATCTCGATGATATCCAGCTCGATGAATTTTTTCATCTGGTTAAAGTCCATCATATCCTCAAGGGCGTCGAAAAGCGGCCGAAGATATGGGTTTACCTTTGCCTGGACGTCGCCGGGCAAGAAGCCCAGCTTTTCGCCCGCCTCCACCGCCGGGCGGGCAAGAACAATTCTTCTGATTTGCTTTTTCTTGAGCATCGACACGGCAATGGCAACCGCCAGGTATGTCTTGCCGGTCCCGGCAGGCCCTATGCAAAAGGTAATATCGTTGGCCAGCATTATTTCAATATACTTTAGCTGTCCCTTGGTGGATGGCTCAACCACCTTCTTATGGGAATAGACAGTGACGGCCCCACCAGTTTGGCCGGTCGGCGGCAGACTCTCCCCTGCATGCGCAGGAGCAAGCCTGTCCCCTCGCAAGCGCGGATCGATCAAAGCACTTACCTCCGCAGCACCGAGTGACCCGTATCTAGCCAGATGCTTCTGCATCTGCTCAATGATTTCCGTGGCTTTATGTACCTGCTGTTCGATGCCGCTGATTATTAAACTCGACTGACGGGCAGTAACTCGGACACCCAAGGATTGACGCAGAATACGAAGGTGACTATCAGCAGGCCCAAATAACTCAAGCTGATTACCCATCGGGTCTAATTGTATAGTAACTTCCAAATTCGTATCTCGTATTTTAGGTTATCTGGTTATCGGGTGGTGGGGACCAGGCTATCAGCAAACCAGGCCAGTCTCACTGAAGCCAAGATAGTCCCTCCTGATGCCCTGATCCGCTGGTATCCTGCATCCTGATTTCCTGATTCCCATACTTCCTACCCACCAACCACGCACATAAAGAATAGATACCCGAACGGCGCCGCCGCCAAAGGCGAATCAATAATATCAAGTATACCGCCGAACCCAGGCACCTTGTTCGCGGCATCCTTTCGTTGGGCGTCACGCTTGAGCATTGACTCGGCTAAATCTCCCGCCTGGCCCACACAGGCTGAAAAAAAGCCAAAAGCAATCGCCCACTGCCAAGACATTATATCAAAACCAGCCGCAAACGCCAAAGCAGATGCTACCGCGGCGACCAAGGCGCCGCCGGCGCCTTCCCAGGTCTTGCCGGGGCTAACTCTGGGCGAGAATTTATGTCTGCCGAACAACGTCCCTACCGCGTAAGCTCCTATATCAGCAGACTTTACGACAAAAACAAACATCAGGAGCGGCCAAACGCCAAAATCAACCCTAATGGCCAGTGCAAAGCTGCTCAGAAGGCCCAGATAGATGATGGAAAAGCAATTCGCTCCACAATTGGCCAACACACCCGAAGTGCCACAGCACAGATATTGATATAGCAGCAATCCCAGCAGGCCAAACGCCAGCACGAAATTGACAACCGATAATTGAAAATTGAAAATTGGGGTGACTGCCAATGCGGCTGAAGTGATAATTGAGACGGGCATAAAAGCCTTCAAGTTTTTTGCTGCCAGCAGACCTGCGAACTCTATCTGCCCAAGGACCACCAAGGCGACAATAAGGGCGGCGACAATCGTGCCCCGCGGCAGTCTAAATTGACAATTGACAATTGAAGGTTGGAAATTGCCAAGCCAACCGTCGAAAATGACAATGGCGGTAAAGGCGACCGTCATCAATGTGCCAAAGAATAACCTATGTTTGAGCATCTTTCGCCAAGTCAATTAGCCAATCAGTGAATTAGAGAATTAGTCACCAATTCACTAATCAACTAATTCACTATTCAACTCAAATGCCGCCGAAGCGTCGGTCTCGTTTTGCGTAGGCAAAAATTGCCTTTTCCAGGCAGGCCTGGTTGAAGTCGGGCCAAAGGGTCTTGGTGATGTAGAATTCGCTGTATGAAATCTGCCAGAGCAGAAAGTTGCTGACCCGCATCTGGTTTGCGGTGCGTATCAGAAGATCCGGATCCGGCAGAGGCGGACCGGCCGTATACAGGTGCCGGCCAATACAGTCTTCATCGATGTCTTTTAGACGCAGGCGTCCCTGTTTGTATTCGTGTGCAATTTTTCGCGTTGCGTCAACTATTTCAGCCCTGCCGCCGTAATTTAGTGCCAGGGCAAGCACCATACCGGTATTGCCAGCCGTCATTTCTACTGTTTTTATGAGCTCGGTTTGTACCGCCTCCGGCAGCCCAGCTAATCGGCCAAGGTGAACCAGCCTTACGTCGTTGCGCATCAGCTTGGGACGAATCTGGACAAGGTATTGCCCATACAACTGCATCAATGCGTCGACCTCGGCCTTGGGTCTTTTCCAATTCTCCATGCTGAAGGAATACAAAGTCAAAGACTCAATGCCAAACTCGGCGCAGCATCGGGCCACTTTTACCGTAGTTTCTGCCCCCTGGCGGTGCCCCTCGACTCGCGGCAGGCCTTTGCGCTGCGCCCACCGCCCGTTACCATCCATGATTATGGCGATGTGACGCGGGATTTGCCCGACAGACAGCCCAAGGCGCTCAGCCGTCTTTTTTAGTCTTTCTGTCAAACTACTCATTGAGACTGGAAACCTCGAATCTGAATTCGCAGGACAGTGCCGGTATTCTATCTGCCGGCTCCTACCTGAATATCGTTTGTTGTCGTGCCGGTCCTACGCCGATGATCGTGATTGCTACGGCAAGCTGCTCCTGGATTCGGGCAATAAAGTCCTGGGCATTGGTCGGCAGATCGTGAAAGTCCTTTACGTTGGTTATATCCACGTCCCAGCCGGGCACGGTCTCGTAGACAGGCTCAGCTTGGCAGAGCCTGTTTGTATCGGCGGGAAAGAAAGTCTTTTCTTGGCCGTTGATTTTGTACGCCCGGCAAATCTTTATTTCTTTTAGGCCCGCCAGTGTGTCCAGGTGCATCAATGCCACCGAATCGATGCCTCCAATCTTTGCGGAATAGGATGCTGCTACGGCATCGAACCAGCCGCATCGGCGCGGCCGGCCGGTTGTGGTGCCGTATTCGTGCCCTCTGTCACGAATATATTGGCCAATTTCATTATCCTGTTCCGTTGGAAAAGGCCCCGCTCCGACTCTGGTTGTATAGGCCTTGACCACGCCGATATATTTATCAACGACTTTGGCCGGCACACCACAACCGGCCGGCATACCGAGTGCACTTGAATTTGAGCTGGTCACGTATGGAAAAGTGCCGTGGTCCAAATCCAATAGTGAGCCTTGGGCGCCCTCAAACAGGATCGATTGGCTCTGGGCGATTGCTTTGTGCAGGAATTCGGTTGTATCGGCTATGAACGGCGTGAGCTTGCCGGCATATAGTTTACACTTCTCGAAAATATCCTTGATGCTCAAGGGCTGTCCCGACAGGTCGGGGTAGAGAGCGGCAAAGACCTTGTTTTTATATTCGACGATGGCCTGGAGTCTGGTTTTGAGCTGTTCCAGACGGCGAAAATCGCCCATGCGGACCGCATAGCTTCTGCCGACCTTGTCTGCGTAGCAAGGTCCGATGCCGCGAATAGTAGTGCCGAGCTTGTTTTTGCCCAGTGATTCTTCGCGCAGCTGGTCGTCTTTTTTGTGATAGGCAAGTACGACGTGGGCGTTTTCACTTATAAACAGTCTGCCGTTTAACGTGATATTTTTGCCGGCGAGCGTTTCAAGCTCCTCTATCAAAACCTCCGGGTCGACAACTACACCGTTGGCGATTACACAGTTGACATTTGGCCGAACCGAACCGCTCGGCAAAAGGTGTAAGGCGAATCTGTTGTCGCCTACAACAACGGTATGGCCGGCATTGGCGCCGCCGTTGTACCGGACGACAATATCGCTGTGCTCGGCAAGAATATCAACAACCTTACCTTTGCCCTCATCACCCCATTGTAATCCGACAACGCAACAATTCATTTCCGAATTCCAATTTACAACTTTCGATTTTCAATCGTCATTCGGCAATCGCAAATCGGAAATTCAAGTTATTTTTGCCACCAAATAGTCCAGAATAGCTGTCAAGTTATCATAGTTTCTATCGCTTAATTTGCGGTTGACTTCCCTGCCGTTCTGATCTTTGTGGGTGATAATAAAGTGACCTTTAGAATCAAAGTGGGTCTTATCAATTTTCTGGATGGCATCATAGGGGATCTTTTCTTTGGCGCTGATTATAAGCTCATGTTCATCGGCTAAAAGTCTCTTATCCTTAATGAACCCGAGCCACGCGGCAAAAGCAATACCGGCAGCCCCGAAAACGAAAGGAAGTCTTCGATTCCATTTCATCGTATCATCAAGCTTCCCTTCCTTTACGTGTTCTTCGAAGAAGCTGCGACGGTATGACCATTTGTATTTGCTCAGGTAGCCGTCATAGGCGAAAACAACTGCAGCAAGAATACAGACGGCAATGTAGATTTTGTAATTCATTTTTTTGTGCTTGCTTAGCGGCGCCTCGATAGCCATATAACCATCCCTGCCAACATCTACGTTAACCTTTTTTGGGCGATTATCTCAGTCAAAGGCTGGACAAAGTTGGGAACGATTTTTTCAGCCATTAGCTCCTGTGCCAGACGACATTGATACTCGAAGGATTTCAGGGCGTCGAATTTCTCATCGGCTCGCGGGTACTGACGAATGGTAAGAGACAGACTTATGGCGTCATCGGAACCACGCCTTTTCTCGCCGGGCTCATAGACGCTCGTTTTTGACTCTACACTGATGCGGGCCTGGGTGCACTCATCATCAGATAGTGCCGCCACCACCGTAGGAGAAAAACCTATGGGCCGGGCAGACGGCAGCTCCAAAAGACAACTAAAGGGGGTTGAGCCGAATAACGCCTCGGCGATAACCTCATCGTGACTGCCTGCATAGTCAAAATCCATTGCGAAAGTCACGTCCAGCGAATCAATATCAAGATGACTCACCCCGAGCATATAGGGAACAATTTCGATTACCAGTCTGTCCTGGGAGTAAGCCTCTTCAAAGTTCGGCGGATTGACAAAGCCCGAGCCAACGCGGTTCACCTCAAGGCTAATCCAGCGGTAGTGACCGAGGTCGCGATCCTCTTCGAGGCAGTACTCATTCTTTTCATGCCGGTAGAACCGACCCATAGAAGGAAACTGCTTTTGCATCCGCTCGAAAAAGGCCAGAATCGTATCTGACTGAGTGGGTAAATCAAGCTGGGTATTTATGTACATATCCAGAAATAAATCATCACAAAGCGAACGGTAAATATTTGGCGTCATAGCAGAAAAGCCCTCGGACAAATCTGGCCGCTCGTCACTGGTGGTCGCCCGCCGCTGCCGTCGCGGGGCCCCAGTCACGACCCGGCGAATTTACACTTTGATACTTGAATTCTGATATTTGGATTCACCGCAGACCTGCTTGTTATCCAGATACTCGGTTTCCCAGATTTTTTCTGTTAGCCCTTGAAGCTCATTGTCGTAGCTCTTAAGCATCCCGAAATATTCAGGAGATTCCAAGGCTTCTTTAGCCTTTTCGTCCTCAGACTTTACATTTTCCGGCAGGACTGATTTTCTGAAGATCTCGTAATGGTCTCTTATAGAGCAGGGCATCAGCCAGTTATTCGGCTTCTTCCAATTATCAAGCCCATATTCCCTTTGCCATTTACGCCCGTTTTTCATAAAGTCGGAAAATAACGCATCTGTGAGGGTCTTGCCGTTGCCGTACAAATCGTAGATGTTATCGACATAATAGGGTATAAATGCGCAGGGCGTCACGTTGCCGTGCCAGTCGATGTAGGCGTATCCTCCGCTTCTACCGTACGCGATGCAACCTCTGGCAAGAACGCCGCTATTCCAGAAATCAGCCAGACAGTATTTCTTTTCAGTCAGCAGCTTTTCCCACTTTCGGTAGAGTTCAACTCGCTTTTCGGGAACGACCATTAGCTTGACTTCGTCTTTACCTCTTCCTATGGGCATCAACTGGAATTGCCACATAAAGCAGGCGCCTTGCTCTTGGAAGTAATAGTCATAGAATTCGTCGGTAAGCAGCAAATCTACATTCCTACTGGTTGCCATCACGGAAATGCCGAAAGGCACACCCACCTGCCGGAGGCGTTCCAAGGCTTCAAGGATTTTCTTAAACGTGCCGCGGCCTCTTCTTTGGTCGGTTTCCTGCTCAAAGCCTTCGACAGAGATTGCCGGGGTGACATTTGCCGTTTTTGCCATCTGCTGGGCAATTTCTTCGCTAATGACTGTGCCGTTGGTATACGTGTGGAAAAACATATCGTCATATTTCCGGTAGAGATCCAGAAGCGTCTTGCCTTCACTTCTATACAGGAAAGGTTCGCCGCCGCTGATAGTAATGAATCTGACGCCCCAGTCGTCATGCACTTCGCCTACTATCCTATCCACATAGGAGTAAGGAATAGTCGCAGAAGTATCGGCTGCTGAGGATGCGTAGCAGCCGATGCACTTCAGATTACACCTTTGGGTAGGAGACAGAACGATGAAGGTCGGCGGGTACTCACCATATTTATCTTTGAACTTTTCCACCGCCTGGTTATAACTCTGGTCCTCTCGAACAAGGTTATTTTGAACGAATACATTGACAATCTTCTTTATAATCTCAGGTGAAACGTAACCTTTGTCCATACTTGTGTTCACACAGCGCAGCATGGCCGATAAGTACTGGTATCTTCTTATCTGGACCTGTCTTAAATCTCCTGAGTCATCGCTGACCATGTTCTTATAGATATAGTCGTCAATCTTCTTTGCCAGCAGCTTCCTAAGCTGCTTATGGTTCACCATCTTGATAAGCGTTGAGGATATGACTTCCGATCTCATTTTGCCTCCCCTTTCCTAAACCAGGACCGTTCACAAACCAGCTCTGTCAAAACGTCTCGGACCACAGCAATTGTTACACAAGTAGGAGCTGATTTCAAGAAATAACCCAACACAAAAATGCTCTCGGCAGAACAATGGCAGGCAGAGATACGGTTTTGGCCCGCTGCCGGCTCCAGTTTCAGGTGCCGGCTTTTGCACCATTGTGCGAACAGGCACAGTCATTGCGGACCCGGCTCAGGCAGTTTCAACTCTGTAGCTATGGCTCCGATGGTTGCCAGAACCGCGAAGATAAATATACGCCACATACCGCCTATCACAATGCTGCCGGCGGCAATTGCCATGCTGTGGCTTAGTATCACCGAAATTATTGTATGGAGCAAGGCTGCTAAAACGCCGCAAACCGCTGCCGCGACGATCCGTTTGCCCAATGCTGCGCCGCCGCAGCCCAGAGTCACTGCTGCACCCGCAGCGACGGGCAAGACCAGTACAAGCCACCAAACATCCTTCAGACGGGGTAGTTTTTCAAGATTGGCAAGATAGGCAAGGTCGGCAAGCCCCAGTATTGCCGCTACAGCCGCAGCCCACAGACCTACATGCCAGTACCGTGGTTCAATTAATGCCCGAAATTCGGCTCGTTTCCGCATCCGCCGGCGTATAGTCAAAGGCCAGTTATAGAATAGATAAAATACTCCGTGCTCAAACAGAGCGCCCCTCTCCCCAAATACCGGCACAACGTGCACTACCTCAGTCGCCCAGTGTGCCGCGATGAATCTTGCTAGGGTAGGATAGCGATACGCCATTTGTATGGGAAACGCCAGGTAACCAACGAGCTTAAAGAAACTTAAGAATGCAGCGATATTGTAGTCCTTGAAGTTCCGCTCCTTTATCACCAGATACCATACGTAGAAACCTCGAATCAGTGATCCTGGCGATATGGGGGTAAACTGAAACACGAGCAGAATTGCGCCGGCTGCCAAGTAAGCCTCTCTGAAGGTTAGTCCCGGGTGCATCGCCACGTAAGCGAATGCCACGATTACCCACACAATTTCTGACACCGGTAGGGTCATAAGATGCACGACAAGGCTTACAAGATACTTCTGTATAAAAGGCTCTTTAAGCTGTGAGAGGATGACCTGTGCATCTTCATCGTTGAGCATGTGCTTTTTCCGCCCCTCGGCGACCATTTCACGCAGCCACCGCTCCCTCAGTTGGGCGTCGAAATACAGCCTGGCGGGCCGAACAATAATATTGGCCAGGCGTTCTTTTGCGAACTTGAAGTCGGTCAGAAAGCGATGCAGTCCGGCAGGCAGCACCGACAACGGCAGATGACACAGGAATCTCCAAAGTGCACCTGCAACTTTGAACGCCCGCTCAGCGTCAAGGCGTCCCGCTCTGTGCCAGACAATCACCTTTTCAGCCATCCTTGCCCTTACCGCCCGCCGCAAATAGCCCCAGCTCGACAACATCCCGGCGTAATGTCTGCGCCAGTCGGGCCGGCCCCAAATCCGCCGAATAAACTTGCCCAAAAACGGTATCAGCCCAATCGCCAGAAATACCAGAGTCAGAACTTTGCTGTTTCGCAGCCTTCGCTGCGAATTCTCGTCAACCAGACCTCTGACCTTCCATGCGGTCACTGCACTGTCCAGCATCGTCGCCCATAGTTGCCCGCTGTACAGCAGCCGAACGTGATGGTGCGTGATATCAGGCAGCGAGTTGCGGTATATCTTCTCAGACGATTTAAGTTCCTCAAGCATCTGACCCATATCCGCAAACTCGTTGCTGTGGTCCCGCACAAAAGCCTCCAGCTTGCGGACGTCACCGCGGTCAAACTGCACCAGCGACCCCCGCGTAAGTCCCTTGGCTATCAGCTTGAAATCGCCCGGACTCATCGGCAGAAAAGGCAGCAGCGCAAGCCCCGCCCTGAAATCAACCGCCACCAGTCCCGCTGACGGATTACCTTCGGCGTCCCGGCGTTTCAGACAATTCGGTTGGCTCTTACACGTCGACCACTCGTATTGTCTGGCAAATTCATGCCAGCCCATATCGTGGATAAGCTCAACAGATTTGGCCATAAATTCGCGTTTGGCTCTGTATTCGGGCGAACCAAGCTGCTGCTCGTCAACTGCCCGGCCACGACGCCACTGCTTCAATAAACCCAGCCTATCATCGACCTCCAGCCGCCACGTGCGTCCGTCAATCCACTCGCTCAGCTCACCGCAACTGCCCAGCCGGCTATCGAGAAAAGTAGCGTGAATATCGGCAGCCGCATTCTCATCGCCGAACCGAATTTTTGCCCCGCGCCGGATGAATTTCTGCCAGAGCGCGCCGGCCCTCGCCGCGGCGGGATTGAC
>Ga0315285_10002046_pt1 | contig 21187 bp, 14 predicted proteins | sample YL17G09_36_MG_FD_203698 | JGI IMG/M metagenome (GOLD analysis project Ga0315285, IMG submission 203698) | Sediment microbial communities from Yellowstone Lake, YNP, Wyoming, USA - YL17G09_36 | ecosystem: Environmental > Aquatic > Freshwater > Lake > Sediment | place: USA: Wyoming | collected...
AGCTCCAGCGACTGACCGGCCTGGAGATCGAGAAACTCGCCCGCGACTACTCGGAACTTGTCGAGGAAATCGAGGGCTACGAGGCGATCCTCGACAACGAGCGCCTGCTGCTGGACGTGATACGCCAGGACGTCCACGAGATCAGCGAGAAGTACGGCGACGCCCGCCGGACGGAGATCATCGGCCACGTCGGCGAGTTCGACATCGAGGACCTGATCGCCGAGGAGGACGTGGTCGTCACGCTGACGCACGCCGGGTACGTCAAACGCATGCCGCTTACCACCTACCGCCGCCAGGGCCGGGGCGGGCAGGGCATCATCGGCTCCGACGCCAAGGAGGGCGACTTCATCGAGGAACTGTTCATCGCCTCGACCCACGACTACCTGCTGGTGTTCCTAAACAACGGGCGAATGCACTGGCTGAAAGTCTACGACATACCGTCGCTGTCGCGGACCAGCAAGGGCAGGGCGATCGTCAACCTTCTCCAGATGGAGCGGGAGGAGCGGATCTGCGCGGTGCTGCCGGTGCGCGACTTCGACGACCGCTACCTGGTTACGGCCACCAGGCTCGGGCACATCAAGAAGACGGAGCTCAAGGCGTATTCCAACACGCGGCGCGGCGGCATCCAGGCGACCGGGCTTCAGGACGGCGACGTGATGATCGGCGTGGCCCTGACCCGCGGGACCGACGAGATCGTGCTGGCGACCAGGAACGGCCAGGCTATCCGCTTCCCCGAGGCGCTGGTCCGCCCGATGGGGCGGACGGCGGCCGGGGTCGGAGGCATAAGGCTTCGCAAGGACGATGAGGTCGTCGGCATGGTCGTCGTCGACGAGATGGCCACGCTGCTGACGGTCTGCGAGAACGGCCACGGCAAGCGGACGAACTTCGCTGAGTACCGCGTGCAGGGCCGGGGCGGATCGGGCATCATCAACATCAAGGTCACCAAGCGCAACGGCTGTGTCGTGGCGATGAAGGCCATGCGCGACGCCGACGAGCTGATGCTGATAACGTTGCAGGGCAAGATCGTCCGAATGGGCCTGACGGATATGCGCATCATCGGCCGGGCCACGCAGGGCGTGCGGTTTATCGCGCTGCGAGAGGGCGACAAGCTCGTGAGCGTCGCCCGCGTCGTCAGCGACGACAACACGCAGGGCGAACTGGACATGGCCCCCGGCGATGAAGGCGAGCCTGACAGCAAGCTGTTCCGCCCCCAGGACACCGGCATCGGCGACGAGGAAGAAGCCCCGGAAGGGCAAGAAATCGAGGAAGAAGAGGAAGAAATCGTCGACGACGAAGCAGACGCCGACGAAGAGGCCGAAGATTTAGGCGAAGAGGAAGACCTCGACGAAGCGGCCGAGGCTGAAGGCGAAGAAGAGGACGACGCCGAACAGGACGAGGAGGAGGAAGTTTAGGGAAGTCTGAGGTCTGTTATGAAGAAGCATCCTGCAATGGCGGAGTACGTGTTTAGCGGCAGGGTTTACCACTGATTGCAGACTGTCGGGAACTGAAGCAGTTCTGAAGGATGCGGCAGCCTGTGGAGTGGGGATATCTGGGGACACCTTACTGATTTCGGCCGGCGCGGAAAGCGGGGCGCGCCCTTGCGGGCCATCCTCTCCCGTCAAGGGAGAGGGGTTTAAGAGCGCCACCCATCGTTCTCGTCCTCGTTCTCGTTCTCGTGGCGGGATATCTGGGGACACCTTACTGGGATATCTGGGGACACCTTACTGATTTCGGCCGGCGCGGAAAGCGGGGCGCGCCCTTGGGGGCCATCCTCTCCCGTCTGCCCCGTTGTGGTCAAGGGAGAACACCCTCACCTGGCCCTGAAGGGCCATCCTCTCCCGTCAAGGGAGAGGGGTTTAAGAGCGCCACCCATCGTCCTCGTCCTCGTTCTCACCCTCGCCCTCGCCCTCGTCCTCGTTCTCGTTCTCGTCCTCGGCTTTTTCCTTCTTCGGGTGAGCCGAGGGCTCATGTTCGACTGTGTCTTGCGGTCAATTCCCCGTTTCTTTTTCTGGTCAGACCATCGTCTTGCCGAGTCCGTCGGTGTCGCCGGAGCCTCTTTCGCGCGGCATGGCGGGCAGGGTGATGGTGAATGTGGCGCCCTGGGACGGCTTGGACTGGACCTCGATCTTGCCCTGGTGCTCCTGGATGAGTTTTTTTGCCACGGCCAGGCCCAGGCCCGTTCCCTTCTGGCCCTTCGAGGAGTAGAAGGGCGTGAATATGCGGTCCATCTGGCTGGGCGGGATGCCGCTGCCGTTGTCCATCACGCGGACGATCACGTTGCGGTGCATCGAGTCGTACTTGCTGGCGACGGTTACGGCGCCGGTTTCGTCATTGACGGCGTCCAGTGCGTTGGCGATGAGGTTCAGGAACGCCTGGTGCAGCCCGGCGGGGTCGGCGGGTATCGGCGGCAGGTCGTCAAGGTCGGTCAGCAGCGCGACCTGGCGCTCGTCGGCGTGGGGGCTTACAAGCTCGACGCACTCCTTGAGCACGTGGTTCACGTTGACGTTCTCCAGCATGGGTTCGCGAGCCTTGGAGAACGCGAGCATGTTGAGGATCAGGCCGTTGATCCGCTCGATGTTCCGCTGGACGATTGGCCAGGCGGACTTGGCCTTGCCGAGGTCGTCGGCGTTAATGCCCATCTCCACCACGTCTATGCCGGCGTCGAGGGCCTGGAGGATGTTCTTGATGTGGTGACTGAGGAACGCCACCGTCTCGCCCGCCGCGGCGAGCCTTTCCGATTGCACAGCCGCCTGGTGCAGCTTGACGCTCTCGATGGCCAGGCCGGTCTGATAGCCGATGGCGGTCAGCAGGCGGAGCTGCTCGGTCGAGTACGTCTGCTCCGATACGCTGCAATCGATGTGGATGACGCCGAGAATCCTCTCCCGGCCGTTGATTGGCACGCAGATGGCCGAGCGGATGCCGAAGTCATGCACGCTCTTTCCGGCGGTGAATCGCTTGTCGCTCATCGCGTTGGAGCACAGCACGCCGACTTTCTTGCTGACGACCTCGTTGATGATGGTCCGGGAGATGGGGATCTGCCCGCTTGGCACCTCCTCGCCGGCTCGTGCGGCCTCGAGGCTCAGCTCGTTGTTCGCCCCGATCAGCAGGATGTATCCCCGGTCCGCCTTGAGGATGTCGAAGACCTTGTCGAGGGTCTTCTGGAGCAGCATGGGGACGTTGAAGGTGGACCCCAGGTCGTTCATGAGGTCGTAGAGGACGCGGATGTTCTCTATCGCCTCGGCGCCGGCCTCGGGGGTGGGGATGATGACGGAGTCCTCGTTGCTGGGCAGGGTCGCGACGATCGCGGCGTCGATGAGCGAGCCGTTTTCGTCCAGGTCGATGGCGGCTTCGGTGGGCTTGCCGCCGCCGAAGACCAGCAGCGTCGCGCCGCAGCGGATCTGGTCGCCGCGATGGACCGCCATCGGGCGGGTGACCTTCACGCCGTTGAGGTACGTGCCGTTGGCCGAGCCGAGGTCCTCAAGTGCCCACGCGCCGCCGTGGGGCACCAGCGTGGCGTGCCGGCGGGAGACCGTCCCGTCGGTGAGCTTGACGGCACAGTTGGCCCGTCCGACGATGTTCTCGCCGTCGAAGAGGTCGAACGCGCGGTCCTTATCCGCGCCCTGGATGACCAGAATAGACGCCACTATGCGACACCCGGTTAAACAAGAAAGGCAACAAACGCTCCGACATGTCCGGGCCGGTCCCGCGGCCAAAATGCCACAAACCCTCACAGCCGTTGATTATGCTACGCACAGGTTCGGCAATGGTTCGCCGCAATCCTTCCGCCGGCCCGGCAAAGGGACCACCCGCCCGGTCCGGGCGGATGAAACGATCAGGCAGAACCACCTGGGCACTACATCCATTAAAACCATACGATTGTATTCATGGCTTGTCAATGGCCTTCCGGGCAGTCTCTCCGGGCCAGGTCGTGTGTGACAATTCTTTCTGGCAGTCCGTAAATCCTTACGAGGGCATTCTCTTAGTCCGGAGGACGTTTGCGAATAGCCACGGGCGCAAGCCCGTGGTATGTCGGATTCTGAGCAAAAAGCCCCGGCGGGGCGTTTGCGGGCGGCAGTCGCCCCGCCGGGGCTCATGATTGTCCAACGTACAGTCCACGGGCTTGCGCCCGTGGCTAACCGCAGATCGCCCTGCCGGGCTCAAGAGACGCCCGCCAGGATTCATGGTCGCACACGGCCAGGCCAAAAGATTGGCAAAAAACTTGCCGAAAGACCGGTGTTCGGTTAGGAAACATGGTGAGTAAAACGTAGCCCGTGCCGCCTTGCGCGCCTATCGGCCGCCGGGTGGCCGGGCCAACCAGGAAACCGACTATGTTGAACCCGTTGAACATCTTTGGACGTTCGCCTTTCGGGCCTCTGGTGGATCATGCGCGGAAGGTGCACGAGTGCGTCCTGTTGGTCAAGCCGGTGGCTGAGGCGATCCTTGCCGAGGACGCCGCCCGGCTGGAGGAACTCCATAAGCAGGTGTCCAAGATGGAGTTCGAGGCCGACCAGATCAAGGACCAGGTCCGCGATAACCTGCCTCACCGTTATTACCTGCCGGTGGACCGCGACGACCTGGCCAGGTTCCTGGCGTCGATGGACAAGATTGCCGACGATGCCGAGGACTTCGCGGTGATGGCGATGTTCCGTCCGCTTCGGCTGCCCAAGGAACTGCACGCGGAGTTCCTGGCCCTTGCGGACAAGGTTGTGGCGGTCTCGGAGTGCCTGCTGGGCGTGGCTGAGCGGCTCGCCGACATCCAGAAGGGCGGCTTCACCGGCCCGGACGCAAAGGAAGTCCTCAAGCGGATCGCCGAGGTCTGCCAGATGGAGTTCGAGTCCGACAAGCTCAACCGCCAGCTCGCGCGCCACGCCTACGGCATGATGGACCTCGACCCGATCACGCTGATCCTGCTGGACAAGCTCTGCCGGGCGCTGGGCAAGCTGGCCGACCACGCCGAGAACGTGGGCAAGAACCTGCGATTGATGATCACGCGCAAGTAACACCGTCCGAAAGGCCGATCCCGTGACTCTATCGGTGGTCCTTATAATTGCGATCATAGCGGGCCTGTACATGGCCTGGAACATCGGCGCCAACGACGTCGCCAACGCCATGGGCACGTCGGTAGGTTCCGGCGCGCTGACGTTGAAGCAGGCGGTCCTCCTGGCGGCGGTGTTCGAGTTCACCGGGGCGTTCTTCATCGGCGGCCACGTCGCACAGACCATTCAAACGGGGATCGTGGACGTCAAGTCGCTCAGCGCGGCCGAGGCACGCCCGGATCGCGCCGACCCGCCGGCAGCCCCGGCCATTGGCCCGGCGATGGCTGCCGCGATAGCGACCGCCCCGGCGAGGTCCGGCGACCAGAGTTGGTGGGGCGCGTCGGAGGCGACCAACCCTTCCGGGCACCTTTACACGCAGCTCATCCTGGGCATGCTGGCGGCGCTCATAGCATCGTCGATCTGGCTCAACGTGGCGACGTACTTCGGCCAGCCGGTCTCGACGACCCACGCGATCATCGGCGCGGTGATCGGCTTTGCCATCGTCGCCGCGGGAGTCCACGCGGTGGTCTGGTCGATGATGGGGACGATCGCGCTTAGCTGGGTCATCTCGCCGCTGGTCGGCGCGGCCCTGGCGTTCATTGTTTACCGGCTGGTGCAGAAGTACGTGCTTTCCAGCCGGCACCCGGTTTTCATGGCCCGTCGGGCGCTGCCGATCGGCGTGGCGGCGGTGACGTTTATCATCGCATTGTCCGTAATCTACCACGTGCTGCACCTCAAACCGGACATGGTGCTGCTCAGCGTGCCGCTGGCGCTGCTGCTGGCGGGGATCTCGGCGATTATGGCCTGGAAAATGCTTGGCGGCAGGAACACCCGGCGGCACGTGCATCGCAGCCAGCGATACCAGCTCGTCGAACGCTGGTTCGGCCGGCTCCAGGTCATGACGGCTTGCTACATGGCCTTCGCGCATGGGGCAAACGACGTGGCGAACGCCATCGGGCCGCTGGGCGGAATCTTCCATTACGCCGGCGGCGGAACCATCGCGGACAAGGCGCCCGTGCCGTTCTGGCTGCTGGCGATGGGCGGCGTGGGAATCATCCTGGGCCTGTCCACCTACGGCTACAAGGTCATGGCCGCGGTCGGGAAAAAGATCACCGAGATCACGCCCACCCGCGGATTCGCGGCCGAGTTCGGCACGGCCTCGACGGTCCTGGTCTGCTCCCTGATGGGCCTGCCCATCTCCACCACATTCGTGCTCGTCGGAGCGGTCATGGGCGTCGGAATGGCAAGAGGCTTCGGCGCAATCGACCTCGGCGTCGTCCGCAAGATATTCGCCTCCTGGCTCATCACCATCCCGGTCTCGGCCGGGCTGTCAGCGGGGATCTTCGCGCTGCTCATGAGGTGCCTGTAGCGGCCGGAACATGGGCGGGACGCCCATGTGACTCATGGCCGAGACGGCCATGCCACAGCTATTTCGCTTCCATCCAGTTGGGTCCCATGCCCACGTCCACCTTCAGCGGGACGCTCAGGGCGATGGCGGAGGTCATCTCGTGGACGATCATCTCCCGCTCGGCCTGGACGGCCTGCTCTGGCACCTCGAAGACCAGTTCGTCGTGGATCTGGAGCAGCATCCGGCTGGGCCTGCTCTCGGCGTCGATGCGGCGGGCGATGTTCACCATCGCCTGCTTGATCAGGTCCGCCGCCGAGCCTTGAACCACCGAGTTGATCGCCAGCCGCTCGGCCAAGCCACGCGTCTGCTGGTTGCCGGACTCGATGTCCGGCACGCGCCGCCGCCGGCCGAAAATCGTCTCGACGTATCCCTGCCGCTTGGCCTGGCTGACGCACTGGGCGAGGAACTCGTCGATCTTCGGAAACCGGGCCTTGTACCTGTCGATGAACGCGGCCGCGTCTTTCCGCGGGATGCGAAGGCTCACCGAAAGCCCGTACGCGGTCTGCCCGTAGATTATCCCGAAGTTCACCGTCTTGGCCTTGGCGCGCATGTCCGGCGTTACCTCATCGGGCGGCACGCCGAACACCTCGGCCGCCACGGTCCGGTGAATGTCCTGGCCTTCGGCGAAGGCGGCGCGGAGAGTCTCATCGCCGCAGAAGTGCGCCAGCACGCGAAGCTCGACCTGCGAGTAGTCCGCCGACAGCAGCACGCAGCCTGGCGGCGCGACGAAGGCGGAGCGGATCATCCGGCCCTCATCCGTGCGGATGGGGATGTTCTGGAGGTTCGGGTCGCTGCTGGAGAGCCTGCCTGTAACGGTGCCCGTCTGGTGGAAGCTGGTGTGTACGCGCCCGTCGCGCGGCAGGACGAACTGCCCCAGGGCCGTGAGGTAAGTGCCCAGCAGCTTGGTCAGCTTGCGGTAGTCCAGCACCAGCGCGGGCAGTTCGTGCTCGATGGCAAGCTCTTCGAGAACCGACGAATCGGTGCTCGGGCCGGTCTTGGTCTTCCTGGCCGCCGGCAGCTTGAGCTCGTCGAACAGCACGACGGCGAGCTGCTTGGGCGAGTCCGGGTTGAAAGGCCTGCCCGCGGCGGCGATGATTCGGCCGCGGAGCACGTCGGCCTGCTTGGACAGCTCGCTTTCCAGGCGAGCCAGCACGCGCCGGTCGAGCAGTATGCCGGTGCGCTCCATTTGCGTCAGCACGGGCACGAGGGGCATTTCCAGGTCGTAGAAGAGTTTCGTCAGGCCCTGTTGCTCCAGCATGCCGGCCAGGACATCGGCGAGTCGCAGGGCCACGTCGGCGTCCTCGGCGGCGTACTTGGCCACCGCGTCGGTTGCGACGGTGTTCATGGTCGTCTGGTGCTTGCCCCGGCCGATGAGGTCCTCGATGGGGATGCAGCGGTGGTTGATGTACTCGGCCGCCAGCGCGTCGAGCTTGTAGGTCATGCGGGTCGAGTCCAGCACGTGGGCGGCAACGAGGGTGTCGAACATCGGCCCCGCCAACGGCATCTTCGCCTCGCCCAGCACGAGCATGTCGTACTTGAGGTTCTGCCCGACCTTCTCGACGGACTTATCGGCGAGGATGGGGCCGAGGCTCCGGCGGACCAGTTCGACGTCCAGCGTGCGGGCCCCCAGCGGCCCGGCCACGGGAATATACACGGCCGCGCCGGGCCGCCATGCCAGGGAAATGCCCACGAGGTCCGCGCGCATGGGGTCGGTGCCGGTGGTCTCGGTATCGACCGACAGCCGCTTCACGCCGGCAAGCGCGCTGACAAGCTCGTCGAGCGCATCGGGCGTGTCGACAAGGCGGTAGTCGAAGTCCGCGGCTGTGGTCTGCCCGCCCGCGGCCTTGGCGGCCGCCTGGACGTCCACCTTGCCCTGGCCTTGCCCGCCGACGCCCATGTTGTCCAGGATGTCCATCAGCTTGTTGAAGCCAAGCTCGGCGAACACCGGCCTGACGGCCCGACCGTCGATGCGGTCCAGCTTCATCGCGTCGAGCGAAAGCTCGATGGGCACGTCGCGGTCGAGCGTGACGAGCTTGCGGGAAAGCTCGATCGTCGCCGCGGCCGCCTGGAGGTTCTCCTTGAGCTTGGGCGTCTGCTCGTCGGCGTGGGCGATCACCTCCTCGGCCGTGCCGTAGCGGGCGATGAGTCTGCCGGCCGTCTTGGGACCGACGCCCGGCACGCCGGGAATGTTGTCCGTCGAGTCGCCGGTAAGCGTCTGGACCTCGACGGCCTGGTCCGGGCGATAGCCCTTCTCGCGCTCGATGGCGGCGGCGTCGATTATCTCGTCCTTCATCGGGTCATACAGCGTGCAGTGGGGGCCGATGAGCTGGTCGAGGTCCTTGTCCCGGCTGACGAGCACCACGTCCAGCTCCGGTGACGCCAGTCGCGCGGCCGCGGTTGCCAGGATGTCGTCGGCCTCGTAGCCTTCCAGTTCCAGCACGGGGATGCCCATCTTGCGGACGATCTCCATGATTCGCCTTGCCTGCGGGTGGAAATCATCGGGCGCCGGCTTCCGCGTGATCTTGTAATCCGGGTAGAGCCGGCGGCGAAGGAGTTTGGCGGCCGGGCCGTCGACGGCCATGGCAAGGTACGTCGGCTTGCGCCCGCGGATGAAGCTCAGCAGCATCTGGCAGAAGACGAACGTCGCCCGCGTCGGCTCGCCCGTGGGGCTGGTCAGGTCGCGAAACGGCGCGTAGTACGCCCGGTATATCTGCGAGTGCCCGTCGATGAGATATAGCGTGTCGGTCATCCTTGTCTCATTGTGTCTGGAACGTCTTGCAGATGTCCTCGAAGGCGGGTTCATGGTTGTCGTATTCGTCTACGGTGGCCGTGCAGGTCAGAATGTATGCCCGCCCGCCGTGAACAACAAAGTAGCCCAGGACCTTCAGATCGTAGACGCCCATCTTGTGTTGATACACGTTTCGCTGGGCGTCGTTTTCGCCGAGCTTGACCCGCGCCGACGAGACCTCTTTGAAGTTGGTTATCATCTTCGCCAAGGCTTCATTGCAGGCCTTGACGTACCCATCGAGTCCCATGCCGGCTGGGAGTTTCTCCACCACGACGTTGACGTTCTCGCGGAATGTGTCGGACGCTCCCGCCAGCGGCTCCACGAACACGACTGTCATTCCCATCTTGCCCTCGGCCTTTTCCCAGGAGGCCGGGGCCGTGATCGAGAACCCGTCCTTCGTGTTGGTGTATTGGCCCGGCTTTGTGGGCTTTGAGGAGCAGCCGCCCAGACAGAGCCCCAACGCCGATACCAGAACCATTGCCGTCGCCAGTATCGCGGTAATTGCAAGAGCGGGTCGAGTCTTCATTGCGGTCCTCATGTCTTGCCTTTCTTGTCTTTCCGTGGGCATTGCCCGATCTGTTCCACTTGTCGGCTCGCGGGAGCACCCCGCTCGGGTTCCAGGGATTGCCATCTGTCTTTGCCAAGGCTTCGGAGGACAGGTCCCTGGGCGTGTTTATTGCCCTTGTCTTCAGCCCCGTTCACGGGGCTTTGCCCCCGCGATAGCGGGGGTATAGGCCAGGGCTTTTAGCCCTGGTTAGCAGGTGACGCGCCAATTGTTGTTTGTGTTCCTCTTAGCGTGCTTCAGCACGCTTACCCATACTTGACAGCCTTTAGGCTAAAGCCAGCCTAAAGCACGCTGAAAGCGTGCTAACAAGATGATAGGACGACCTATCACCCCAGGCCTAAAAGGCCTGGTCTAAACCCCTTCGGGGCGAAGCCCCGTGAACGGGGCTGTAAGCCCTGGTCGCCAAAAGCCCACGCTATCCCTGGGCTTCAGATGTTTCTTTTCCTGCTTCCTACTTCCTGCTTCCTGCTTCCTACAACCTACTGCCTTCTTTTCACATCAACAGACTCAGCATCACGTACGCCGCGGGCGCCGCCAGCAGGGGCGAGTCGAGCACATCCAGCACGCCGCCGAACTCCGGCACCAGGGCGCCGGAATCCTTTATGCTGGCGGATCGTTTGAGCAGGCTCTCGCAGAGGTCGGCGAACTGTCCGATGGCCCCGACGACACATCCGAAGATAGCCGCCCAGGCAAGCGACATCCGCATGCCGAACAGCCAGACCACCAGAATGCTGACGCCCGCCGCCGCGGCCAGGCCGCCGAAAAGGCCTTCCCAGCTCTTGCCCGGCGAGAGCCAGGCAATGAGCTTGTGGCGCCCGATGGCCGAGCCGGTGAAGTACGCGCCGATGTCCGCACACTTCACGGCCGCCAGGAAAAGGATAAGGGCCTGCACGCCCTCCTTATCGCCCTTATCGACACGAATGGCCAGGATGATGGCCGCGCCCACGCCGAGATACGCCACGGCAAGCAATGTCGCCCCCACGCGCGCAAGCGCGGCGTCGAGGCGGTGGCGGATCATCTGCTCGAGGAACACCCCGGCCACGATCAGCCCGATCATGCACCAGACATCCGCGGGGGTCATCATGGGCACGAAGCTCAGGGGGCTAAAATCGCTGAAGAGGACGAAGTCCACGGGAACGAACTTGTGCCATGTCGGCTGGGTTGCCACCAGCAGCGTGCCGACAGTGGCGCTGACGCCCAGCAGCCCGGCCCCGGCGGCTGAGGCGATGCGCTTGAGTTCCCGCAGCGCCATCACGCAGAGCACGACGATCACCGCCGCCAGCAGCAGGCCCTGGATGTCGATCATCGCCGGCCAGGGCTGGTAATACTCCACCGCCAGCACGGCGGCAATGGCGGCGATCATGATCGCGCCGAACACGATCCGCGTCAGGATGGTCCTGGCACTTGGCACGGAAGTATGATGCCCGCAAGGCCGGCAAAATGCCAGAGCTTAGCAGGCACGTCCTTATGCTAGCGGCGGCATTTCTTCCTGGCAGCCCGTAGATGGTCGTTCTTGATGGTCCGGAGGACGCCTGCAATATGTTTCCAATGCATCCTTCAGCCCAAAGGGCTGAAACCTGACCGCCTTCAGGCGGGCAGTAAAGCCCAGGGCAGAGCGAAGCGCCGCCCTGGGTAACTGGTCGCCCCCAATAACAAGCCCTGTAGGGGCGCAACATCAGCGCCGGGGGAGTGTCGCCCTTACGGGGCTCTTTGTGTGGATGCTCGTAACCCAGGGCGGCGCTTCGCTCTGCCCTGGGCTGGACCGTCCCCTGACGGGGACGGGTTTCAGCCCTTTGGGCTGAAGACGCCTGCCAGGATTAAAGGTCGGTCACCTTACGCCGGCGGCGCCGGCGGCGGGGTGCGTGGGGGGCGGTTCCGATTGCCTTGGCCCTTGGGGCCGCGCCGGCGGCGTCGTTGGCGGCGGGACTTGCGGTCGCCGCCCTGGCGGCTGGCGCCGGCGCCTGCCTGGCCGGCCGGTCCGGCGGTTGCCCCGGCCGGGGCGTTGGCGTCGCCACCGGCGTTGCCATCTTCGCGTTCTCGGCCATGGCTATCGTCGCTTTGATCGCCGCGGCCGCGGGTGTTGTTGACGGCCTGGGGTGCTCCCGCTGCCTGGGCGGCCTGTACATGGGGGCCTTTCCTGCGTCGTCGTCGGCGTTTCTTGCCGGCCCCCGCGCCGGCCGGGGCGGGTTGATTTCCGCCGGGCGCCGCGGCGCCGACGGGCTGTCGGGTTTGATCCGCTTCGTCCAAGGCAGCCGCTTGGCGTAAGTCCGCGCCGTCAAGGTCCGCGGCGTCGTCGGTGGCGTCATCGTCGGTGCCGGCGCCCACTGCGGCGAGGTCCTCGGTGAAATCGCCAATCGCCTGCTCGCGGCGGGTTTCGGCCTCGGCTTCGACGGCTGCGCCGAGGCGTTCACGTTTGCGAAGTATAGGCCGCTCGATCCGGCGGGTCGGCTGTGGGACGGGGGCGTCGGATGTCGGCGGGGCCTCGATGTCCCTCTCGACGATATCCTCGTTCGCCACGGTCTGGAAAGTGGAGTCCGCCAACTGGATCTTCACAAGCTGCGTGATGATCTGCGCGTCCAGAACGCGCCCCGCTACTCCGCCGGCGGTGCGAATCCACGTGTTCTTGCGGGGCAGCTTCTTGCGCAACTGCTCGTAGGTGGCGTCCTCGTAGCGCAGGCAGCACATTAGTCGGCCGCACCGGCCGGAAATCTTCGACGGGTCCAGCGTGGCCTTCTGTGTCTTGGCCATTCGCATCGACACGGGGCGCAGGTCCTTCATGAAGCTCTGGCAGCAGCACTGCTGGCCGCAGCGTTCGTAGTCGGCGACCAGCCTGGCCTCGTCGCGCGCGCCGACCTGCCGCATCTCGATCCGCGTGCGGTACTGGCAAGCCAGCATGCGCACCATCTCGCGGAAGTCCACGCGGTGCTCGGCGGCGAAGTAGAACACGAGGCTCTCGCCGCCCAGCAGGTGCTCGACGGCGATGAGCCTCATGTCCAGGCTGAGGTCGCGGATTATCTGGCGGCAATACGCGGTGGCTTCCCTGGCGGACTGTTCGAGGTGCCGGTAGTCGATCACGTCCTGGGGGTTTGCCAGGCGCAGCACGCGCCCGTCGCGCCTGAATGGGTAGTCGGGCCCGTTGTCGCGGATGAACTGCTTGAGCTGGTCGCTTGTCAGGTGGCGGCGGTCGCACTCGGCGCAGATCGGCACGACGACCTCGCCGAGCTCGACACCGCGTTCGGAGCGGATGACGACCTTGGTGCCTCGCGGAATCGGGGTTTCGGAGTTGTGCCGGAACTCGCCGATGCTTCGCATCGCGCCGTATCGCACGACCGCGGTCGGCCTGGGCGGGCGCGACAGATCGGCCGAGGAGGCCCCGGTGCCGTCCTTCTCGGCCTGGGCGTCGGGCTCGGCCTGGGCGTCCGCTGTCGAGGCTGGCGCGTCGGCCGGAGCGAAGGTCTCGTCGACAAGGACCGTCTGACCTTCGTCGGCCTCGAGCTGGCTCGTATCGCTGTTGCCCTCGTCGGCCTCGATTTGGGCGGCCTCGGCGCCTTCGGCGTCCGTTTCCGCCGTGGCGGCGGCTTTGGCGGCGTCGTCGGCGGCCTGGTCGGTGGTTTCGCTTGGCGTTTCGGCCGGCGCGGCCTGCCCGGCAGCGGCCTGGCCGGCGGGCGCAGCGGCGGCTTCAACGCCGTTGCCGCCCGGCAGTTGCGCCACAACGGCGTCGAGCGGGGCGCTCTGGCCAAGAGGCTGGGCCTCGGGCGCAATGCCCTCGGGAGGGGTCGCTTGCGACATCCTCGAACTCCGATCCACATTTTGCCGCGGCGGCCCGCGGATTGAGTAATCATTTTTCAGTTCCCGGCCCGTCACCGGGGTCCAGACGCCCAGAGGGCTTGCCGGCCTGGGCCGGACTTGCCGAGCCCGGACGGCCTGTGGCCGCACCCGCGTGGTGCAGGCGGCAGCGGCCACGAGTAGATTATACCGCAAGTCAGGTCGCGGGTGAAGGCTGTTTTTCCCGGTGGTGTGGTTGCGTTTGCGCACCTGGGCATTTTCGGTGTCCGAACAGGGATCCGGATCCCTGTACTTCAGGTACGCGGAAGTCGTGATGTCGTGACGGTGTGCGAGTATTTTTCCCGGCAGCTTGGAAGTTGTTGCTGGAGGTCGTCTTAGTCCCGTAGGGACGTTTGCGATTAGCCACGGGCGCAAGGGCGTGGAACGACGGTTTCCAGGCAAAGAGCCCCAGTGGGGCGATTGAAGGTCTCATTCGCCCCGCTGGGGCTCCGAATCAATGAACGCACTGTCCACGGGCTTGCGCCCGTGGCTAACCGCAGATCGCCCTACCGGGCTCAAGAGACGCCCGCCAGGATTCATGGTCGCACACATAGTGGCGGTGGGCGGGAAAAATCGCTTGCATGGGCGGATGGGGAATCTATAATCGCATCATGCTGGACGCTTGGGCGTATATCGTCCCGCGTGATGGAAGATTATGGATACAGTGCGCACAAGTCCGTCGTCGCGCCCCGTTGGGGCGGGCAAATGGTTGATCGTCATACTGTTAAGTGTGATCGCCACGTGCCTTCTGATCGAGGTTGGCCGGGGCGTGGACGCCGCCCGCGGCGAGCCGTCGGTGGCCTCGTCGGGCGGCGGCGAGGTTATCGTCGTTTCGGCCCAGCTTGCCGCCGACACCTACGGGGTGTATCTTCTGGACACGAAGCGCGGTACTATGGCGGTGTATCAGTTCCAGCCGAGCAAGCGCACGCTTCGGCTGATGGCTGTTCGCGGCTACGGTTTCGACGTGCAGCTCGACGAGTACAATACCGAGCCGTCGCCGCTTGAGATAAAGAAACTCGTTCAGCAGCAGCAGCGGCTGGGCGACACCAAGTGAAATCTGAAATCTGAAATCTGAAATCTGAAATCTGAAATCTGAAATCTGAAATCTGAAATCTGAAAAGTCCCTTTAGGACCCAGCAGGCGCCGCATGACGCCAGGAGTTGGCACGATGGGCAAGAAGATGTACTACACGGAAGAGGAAGCAGCCCACCGGCTGGGCATCAGCCAGGCCGAGCTGTCCACGCACGTTCGCGATGGCAAGCTGCGGATCTTCCCGGACGGCATGAAGAAGATGTTCCGCGTCGACCAGGTTGACGAGCTGGCCGGCGGCGGGGAAGTTCCGCTGTCGGGCGAGGGCGACGCCGTCAGCCTCTCGGAGGCCGAGGTCCGCGAACTTAAGCCCAAGGAAGACTCGGTGATCAGTTCCGAGGGCATCAGCATCTTCGATGCCGAGGACCTGGATATCGGCTCGGCCGACCCGATGGCCAAGACGCAGATCACATCGAGCATCGAGGACCAGATCAACCTCGAGGGCGTCGGCAGCGGTTCGGGCCTGCTTGACCTGACCCGCGAGAGCGACGACACCAGCCTCGGCGCCGAGGTGCTTGACAACATCGAGGTCGAGGGCGTGGGGTCCGCTCCGGGGGCGAAGGTCGTCGGCGGCGCCTCGGGAAGCATGGCCGGCCCGGTCGCCATCGAGTCGGTCATGGTAATGCCCACCTACGTCGAGGAGATCGACAGCAGTTCGGGCCTCTACGGAGGAATCCTCGTCGGGGCTACCGTCGTCGCCGTCCTGCTGGGCGTCGCGGCCATGAGCAGTTTCAGCTCGACCCCGCCGAGCTACCTGGCCTCGATCAAGGCCAACATCTCCACCGTGCTGGTCGTGTCCGTGCTGATCGTTGCCGTCGGCGCGGTGCTGGGCTGGCTGGCTGGAAAGGCCTCCACCGCCCAGGCGCAGGCCCTCAAGCAGACGGGCGCGTGATGCTCGCTTGAACAATCGGCCGCCGGCCGACATGGACATATACATTCTGCCCTCGTTCTGGGACGGGGCAACGATAATCAAAGAAGGATGATCCAAATGAGAAGCTACTTTGCGAAGCCCCTGATGCTGTCGGTGGTAGGCTCTTTGATGATGGCAACCGGATGCGTTTCCGACGCCCAGTACAAGGAGGCCCTGGCCGCGTCGAGACGCGCTACCGACGCAATGAAGATATTCGAGGGCGCCCTGCGCGACGTTCGCCTGGAAAACCAGAACCTCAAGGATGCGATCGATAGCCGTGACGCGGCGATCGCCGCTCGCAATGCGCAACTGGCGCAGCTCCAGGTCGCGCACGACAAGCTCGGCAAGGACTTCAAGGAACTCTACGACAAGTACCAGAAGGCCGTAGGATTGGGATCGGACCCCCAGCCGCTGACAGGCATTGTCCTGCCGGCCGCGCTGGACAAGGCCCTGCGCAAGTTCGCCAAGGACAACCCCGACGTGCTTGAGTACCTGCCCGAGTACGGCATGGTCAAGCTCAAGAGCGACCTGACGTTCGAGCCCGGCAGCGTCGACATCAAGACCGCCAGCGGCGACGCGCTGCGGCAGTTCGTGCAGATTCTCAACGGCCCCGATGCGGCCAAGTTCAACGTCTACGTCGCCGGGCATACCGACGACATTCCGATCAGGAAGCCCGGCACGTTCCAGCAGCATCCCGACAACTGGTACCTCTCCGTCCACCGCGCCGTCGCCGTCGAGAAGGTCATGACGCGGGCCGGGCTGGAGCCCAAGCGGATCGGCGTGATGGGCTTCGGCGAGTACCACCCGATTGCCGCCAACGCTCCGGGCAACAAGGGCAACGTCGCCAACCGCCGCGTCGAGATCTGGATCGTCCCGCCGGACCGCTTCCTGACCGCCGGCGGCCAGCCCGGCGGCGAGCCCAGCGGCGAGCCTGCCGCCCCGCCCGTCGCCCCGCCTGCCGTCGAGCCCGGCGGCGAGTGATGCCCCAAGGGTAAATCCGAATCCCGAATCTCGAAATCCTAAACAAACAGTCAAATTCGAAATTCAAATGCCCCAAACGCCGACGGCCGGGGCGTCAGTGGTTGCTGTTTTGGTCCTTGTTTCGGATTTGGTGTTTTGGATTTGTTTCGGATTTCGTGCTTCGAATTTCGAGTTTCTGAACGGGCCCTGGCGCGTTCAAAGCGCCGGGGCCTTTCGTTGCCGCCACCGCGCCGACAAGCATGAACGACACGCCTGACAATCCCGCCTCCCGGCGCCGCTCGCTGCGGTCTCTCAGCAGTTGGACGGGCATGGGCTTTGCCGCGGCAATCGCGCTGTACCTCATGCTCGCCTCGGCCGCGCCGCAGTGGCTGGCCGACCTGCTGGGCGTGACGCTCTTTGCGCCCGAGGACCCCGTCCAGAGGGAACTGTTCCGCTACCCGCTGCTGCCGGCGATGATCGCGGTATTCTTCGCGGCGTTGATTGCCGCGACGATCGTCGCCGTGCCGCCGCGGCTTGTGGCCGCCGGCGCCTGGTGCAGCCATCTCGGCCTGGTCGTGCTGGGCATCGGCGCCGGCTGGTACGCCCTGGCAAGTGAGTCCGGCGACAGCGTCACCATCCGCCACGGCGCGGGCTGGACGCCGGTTGCCCACGTGTACCTCGACCGCAGCTTCGCCGTCTACGTCAGCGACGCCGCCGACCCCAACGCCGAGCCAATCCAGCAGCCGCTTGCGGGCCTGATCCCGCACGGTCCGCCGCGGGACATAGACGTTGCCGTGCGCCCCGCGCCCGCAGACGTGAGTATCCGCGCGGTGCGATTTCTGCCGGAGGCCCGCGTGACCTCGCGATGGGCGGATGTCTCGCCGAACAATATCCCCGCCGTCGAGTTGGCGGTTACCGACGACGGTCTGACCGGCGTCGTCCTGCTCTCGCCGTCGCTGTCGAGGCATCAACATGTCGGCGGGCGGGAATATTTCCTGACGTACCGCCCCGGCACGACGCCCCAGGGCCTGGCAAAGCTCATCACGCCCACCGACGCCAACCAGGCCCCCGGCATGCCGTACGACCTGGCCCTGGTGGTCACGGGCGGGCAGATCGCCCCGACGCTGGTGGTTGTCCACCCCGACGGCTCGCGATGGCATGGCCGGCTGGAAGTCGGCAAGGCCCTCGAAGCGCCCCTTGGCGGGCGGAAGGTCAGCATCGCACTACAGGCGTTGCTGGAGCACGCCGCGGAAGTCTACGAACTGGCGCCGCATGACAACCAGGCCCACGCCGGCCATGCGGACCCAGACGCGCACGAGCCGCCGGCCGGGCCGGTGGTGCAGCTTGAAGTCCGGGTCGGCAACTGGCGGCGTGAGATGCTCGTGCCGTTCATCGCCTACGAGGAGTTCGCCCCGCCCCAGATGATGGACCTGCCCGGCAACCGCACGATCTGGCTGAACTTCAGCCGCTCGCGGGTCGCGCTGCCGGCGACGCTCCAGGTCAAGTCGGCGACGTACGAGACTTACCCCGCCTCGGGCATTCCGAAGGACTACATCTGCCAGGTGAGCATCGTCGCCGGCGCCCGGCGGACGAGCGAGACGCTCAGCCTCAACAACCCCGTAACCATCGGCGGGTTCCAATTCAGCCAAGGCTCGTGGGCGCCGCCCGGAGCGGACCAGCCGACGCGGATCATCTTCGGCGCGGCATCCCGCCCGGGCCTGCCCGTGATCTGGCTGGGGTGCATACTCATATGCCTTGGCATGCCCTACGCCTTCTACGTCAAGCCGCTGCTGATGCGGCGACGGGGGGCCGAATGATGATGCGCCGCGCCGCGATCCTGGCATGCCTGCTGGCACTGTCCGCACCAGGCGGCGGCGCCATTGCGTCCGCGGCGTCCGCGGCGCCGGGCGGCGAAGTATTCGACGCCGGCACCGTCGCCTTTCTGACGAAGGTGGACGCTTGGGCCCTGGACTCACTCGGCGTCCAGATGCCGGGGCGAATCGCCATCTTCGAGACCCTCGCCGCCGAGCAGCTCGACCAGTCTTACGGCGACGACGGCGTCGATGGAATCCCCGCGGCCGCGGCGTACCTGGAACTGTATTTCCGCTCAGGCGAATATGTGGATAAGCCGGTGCTCTACATCCGCGAGAGGAACATGCGGGCGTACCTGGCCGGGCACATCCCGGCCTCGCTCCGCGAGCAGTTCGACCGCACGCACCGAATCGCCCCGGTGCTGCTGCTGGACGATGAGGCGTGGATGCTGCTGTTTCGCACAGGCCGGGCCGATAGGAACGACTACGCCCGCGCCGCCGGGCTTGGCAGCCTTCGCGACTCGCTGGCCGGACTGTCGGAGCGGAAGGAGTTCCGCTTGGCCATCGACCGGCTAAGCGCCCGCTATTCGAGTTTCCTGGCCGAGGGCGTGATACGCCTCGCCCCCGCGCCTGGCGGCGAATGGACTCCGGCCGAGGAAGTCTTCCGCGCACTGGCGACTGCATCGACATCTGCGCCCGCCTCGGCGCCCGCGATCCGCCGCGGCGGATCGTCGCCCGCAATCCGCCGCGGCGGATCGTCGCCCGCACCGGCCTCAACGCCCGCACCCGCCGCCGAAGACACCCCGGCCAGGCAGTGGCGGGCCCTTCGCCAGGCCTGGCTCGCCCGCGACGCCCAGGCCGTCAACGCCGCCATAGCGCGACTGGAGGCTCTTCTGCCTCACGCCGCCGGGCCGGGCTATCCATCCCCGGCCGTCCGCTCGCTGGAGAGGCTCTACGGCCGCACGAGCCAGTTCACCTTCGCCTGGGGCGGCTACGCCATCTCGCTGGTCCTGTTCATCATCGCCGCCGCGTCCGGCGCCGCCTGGGCGCGCAAGTGCGGCCTGGGCGTCTTCTCGCTGTGTACGCTGATCATGCTCGCGGGCTTCATCATCCGGTGGATCCTCAGCGGGCGCGCCTGGTACCTGCCGCCCCTGATGAACCAGTTCGAGGCGGTCGTCGGCTCGGCCTTGCTTGGCGCCGTCATCGCCCTGATGCTCGAGCGGCTCTACCGGCGGAACTTCTTCGTGCTGTCGGCGGCGTTTTACGCCACGGCCTGCTGGGTTGCCCAGCTCGTCTTCCCGGAGCAGATGTCCGGCGGCATCCGCGCCCAGCACGGCATCCTGTCCTCGCCGGTGATGGCGGTGCATGTCAGCGTGATAATCATCGGCCACGCGCTGGTCGGCATGACGTTCGTGATCTCGCTTGCGTACCTGGTGGTGGCCATGTTCCAGCGGGCCGACAGGCCCAGCAGCCCGGCGGACCTTCGCCCGGCCGGGCAGATGTCCACGCTGGCGATCATCGACCGCAGCAACCTGATCGTCGCCCAGATCGCGGCATGGTCGGTGGTGGTCGGGACGATCCTGGGCGCCTACTGGGGCGACTTTGCCTGGGGCCGGTGGTGGGGCTGGGACCCCAAGGAAACCTGGGCGCTCATCACGGCCCTGGTCTACATCGTCATGCTGCACATCCGCTTCCTGACGCCGCTACGCTGGCGCGGCCTGGTCACGGCGCTGATCTGCATCCTCGGCACGGCCGTGATGCTCTTCAACTGGGTAGTCGTCAACTTCCTGCTGTCCGGCAAACACAGCTACGCTTAGGCTGCGAGCGACAAAGGAAATACACACACTGCCTGTACCTTCTCTTCTGAAAAAGTCCGCAGAATCACTTGAATCCGGCCCGTCTGGATACGATAATGACTATAGCGACCAGAAGGCCGGCGTCAGCCGACCGTGGGTTTATCCCCTGGCCGCTCCTTTTTTTGCTGCTCCTTCACCCACGCGAGCACGTCCTGGAATGCCTCATTACCTTTATAGATAAGCGGTTCGATTCCCATGACCCCGCCTCTGTCTATGTCCTTGGGCGGTGGCGTGTTTCCCGTTTCGTGGTGCCATACTTCCGCACGCTGTTTGCGGAAGCATGGCGGTCGAGTCGCGACGGTCAAAAGACTTGGGGCGAGTTGCCCCTTGAACGCATGAACGGGTACGCGATAATGGTGGCATGAAGCGAGACATGGAGCTTGTCAGAAAGCTACTTCAGGCTGTAGAGGCAGAAGAATCGGCTTACGGCCTCAAGGCGGTCGAGCTGGGCGGCGAGTCCGAAGATCGCGTCAAGTACCAACTCCGGCTGCTCGTTGATGCCGGGCTTGTGCGGGAGCCCGAGTACTCGGAGTGGCCGAAAGGTGAGGGACGTCACAGATCTCCGCTTCGCATATACACGCAAGGGTATGTGTTGACGTGGCAGGGGCACGAGTTTCTCGATCTGGCGATGTCCGAATCGGTCTGGAAGAAGGCGATAGGAAAATGCGCCTCAGTGGCAGGCCGGTTCAGCTTCGAACTGCTGTTGGCGACCCTGAAGTCCGTCGCCGCTCAGCAGATGGGCTTGTCTTGAAGATGCCTTTAGAATCTTCCCACCGATCTGCCGGCAGGGGTTGGCCCGCCCCCGTGTCCCGCTAGGCCCAAAACAAGCGTATGCCGGCTGGCATGAAAGCCCCCAGAGCGGCCGGGGCGGCGGCGCGCGGCAGGCCCTGTCGGCCTGTCAGGCCATCAGGTGCTTTGCCAGGTTGTCTCTCTTTCATG
>Ga0315285_10002048_pt1 | contig 21162 bp, 27 predicted proteins | sample YL17G09_36_MG_FD_203698 | JGI IMG/M metagenome (GOLD analysis project Ga0315285, IMG submission 203698) | Sediment microbial communities from Yellowstone Lake, YNP, Wyoming, USA - YL17G09_36 | ecosystem: Environmental > Aquatic > Freshwater > Lake > Sediment | place: USA: Wyoming | collected...
AAATTTTACAAGTGCACGAGCAACCGCAAGTCTTGAAGCATTAATCTGGCCTTCACTTCCCCCGCCTTTAACATTAACTTTAATATCAAATTTAAAATCCCCTAAAACCCTTTTTGTGATTTCTATAGGTTCTTTTATCATAAGCTCTTTAAAAAAATCTAAATTTCCATAAGGAATTTTATTAATCCAAATATCTCCTTTTCCTGATTTAATAGTAGCTTTTGCTATTGCTCTTTTTCTTTTTGCACTTATTGTTAAATTTTGTTTTTCTTCTGCCATATTATTTTTTTTAATTTGATTTTTTGATAATGTGTTAAACTTTATTAAGCTTTGCAGACTTCAGAAATTTTCAATTTCTGATAGCTTCAAGAACTTTTGTTCTTGATAGTGCTCAAGATTTTGCAATCTTGACATGCTCAAAATCATACAGATTTTGACATGAACAGATTAAGCTTTTTCTTTGTTCTTCATAGCTTAACTTATTTTTACATTATTGATTTAATTTTATTTATCATTTAGTTATTTATCTTTATATTCTCTCTGAAAGTTCTTTTAATGTGATAAACTTGCTATTATTAGTCCCTTGAATATTATTCATTTTTTGATTTTTAAATTCTTCAGGAATATCATTATAACATCTTATTTTTGAAAGAGCTTGTTTCCCAATGCCTTTTCTATGGTCTGGAAGCATGCCTCTAATCCCTCTTTTTATCATATAAGATGGTATTTTTGTATATTTAGGCCTTTTTTGAGAATGCCCCCCACTTGCTCTTAAAGCAATATATTTCTGAATAATATCTTGTTTATTCCCCGTTATAACTGCTTTTTCAGAATTAACAATAATTATCTCATTACCTTCCAAAGCTTTTTTTGCAGCAAAGCTGCATAATCTGCCAAAAACTGCTCCCTCAGCATTAATTATTATTTTTTCTGCCATATTTTCTTTTCATAATCTCATTTAATATTAACCTCCAGCTTAACCAATGTGCAGCTAGAACATAAGGGGCTCTTTTTTCTCCATATTCTTTATATACATTTTTTTTAAATGCCTCATAAGCTCTATCTTCTATTAACTTATTCATATCAAAAATAGCTGCAAATCCCCCGATTCCTCCAATTACATATTTATCATTAGGATTTTTTATACTTTTAAGAGCCTCTGTTATGATTCTTATCTTTTCTGTCTTGCTGCCATCATAAGCCCCACCAACTCCAGAGCCTGCGTAAGTTAGATATTTATTTGCCATTTTAAATTACCTTAACACCTTTTAATTTTTTATTTTTTTCAATTTCTTGTTTAATTGTCTTAGTTTCACATCCCTTTTTCTTTAATTTTTTCAAAGCAGATTCTGAAAAACTTAGTGCAAAAACAGAAATTTTCTTTTCAATATCCCCTTTTCCAAGAACCTTGCCAGCAACAAGAATTTTATTTTCTTTTAATTTATTTAAATCTTCTAAATTAATTTTTTCTTGCAATCTTGTTGGTCCTGATAATTTGTGAGCCAACTCCAATAAATTATTTTTTTTAGCTAAGTCTATAGTTTCAACTAATTCAGGGTTTGTTTTTCTCTTTGTTTTCTTGCTTATTTTTGTTTTGCTTATCATGTTGATATAAAGTGAGGTAAAAGTTAGTTTTTAAAGATTTCTGAATCAAATAATCCATAATCACTAATATTTTTTATTTAAGCAGCATAATCTAGAAAAGTTTTTTTACCAAGAATTTTGTCAATCATTTTTCTCTTATAGAGCCACTGTTCATATTCTTTTCTATTGGCTTTGTTCAATTCATCCATAAGTTCAATTTCTTTTGAAAATTTTATATCAGGGAACCTTCTTTCTAAGCTTATTTTAGTCTCTTCCTTCACCTTTTCTAATTTTTCAAATAAACTTATCATTTTATTTTAAATAAAAAATAGTTTAAAAATTTAATTACATTATAAAATATAAGTTTTTAGAGGGTTTCATCAGAGTAGTCTATTGCCTCTAATTTTTGTTGTTATCTTAATTTATTTTCCATTTTAGTTTCTTTCAAAAATGCGGAGAAGAGGATTTGAACCCCTGTAGGCACTAAGCCAAGCGGACCTTAACCGCTCCCATTTGACCGCTCTGGCATCCCCGCAATTTAGCAAATTATTTTATAGTTTTATTAAACTCTTGCAGGTTCTTATCTAAAACATCAATTGCTTTAGAAAAAATTTCTTTAACTTCAATTTGCCCCCAGGATTCAATATTAAAAACTAATTCATTAACTTCCTTTATTTTCTTTATTTTATTAATTTGTTCTTCAGATAGAGATTTATCTTTAAATTCTTCTCCATTATAAGAGATTTTTCCAAATTCATCAATTTCAACAAAATCAAGAATTTCTGAGTCTAAGTTATGTTTATAATAAACTAGCCCAGGAGAATATTTAATATGCTCAATTCCTTTTCCAAGCTTTGCATTTGCAATTAATTCAATTTCTTGTTCTTCATCTAAAATAATCAAAGGTAATTTATAAGTAGCCCCAACAGAAGGTTTTAAATCTGTTGAATAAACTGTTCTAGGCCCTATTTCCTTTAATTTAAATTTTGTTTCTTTAACTATCCCGGTTTTAATTGGAATTAAACCAACCCTATGAGCTAATATTTCATCATATAATGCAGAATCATTTTTAATAATCTCAACTTCATCAATAGCCATGATTGGGATTTCTAAAACACTTCTTCTTATAGCATTAGCTAAACTAATTGACATATCAGTAATAAAACTTATTTTTCCTTGTTTTTTATCATAATTTTTTAATTTTATCATGTTTTATTATCTCGCTATTGAATTATAAGCTACTGAATTTAAATAAATCCTTCTTAAATTATTTGTAGCCATATTAAAAATCTTTGAAGCTCTTAAGTAAGATTCAGCAGCTTGTTTATTGCCCATTGTTAAACTATTTTTTGCTTGATTTATCAAATCTGCTGCTTCAATTTTTAAATCTTGAATAAATCCTATTAAATTTTCTATTGTTTTTTCCATTTTAATCTGTATTTTTATATGTTTTTAAACTTATTTAATCACACACGTCGCCCGCGTCGTCCATAAGGTTTTTTAGGCCCCCCTCTGGGGGTTCTTGTAATGTCCATAATGCTTAAAATCTTAAATCCTGCTCTTGTTAAAGATTTAATTGCAGCATGAGCTCCTGGTCCAGGATTATTTTCACCTGTTTCAGCTCTAATTTTAACATAAAACCCAGTAATCCTATTATCTTTTGCTTCTTCTGCAATCTTTTGAGCAACAAACATTGCAACTGTAGGGTTTGCTTTTAATCTGCTTTGCTTTGTTGATTCCCCCCCACTAAACCTAGCAATAGTCCTTCCAGCCATATCAGTTAAAATCATAAGTGTATTATTAAAAGTTGTATAAATATTAAGAATTCCAATTCTTTCTTTTTTCTCAGATTTATCTTCTTCTTTAACCTGCTTTTTATTAATATCTGATTCAGAATCTAAGCTACTTTTATTCTTGCTTGAAGTTTTAGAAGTTACTGGTTTAGTTTGTTCTTCCTTGTTTGCTACTTCAATATCTTGTTTTTTAAGTTTTTCTTTCAATTTTTCTTTAGCTTCTTCAATATCTTGTTTAGTTATTGTTTCTTCTGCCATTTTATTTTTTATTAGATTTAACTTTATTTAATTGTTTTGACATTACTTTTACAAAATCTGCATTTTTTCTATATTCTCTTTCTAAAGTTTCTGGTAATAAATCAGAAGGGAAAAAATGTTGTTTAGCAACTTCTGAATTAAGTGGATGAGGAACACTGTCTGGGGAATAACACATCCATCTTCCAGACTTTTTTTGAATATAATGAATATTAAACTTATCATCCCCCCAATGATAAAATCCTTTTCTAAGTGGGAACCCCCTTGCATCTAAATATTTCTCTTCTCTTCCATCTGATAATTCATAACCAAAACGACAATCATCTCCAATAGATACACTTCTTGAACCTGATTTAGTCTGGCATCTATCTATCTTAGAAGAATCCTTAACAAATAATCTACATTCAATAGAACATTTTTTTGTTAATGCCATTTTTATACTATATCTCCTGCCTTTTCAATTTCTTTAATTTCTTTAATAAACTCATCACTTTCTTCACTTGCTTCTTCAATTTCTTTTGTTTTATCAGTTTTATTTTCTAAAACTTTTTCTTTTATTTTTTCAATTTTAGATTTAGGTTTTGGAGTTTTAAGTACAATATTTAATCTAACTAAAGGCTCTTGCTCTAAACTAACTTGATATGAAGGAATATTAATGACTTGTTCTCCAATTGAAACATGTTTATGAGAAACAAATTGTCTTGCTTGTTTTGGTGTATTAGTTAATTTTTTAGAAAAAACAATTGTTTGTAATCTTCTTTTTAACCAATCTTCTTTTTTTAATGCTAAGGCATCTGCAATGCTATTTACATTAAACCCTTTTTTTTGAAGTCTTTTAACAAAAGCATTTTTTTCCTCTTCTGATTTTGTAATCAATCGTTTTGCTAAATTTCTGATTCTTCTAATTGCTGCTTCAGCTTTCCATATTTCTTTTTTATTTTTTAATCCATATTCTTCTTTAAGTACATTTTCTTCATCTATTCTTGCCTTATCAAAAGGTTTTCGCGGTCTTGAATATTTTTTATTTTGTTTTCTCATTTTCTCTCCATTTTATTTCCCCTTCTCCTTTTTTGCAGGCGCAGGCGCAGCTTTAGTTTTAATTACTCCTACAGCTCTCTTTTTTCCTTTTGATCTGAAATGAGACCTTGTTCTTTGTCCTCTTGTAGGCTGGCCTAATGCATGCCTTAATCCTCTATAACTTCTTATTTTTTTCAATCTTCTAATGTCAAACTCTTTTCTCATATCCAAATTACTTCCAATTAAATGACTGTCTTTTCCAGTTTCAAAATCTTTTCTTCTGTTTAATAAAAATCTCGGAAGTTTTGGATTTTTTAAAAACTCAGTTATTGAATTAACTTCTTTTTCACTTAACTCCGCAATTTTTTTATTTTCATCTAATTTTAAAATTTTGCAAACTGCATTAGATATTGCCCAAGAAACTCCTTTAATATAAGTAAGTCCTGTTAAAATCTTTTTATGCCCAGGAATATCTGTCTGCATAATTCTAACTATTGAATAATAATCTTTACTTTTTTCAGCAGCCCCTTTAAAATCCGGTTTTAATTTTTTCTTTTCCTTAACTTTTTCATCAATCGGGTTAACTGGTTTTTCTTTCATTTTAAATCTTCAATAAAGAAGAAACTCCTAAAAATTTTCTTTCTAAATCAGATATCTTATCACTTTCTTCTGGAATTTCCATTCTTTCTTCGTTATCTAATCTATTTTTTCTAATATCATCTACTATCAACATTTTTCCTTTAGCCTTCTCATCTAATACCCCAAAAGTTATGTCAAAAGTATCTACTTCTGTAGAAGATAAAACATTTTCTAATTGTTTTCTATTTTCTTCATAAATAACTTGAGGGAGAAGAGGGATATCGTCTTTATAAATAAAAACTGCCGGTAAAAAATCATCAAATCTGTCGTAGACATTAAATTCTATTGCTTTAAATTTTGGTTTTGTTATAGAATCTTTGTTAGGTATGTGTTTTACATTTCTTATTTTAACAGAATCTAAATTACATTTATTAATATTAAAACTTGGAGGAAAAATTTTATAATTTGTTGGATAAAAATTCCTTTCTTCTGCACAATCAAAAATATCTTTCCCATATTTTTTGAATACTTTTATAGAAAAATTAGCAGTCCAACAAAGAAGATATAAAGGTATTCTAGAACATTTTGCTAGTTCATTATAATTATTTTTTATATCATTTATATTTTCTGATTCATATTTTCTGCCTAATTTTGCGAAACATGTTAAAATTGATTTTTTTATTTTTATCCCCCCAAATGTTAACTCTCCTTGAAAATTCTCAAATTCTTCACTAAGTTTTTCATCCAATTCAATTTTAAATTTATCAGTTATATTTTTCATTTTAATTTGTAAATAATATATATTTTTCTTTACCAGTTATTTCTTCCAGAATTCTTTTTTCAATAGCTTTTTTAGGAGCAGGCAAGTTTGAAACCCTGTTTTTTAAATCTTCTAAAGATTCAAATGGTTTTTTATTTCTTTCTTCTAGAATAGCCTCAGTGTGTTTTTTTCCAAATCCAGGAAGCAATTCAAACTGATGTAATCTTGTATTTATTGCTTCTGCTTTATTGAAAAAATCAATGAATTTTTTTTCATCATTTTTAACTTTTTTCTTGATAAACTCAGATAACTGTTCTTTTGCAGTTTCTGTCATTTTATTTTCTGGAAGTTTCCCAAGAATATAATATATTTTTTCTCTTTTACCTTCTCCAATATAAACTCTTTCTCCAACCTCTAATTTTATCCCTCTTCGAGGGACTAATTGAAGTAAAGTACAATTTTTATCCCCAATAGCTTGAGCTATAGGCATCATTTTCTTTTCTAAAGGATATCCATAAGGAAGGAAATCTAATATTATTGCATATTCTTCTTTTTCCATTGTACTTATTTGCTATTTTTAACAATCTCCAATATTTTATTTGTCTCATCTTCATTTAAAGTAATATCTGTAAAAATTTTGTTTAAGTCTGATGCACTTTCTGGAAGTAAATCAATTATTTTAACAATATGTTCTCTTTTAAGCTTTAATAAATCTGCTTTTTCTAATTCTTCTTGGATTTTTTTAGCTTTTTCTGGTTTTGTTTTTAAAAATTTCTTTAAATAAATTTTTGTCTCTTCTTTTTTATCACTATCACTAATATTCTCAAGTATTTCTTGTGTTTCATTCAAATTTAATGGTTGTCTATCTAATATCATTTTAATTTTATTAAGTGTACTGGGTGGATTATATAACTTTTTTCCTTGTTTAAATCATTTATTTTTACAATATAAGCGCTTCCCCTTTTACTTTCAATAGTCCCGCTTCTCCCCTGTATTTGTTTTGGAAATTTAGGCTGTAATGCTAATTCTTTAATAACAGCAACCCTGTCTCCTTCTTTAAATTTTTGAAAGTATCTACTAAGCTTAATCTTACCATGTTCTCGTTGTTTTTTCTTTTTATTCATTTTAATATTGAGTTTTTTGTCAAATTTTTAAAAAACATTACAACTAAGAAAAATTAATTTTTCTTAGTGTATGTCGTCATTTAAGATAATTTTTAATTATCCACTAAGCATTTTGCTTCTCTAATAAAATCCTTAGAAATGTGAGCTTTAAAAAGCTTCCGATATATTTAACCTTGCATCAAGTCTCCTCTTTTCTGGGCATTTTCCATATTATCTACAATGGTTTTAAACATTCTTTCCCCAAATGCAGAATAACCGCATCTTGTACAAAAATCTATAATAGAGTCCTCCCTAATTTCACACTTACAATAAATACATTTTTTTACCATCATCTCTTTTTTTATTTTGTAAAATTAATCATGAATTTAAGTTTATAAATTTTTATGTTGATAAGATTATGATTTTTTAAGAAAATAATGCGAAGAAATCTTCTAACACACTAATCCCTCAAGCACTGAAAGACGCTGTTCTTGTGGAAAATTATAACAAACCTCAACTTCTTTTTTTGCTGACCTATAAAATTCTATAAATTGTTTATATAAACTATTAACTTTAGAGAAATCTTTATCTTCATATTCTCTTTTTATTCTTACTATTTCATTATAACTTTCTTTAAATTTATCAACCCTATTTTGGATGATTCTATTTGCCCAACCTCTAGTAGAATTCTTTCTTAATAAATAGAGTCTTACATCTCCTGGAAACCTTATAAGCATTATTCTTAAATTGTGTGTAAGTCTTTCACAATCTCTTCCGTCTAAATAAGCTTGTAATTGATTTTTTGTAGCTTTTACCATTTTAGAACTCCTAATAAGATTGTTCAACTTTCTTCATTTTTCTTCTTTTCTTGATTCTTCTATAAATAATATAAATGATAACAACTACAATTACTACAACAATATATGTAAATGTATTGTTTTTTGCTATTAATCCTAAACTTATTGCTTCTTCTTTTGAATAAATTTTTACTATCCCACTAAACTCTTTTGTATACTCTTTGTTGAAAACATCTCTGTAAACTAAAATTATATTAACATTGGAATTTGTGCTTCCTATAACACCTGATTTTGGAGTAACACTAAACTCAGCTGTATCAAAATCATTGCTGTCTAAATCTCCAATATAAACTCTGCTGGAAGAAATTAAGTTTACTTTCGAAACACTGTCTAGCTTAACTTCTAGGAATTTTATGTCAGCAATTCCTTTGTTTATAATATTAACATTAATCTTACCTTCTTGCCCTTCAATTAAATAATTGTCTCCTAAATCAATATCAACATCAGGCTCTGAACTTACTTTTATATTAGCAGATGCACTTATTGTTTTTATTTTTTCAGGGTCATCAGGATTTTCATAGCTTATTTGTATTGGTATCTGGTATTCTCCTGACTTTGCACTTTCAAAAACATCAAGCTCAAAACTTGCTGTTTTGCTCTTGTCTTCAAGTATTTCATCATAACTTACCCAAAAAGAATCAGAACTAAATGGCAAATTCTGCAAATTTAAATTCACAGAAACATCACTTAAATCAATATTTTCATTATTTTCTATTCTAATTTCTATGTTAAAACTTTTTCCAGGCTCTGTTGTGTCAGGAGAAACTGAAACAGATTTTACTGTTAAAGCTGAAACAGAAGTTAGATTAAGAATACCAATGAAGATTGCGAAAATTGTGATTATTATTTTCATTTGTGTTCTCATATTACAATCATCTTGTCTTTTAATTTAATTATTCTTGACATCTTAAATATCTCAGAATTAGATCCTGAGGTACAATCACCTCTTAAATCTCAATAAATTATGCCTTATAAGTTTTTCTATAAAATTTAATAATGTTTTATCCCGAAATAATGTCCTCTCGATAAAACAGATAAACTCTGTTAAATCTGCAGAGTTTATGAAAAAACTAAATACCAAAAAAATAAAATGGATCGTGAAGGAGGGCGATAAGAGAGACAAAGGCTTTTACACAATAGCAAGCATACAACATATAAGTTCAAGGCATGCAAGAAGAGTTCATAAGAAGTATGGTAATAACCCAAATCCAAGACTTTTTCCTTGTGGAAGAAAACCTAAACTAATTCCAAATGGGGAAAGAGAGCTTGTTGTAAACACTTACAATGAATACCTTGTCAGTGCAACTATGCTTGAAAGAATCCTCGATGAAAAAGGGAAGCATATTGGTCATAACAAAATTCATAAAATAATGTTAGAAGAAGGCTTAGCAAAGCATGAAGAGAATAAACAAAAGAGAAGGAAATACAGATGTTATCAAAGGCATCATAGTTTGAGCCTGATTCATATGGATTGGTTTGAATATAAGGGAAAATGGTATATACTATACGAAGATGATGCTTCTAGATTCATTACGGGAAGTGGAGAATTTTTAAATAGAAGTTCGGATAATGCTTGGAAAGTTTTCAAAGAAAGTTTGAGATATGGAGTTCCAAAACAGCTTCATTCTGATAATGATACAACCTTCAAAGCAAATGAACAAGAAGGAAAAAAGAAAGGAGAATGTGAATTTGAAATAAAAGTAAAAGAAAAAGGAGTCCATCAGATTTTTGCAAGAAGGCATCACCCACAAAGCAATGGGAAAAATGAAAAGCTCAATGGCACAATAAAGAATCTGATGAAAAAATTAGGAAGCTTTGATAAGGCGGTTAAACATTATAACTTCAAGAAACCTCATTGGGCATTAGATACCTCCGAAGGAAAACTAAGAACTCCTTATCAAGCCTTCCTTGATAAAATGAGAAAATAGGAAAATATAAAAATGAAAGACGACAACCTAAATTACCGAGAGGACAATAAAGCAGGACAATACAATAAAATTTAATAATTCTGATAATTTGTAAAATCGATATATTTTACAGATGAAAAGCTTAAGCTCTGCTTTATGCAGCTTAAAATTTCAATAAGATAATAATAAATCTTATATAAAATAAATTAAATTGTTATTATTTTTTTCTTTTTCTTATATTTTTTATAAATAAAATAACCTGCTACTATAATTATTAGTATAACTGCAATTGCTGTAGAAGTCCCATTAGTTTTTATTCCTAATTCTTTTGCAGTTCTAATTTTAAAGGGCAATTTAAAATCCTTAGAAAAATCCTTATTCAAAGAATCTTGATAATCTATCCTTAACAATAGATTTACATTTTTTTCATTATTTAACTTAATTCTAAAATCAACAGATTCAAAATCATCACTATCCAAATCACCAATATATTCTGTATTACTTGATATAATTTCATAATCTTTTGATTCTAAAAGTTCTGCTGTTAAAAATTTAGCATTTCCCATTCCATTATTAACAAATTTTATAGTTACAACACCAAGACTATTTCCTTTGTAGATTCCAGTTGAGTCTACCTTAGCAAATATTGCTGGATTGGCTTTAACTGCTAAACCAATCTCCCCAATATCTTGTCTTTCTTCTCCAATATGGTTAACATAATCTGCAATTATCCCTGGGTTATACACCCCCTCTGCAGTATTAGGTAAAACAATTATGTTAAAATTGATCTCTTTAAATTCCCCTGAGTCTAATCTTGGGATTTTTCTTTTTGAAATATCATTTATTAAATAAATCTCATCAGTAGAATTAAATGTAATAACAATATCATTTACAAACTGATTTCCAGTATTTTCAACAATCATTTTTAAAATAGAAGGCTCTCCAGGAATAAGAGTTTCAGGAGATGTTGAAATATTTCTTATAACTAAAACATGTCCAAAATCTAATCTATGCTCATAACTAATAGTAGGAGTTACTGCACTTGTTTGGATTATTAATAAATTTATAAAAAAAATACTAATTAATCCTAAAACTATTATCTCTTTTTTCATGATTCATTTAACATATCTAGGTTTAAAAAACTTATTCATACCTTAATGTATCAACTGGTTTTAATTTACTTGCCTGATAGCTTGGAGCCAAACCAGATATGATTCCTATTAAAAATGCAAATAATAAACAACCAACTATTAAAATAGGATTCATGCTTGCTTTTATAATATTATAGCCAGCATAAGTAGCTCCAAATTCCACTGCCTTTGCAATTCCAATTCCTCCAGCTAACCCTAAACTTCCTCCCAATAATCCTAAGATTCCTGCTTCAATAACAAAAATTAATAAAATATCAGAATTCTTAGCACCAATTGCCTTCATTGTTCCTATCTCTTTGTTCCTTTCTAAAACAGAAGTATACATTGTGTTTGCAATTCCAATCCCCCCCACAACAATAGAAACCATTCCAATTCCAACTAAAAAAGCAGTTAAAATATTAAGTATTGTTCCAAAAATTGCCAGCAGTTCTTCAGGTGTCTGGACTGTAAAATCAATTGTTTTTTTATCAACATTCCTAAAACTCATTAATTTTCTTTCTGTTCTGTCCGCAACTGTCTTCAAATCCTCTCCTGTTTTAATGCTGACATAAATATAATCAACCCTATCTCCAGAATTATAAATTTCCTTGAAATTATCATAGGAAATGTAAACCTGCTGGTCATCCTGAGGATTTCCAATTGCTTCAAGAATTCCAATTACCTGAAATTCAACATCATTTATTTTTATTTTATCTCCTGTTCTAACAGGCTTATCAAATAAATTTTTGTACTTATAATTGTAACCTATCATTATTTTCTTTTGGTCTCCATGCTTTAGAAGTCTTCCCTCATCAATACCAACATTAAGAGATTTAAAAAAAAGGTCTATAGAATCCTGGCTGTCTAGAGGAATTCCCATTACCATATAATATCTTGATTTATCTTTAAACTCTATTTTTGCATTTCCAATAGCAACATAAGCAACTTTATCAACACCGTTTACTTTTTCAACAATATTCACATCTGCTTTTGTTAGCTCAACAGCCCCTCCACTTCCAGGAGCTCCTGCCTGTCCTTTAGCCATTATAAAAAATTTATCAGTTCCTAGATTTTCAAACTGGCTATTAACATATTCATTTAATCCCAAAGACAAACTAAGCAGGACAAAAATAGTAACAATTGCAAGAAAAATTCCAACTATAGTTAACAGACTTCTTGTTTTTCTTTTCATTAAAGTCTTAATTGCAATTTTAAAATAATCTGCTATCATGTGAATGTATACCTCCTATACCAAACAATTGAAATTTCTAATTTCATATTTTTATCCTCTCAAAGCATCAACTGGCTTTAATTTACTTGCCTGATAACTTGGAACAACTCCTGAAACAATTCCAATTAAAAATGAGAAACCAACTGCAAATATTATTAATGGAATTGAAAGATTAACAGTTATAATTTCGCTTTCAAAAAAGCTGTTTGCAATTAAGCTTACTCCTAAGGCAGCTCCTGAACCAATTATGACTCCAATAATTCCTCCAACTAACCCTAATAATCCAGATTCAATAACAAAAATATACAATATATCAGAATTTTTAGCACCAATTGCTTTCATTGTACCTATTTCTTTATTTCTTTCTAATACAGATGTATACATTGTGTTTGCAATTCCAATCCCTCCTACAATTAGAGATATCATTGCAATTCCGATAACAACTATATTTACTGCACTTAGTATGTTATTAACAGCAGAAATAGCTTCTAGAGGTGTTTGAACAGAAAAATCTTCTTCGCCTATTTTCTCGCTTCTGTCTTTCCTTAATGCATTTTCAATTCTAACTTTAACCTCTTCTGGTTTTTCTCCATTTGCCACCTGGGCAATTATAATATCAACCTTATTATTAAGATTAAGAAGATCTTCCATATCCTTATTTAACATTAAAATAACATCATTTATCTGAAAAGTGCTTCCTCTTTTTAATATCCCAATTACTTCAAAATCTTTTCCATTAATTTTTATTTTTTTCCCAATATCTATTTGCTTATTAAAAGTTTTTTCATCAGCAACATCGCTTCCAATTATAATTTTTCCAAAATCTCCTGGTTCAAGAAGCCTTCCCTTATCTACTTTAACCTGGGCTGCATCATAAACCATGTTCATCTTAGTTCTATCTTCAGGAATATCAGCCATATAAGAAAAAGAAACAGCAGAATTATATTCTGTTCTTACCACCCTTATAATCCTAGTAACTGTTAATTCCACCCCCCTAACCCCTTCTATAACTTTTATATCATGGTCATTTAATTTTTTAACAACAGTACTTCCAGGAGGTCCAAAACCTGTCCCAGAATTTTGTATTGTGAGTTTATCAGTTGAAAGAGTTGAGAACTGTCCTGTTATTGCTGTTTGAAGCCCCTGTCCTAAACTTATTAGTGCAACAACAGCAGCAATTCCAATAAAAATCCCAAGTAGAGTCAGCCAACTTCTTAATTTTCTTCTTCGCAGATTATTCAAACTTAATTTAAAGAGATCAGTTAGCATGTTGGTTTATTTTGCATTTTTATTCTTTAGTAATTTGTAAAACGATTTTATTAGAGGCAATTATTCATAAAGCCTAATATTAGTCTCAAAAGCTTATTGATGATTGCTTCTTATTATTTTTATATTAATGATTATAAATTCATTTTTAACATCAATAATTTATTTTTTATTTTACAATCATCCCATCTCTTAATCTGTAAATCTTATCTGCATGTTTTGCCATATTAGGATCATGGGTCACCATAATTATTGTTTTTCCTTCTTTGTTCAATTCTTCAAATATTTTAGCAACCTCTTCTCCTGTTTTACTATCCAAGTTTCCAGTTGGTTCATCAGCAAGAATAACTTCAGGATCATTTGCTAATGCTCTTGCAATTGCAACCCTCTGACTTTCTCCTCCTGACAACTCACTTGGTAGATGAGCAAGTCTTGGACCCATATTCAGCCTGTTTAATATTTTCGTTGCTCTTTGAATTCTTTCTTCTTTTTCTACTCCTTGAAAAATCATAGGCAACATAACATTTTCTAATGCAGTTAAAGTTGGTATAAGATTAAAGGTTTGAAAGATAAACCCAATTTTCCTGCCTCTTAACTGGGCTAAATCAGATTCATGTAAATGTTCAATATTAATATTATCCAAATAAATATCTCCTGTTGTAGAAAAGTCCAAGGCACCAACAAGATTCATCATTGTTGATTTCCCGCTTCCAGAAGGGCCAATAATTGCAACAAAATCTCCTCTGTGAATATCTAAATTAATATTCTCAACAGCATGAATCCTAGTGTTCCCCATTAAATAATCTCTGTGTACATTTTCCAATCTGATTATATCATCTTTTTTATGCCTGTCAATTTTATGCTGTGTTGTTTTCTTATCCATATTTTTTCTAAGAAAACTTAGTATTTAAAATTATAAGTATTTTATATATTATTTATTTTTTTATCTATAATCTAAAATTCTTATTCGTTTTGTAGATGAGCGGCTTCTTTTAATCTTCTTATTCATAATATATATCATTTATTTCATTTCTGATATTCTTTATTGATTATAATTTTTTTACTAACTTTTCTATTTCCTCCCAAGTTTTAACTGTATTTAATTTTCCTCTTAAGTCTCTGCTTCCTTCTAATCCTTTTGTGAATTCTTGTGCTTTCATCTTAGCATCTGATAATGAAAATATATTATATTTTTTTGCTAGTTTAATATATTCAAAAAAATCTTCAATTTTCTGTTTTTTTGTTTGCTTAATTTCTTTTCCTGTTTTTAAATATTCATTTATTTGTTTGAAAATAAAAGGATTTCCAATCGCAGCTCTTCCAATCATAATATAATCACAATTAGTTTCATCTAGCATTTTTTTAGCAGATTCTCCATTAATAACATCCCCATTTCCAATAACAGGAACACTTACTGCTTGCTTAACTTTTTTAATTACATCCCAGTCAGCTTTCCCAGAATATCCTTGTTTTACACTTCTTGCATGAATAATAATAGCGCCTGCCCCTGCTTTTTCACAGATTTTAGCAATTTCAACTGCATTATTGCTTCTTATTTTTACTGTAACTGGTTTCTTGATATTTTTTGATACCTGTTCTACAATCTCAAAAATTTTATTTTTTCTTTTTAATAATGCTGCTCCTGCCCCTTGGCTTAATATTTTTTTACTAGGACAGCCAAAATTAATATCAATCACATCAAATTGTTTTTCTAAAATTTTTGTAGATTTAACAAGATTTTCAGTATTCTGCCCAAAAATTTGAGCACAAACAAGTTTTTCTGACTTATTCGTTATAGCGAGTTTTAAATTAAGATTATCTTCTCTCGCAAGAGCATTTGCACTTAATAATTCAGTGCTTGTTAAACTCGCCCCATATTTTTTACACATTAATCTAAATGCAATATTTGTTATATTATGCATTGGTGCAAGAATTAATTTTGATTTAAGAGTTGGAAAATTTTTAGTCATTTTATTTTATATCTTGAAACATACCCACACTTACATTTAATTATTTTAAACCCATTTTTTATTCTTATTTTAGAATTATTTGAATCAAACAAAGAATAACATTTTTTGCAGAACTTTTTTCTTAAATCCCTAAGTTTTATATTTTTAGACATTGCTAATTTTTTAATTTTCTTAATTTCTTCAGGAGAAGGATTATTAAAAAAAATTTCATTAATCTTCTTTTCAGTTTCTTGTTTAGATGATTTGGTTTTCATGAAATTAGATAGTAAATTGATTATATAAAATTAAGGAAAATAAGTTTAACCTTAATTTTTGTTCTTATCAATAATGTGCAATTTTATTTTAGCAATCAACAGTTCTCAAAGCTAAGCAACTTATCTTCATAGCAAATCTGCTCATCTACAAAGAGAATCAAATTTAGGAGATATTAATTGATAGAAAAACTTAGATTGGATTTATCCATTTAAGTTTATGAGTAAATAAGTTATTTAGAATTTTTTAAATTTATTAACTAATTCTAAAGTATCAACTTGCCCTAAGAAAATTGCTCTGCAACAATATCTGTCTAACCCTAATTCATCTAAAACTTTTTTGCTGTCTTCTCCTTTTTCAGTTCTTTGTTTAAATTCTTCCCAAAGATGTCCTAAAGGCTTTCCACATGAGATACAACGAATTGGAATTATAATTTTAAGCTCCTATTGTATTAACAATTTTAATTTATTTTATATTTAGTAATTTTATAATTTTTCAGCTTAATCTTCAGTAGTCCAAGCATTATTTTTAGAGTTACTAAGATAAGTTGTTTTATACAAAGTGAGAACAACTTATAGGTTTCACTTCATTTCTGAAACTAATACCAATAACATAGCAAGCTTAACTTCTAGGTTCGGAATGGAGACTAGGTGTTTCCAAGCTATTATGGTTGTTCTCAATTATATCTAAAACTATGCGTTTATAAAGGTTTTTATATGGCTAGTTATTGAATTTTTAATATAAGCAGAGGTTCCCGAGCGGTCAAAGGGGCAGGACTCAAAATCCTGTGGCTTAGTGCCTTCATAGGTTCAAATCCTATCCTCTGCATTACTAGCAAGATTTAACTAAGCATACTAAAAATTCCTTTTTGAAGCAAAAAAAGAGTAATAATAATTACAACTATTTTAGGTATAATTATTTCAGATGCACTTGAAACAATAATTATTATTGAAGAAACAATATCTAAAAAACTTACAATACTTAATCCTGTTATAAAGACAACCCCCTTTGCAAGAAGAAATAATCCTAAAATTAAAATAAAACCTTCAGGCAATATATGAAAAATTCCAAATAACCAAAAACATATTCCAACAAAGATATCTAAGATTCCTAATATTTTTATTATCATTAAGATTAATATAAAATATCTCTTTTAAATCTTACTTATAACAAATAATCTTTTATATCCTCATTACATTATAAAAATATGCCCTTGTAGCTCAACCCGGATAGAGCGGCAGCATCCTAAGCTGTAGGTTGCAGGTTCAACTCCTGCCAAGGGCGTTTAAAAAATCAGTAACTTTAATAAACCCAAAAAATACCTTAAATTAAGCGTGGGTAGTTAAATGGTATAATCATTCGCTTCCAACGAATTGTTCCGGGTCCGATTCCCGGCCCGCGCATTCAATAAACAAAAATGACAGAAGAACAACAAATAATACCTGAAAGAAAATTCACAAAATTTTATAATAATAATTATAAAAAAATCCTTATTATTCCAATAATAATCTTAATAATCTCTTTAAGTTATTTAGTATATTTTTATTCTAAAACAGGAGACATTATGTTAAAAGACTCTTCTTTAACAGGCGGAACAACAATTACATTAATAGGTGATATTGATTCTAAAGTTCTTGAATCTTCATTAAAATCCCAATTTTCAGATTTGAATTTAAGAAAAATTACAGATTTGAGAACAGGAAAACCTATTTCAACTATAATAGAAACTTCTGCAAAACCAGAAGAAATTAAACCTGTTTTAGAAAATATTTTAGGATATGAATTAACAGATAAAAATTCAAGCATAGAATTTACAGGCCCTTCATTAAGTAAAAGTTTTTACAAGCAGCTTATAGTTGCCTTATTAATTTCTTTTATTTTAATGTCATTTGTAGTATTTATTTTGTTCAGAACATTTATTCTAAGTATGGCTGTTATTTTCTCTGTTTTTTCTGATATTGTAATACCTTTAGCATTAGTTAATTTTTTAGGTATAGAAATATCTGCAGCAGGTATTGCAGCATTTTTAATGTTAATTGGATATTCTGTTGATACAGATATTCTTCTTACAACAAGAGCAATTAGAAAAAAAGGAGGAACAATAAATACACGACTTTATGGAGCATTTAAAACAGGGGTTTTTATGACTTCTACTGCATTAATCGCAGTTATCCCAGCTTTTTTTATTGTTTCATCTCTTCCAGATTCTTTTAGACAAATATTTTTGATTCTTGCATTAGGATTATTTGCAGATTTAATCAATACTTGGATGACAAATATGAGCATAATTAAATGGTATTGTGAAAAAAGGAGGGTAGAATGAAATTTTCTTGGAAAATTTGGTTATTAATTATTGTATTAATGTGTTCTGCACTGCTAATCTCACCTAATTTTGAAAAAGGGGTTATAATTAAAAGTGTAGAAAAAAATTCAACCTCATTTGATTCAGGTTTAAGGTCTGGTGATATCATTACTTCTATCAATGGAGAATCAGTTAAAACTATTGAAGACTATCAAAAAATAATTAATTCAATTTTTCCAACTCAAAACAAGACTAGATTAGACATAGCTACAAAAGATAATCAGTTTATTTTATTCACAGATCAGGCTCCTTTAATTACTATATCTAATATTCCAAAAACAAAAATTAAAACAGGCTTAGATTTATCAGGAGGAGCAAGAGCATTAGTTAGACCAGAGATTCCTGTTTCTGCAGCAGAACTTAATGATTTAATTATGATTACAAGCAATAGGCTTAATGAATTTGGAATTGCAGATATATCTGTTAAATCTGTTGCTGATTTATCAGGAAATAATTTTATGTTAATTGAAGTTGCAGGAGCAACTCCTACTGATTTAACAGAGCTTGTTTCAAAACAAGGTAAATTTGAAGCAAAAATAGGTAATGAAACTGTTTTTATTGGAGGCCAAGAAGATATAACCTATGTAGCAAGAACAGGAGAGCAGTCTGGAATTTATTCATGTGGCAAATCACAAGAAGGTGAAGCATGTAGTTTTAGATTTGCAATAACTTTAAGTGAAAAAGCAGCAAAAAAACATGCAGAAATAACTAATAAATTAGAACTTAATCCTGAAAATCCGCAATATTTATCTCAAAAATTAGATTTATATTTAGATGATCAATTAACTGATTCTCTTTTTATTGGAAAAGACTTGAAAGGAAGTACAACAACCCAGATTTCAATTTCTGGTTCAGGGGTAGGTGCAACTCAGCAAGAAGCTTATGCAAATGCTCAGGCAAATATGAAAAAACTTCAGACAGTCTTAATTACAGGAAGTTTGCCATATAAATTAGAAATTGTAAAGATAGACACAATTTCTCCTGTTCTTGGAAAAGAATTTCTAAAAAATATAATCTTTTTAGCAATCATAGTCTTTGTTGCAATATCTATTGTTTTATTTATAAAATATAGAAAAATAAAAATTACCTTAGCAGTTATTTTAACTATGTTTTCAGAAGGATTTATCACTTTAGCAATTGCAGCACTAATAAGATGGAATCTTGATGCACCAAGTATTGCAGGAATAATTGCAGGCATGGGAACAGGAGTTAATGACCAAATTGTTATCTTAGATGAAGCTGTTTCAGATAAGCAAATAAGTTTAAAAGAAAGAATAAAAAGTGCTTTATTTGTAATTTTAGGAGCTTTTTTTACAATTATTGCAGCAATGATTCCTTTGTTCTGGGCAGGAGCAGGAATGTTAAAGGGATTTGCATTAACAACAATTATTGGAGTAAGTGTAGGTATATTAATTACAAGACCTGCCTTCTCAGAGATAGTTAAAAAAATTGTAAAAGATTAATTAGTAATATATATCTTAATTTAACAATCTTTATAAGACAAAATAAGATTATCTTTTAGATGAAAAAAATTTTAGTTACTGGAGGGTGTGGGTTTATAGGAACTAATTTTATAAAATATATCCTTACAGATTCTGAAGTTAATGAAGAAATAAGAGTAATAAATCTAGATAAACAAACTTATGCTGGAAAAGGAAAAAACATTGAATATTTAGGATTAGATAAAGACCCAAGATATAAGTTCATTAAAGGAGATATTTGTGATAAAGAATTTGTTAAAAAGGTTTTTAATGAGGAAAAACCAGAAATCATTTTTAATTTTGCTGCTGAATCTCATGTAGACAATAGTATAAAAGATTCTAATAACTTTATAATGAGTAATGTTGTTGGAACAGTTAATTTATTAGATGTTGCAAAAGAAAATAAAATAAAGAAATTTATTCAGATTTCCTCAGACGAAGTATACGGAAGTTCAAAAGATAAAAGCTTTTATGAAGAAGACAAACTTAACCCTTCAAGTCCTTATTCTTCAAGCAAGGCTGCAGCAGATTTACAAGCATTAGCATATTTTAAGACCCATAACTTGCCAGTCATAATAACAAGGAGTGCTAATAATTATGGCCTCTATCAATTTCCTGAAAAGATTCTTCCCTTATTTATAACAAACCTGATTGAACAAAAAAAAGTTCCTTTAATGTGGTCAGAAGAAAACCCAGGATTAAATATAAGAGATTGGTTAAATGTAGTAGATAATTGCAGAGCAATATGGTTTATTTCTCAAAATGGAAAAAACGGAGAAATTTATAATATCCCTGGAGAAAATGAGAAAACAAATATTGAAATGACAAAAAAAATTTTAAATTATTTTGGTTATGGAGAAGAAATGATTGAAAAAATACCTCATAGAAAAGCGCATGATTTTAGATATTCTATTGTTGGACAGAAATTAAAAAATTTAGGTTTTGAGTATAAACATAAAGATTTAGATAAAGAAATAGGAAAAATTATAGAATGGTATAAAAATAATAAAGAGTGGTGGAAACCACTAAAAGAAATTAAAAAAGAAAAAGCAATTGTTTTTGGAGCAGGATATTTAGGAACAAGAATAGCCAAAAAATTTGGTTATGAATTAACTAACTTAAATCCTTTAAATATAGAAGTTCTTTCTACTTTTCTTGATAAAGAAAAACCAGACATAGTGATAAATGCTATTGGAAAAACAGGCAGGCCAAATATAGATTGGTGTGAGGATAATAAACAATTAACAATAGAATCAAATGTTATTGCAGCAGCAAATTTATGTATTGAATGTTCTAAAAGGAATATATATTTTGTTCATTTAGGAAGCGGGTGTATTTATTATGGGGATAATAATGGGGAAGGGTTTAGTGAAGAAGATGAACCAAATTTTTATGGCCCTCAATTTTATGCTAAAAGTAAAACATTAGCTGAAAAAATATTAAAAGAATTTCCTTCATTAATATTAAGAATAAGAATGCCTATTGATGAAGAGCCAAACAAAAGAAATCTAATAGATAAATTATTAAAATATAATAAATTAATTGATATACAAAACTCAATGACAATAGTCCCAGACATGTTAGATAGTATTAAAATATTAATACAAGGAAGAAA
>Ga0315285_10002050_pt1 | contig 21137 bp, 16 predicted proteins | sample YL17G09_36_MG_FD_203698 | JGI IMG/M metagenome (GOLD analysis project Ga0315285, IMG submission 203698) | Sediment microbial communities from Yellowstone Lake, YNP, Wyoming, USA - YL17G09_36 | ecosystem: Environmental > Aquatic > Freshwater > Lake > Sediment | place: USA: Wyoming | collected...
CCCCAGATTTCCATCTGTATGGTGTCCCCAGATTTCCCCAGATTTCCCGTTCTGAAGCAGGATGAACACGAGCACCAGCGTGCTGATGGCGATGCTCGTCCACGGAAACAATTCAAGAACTACTTCGCTTTCGCCAGTCGCGGCCAGTAGATAAACTCCGCTCGCCCGACGACGTTGCTCAGCGGCGCCTCGCCCAAGTCGTCAAGATCATGGCCGTCGAGTTTGGCGCCCCGATTGTCACTGATGAAGAAGCCGTGCCCGCTCGGCAAGGTCCACTTGACGGCCTCGCCGGGCGGGCGGGTATCTGGTTGTGTCGATGAGGCACCTCCCGGGTGGACAACCGGCTCGCCGTTGACCAAGACCTCCCCGCCGCGCAGTTCGATCTTGTCGCCCGGCAGCCCGACCAGCCGTTGCACCAGGTTCCATCTTATGGCGTTTGGCGATCGTACTATGACAACATCGCCGCGCCGCATCGGCTCAACATCGTAGATTGTCTTGTTGACAAGTACTCGCTCTCCATCCCGGATCGTCGGCGACATCCTATCCGTCACCACTTTGAAGGCTTCATAGGCCTTCTCTCGAATGAAGAACGCGCCACAAACCGCCATCGGCAAAACGATGACGACGAGCATCGCGTAGACATACCAGCGGTTGTACTCTTTGAGGGCATAGTCGGGGGGGGACTTGGCGGCCAGGCGACGTGCGTCAAACTTGGCGAACAGCCAAAGCGCTGTTGCGGGGACCGCTCCCATCAGGAAGGCCTGAAGGAAACGGCCTTTCATCAGGGCGATCATCATTACGCAGGCCATGACGATCATCACGCCGACAAAGTATATGAACAGACCCCTGACGAGATGGCCGCAGTAAATCTGCCCCAGACCATATGCCAGGTCCGACAGGCGCGAAGCTGTCTTGATGCTGCGAGGCTTGATGATGGGTGATGGAGTAGTGGTTTCCATTGCTAGTAACCTCCTGCTGCAAGCAGCAATAAGACAATGGCGGTTGTCGCCGTGACCAGACCGCGGACGATGAAGCCCAGCACCACTTCCGCGGCTACAGACATTGCGGCCGAGCATCTTTCGTGCCATGCCCGCCGGGGCCGCAGGGCTGCCTGCTCGACACGGCAAAGTAACTCCTCGGGGGCCTCGGCCGGGCGATACTTGGCGAGGATCGCCTCCAGGGATTGGCGGTCGTGGTCTTTCATAATGCATCCTCCTGACAGGGAGCCAGCCATTGGCGGAGCTTCTCCAGTCCGTAGCGGTATCGCCCCGCAACAGTATTGATCGATTCACCGAGTTGATCGGCGATTTGCTGAAAAGTCAGTTGTTCGTAGATCTTCAGGTGGATCACCTCTCGCTGATCGGGCGGCAGGCGCCTGAGGGCCTGCTCAATCATCGCCTGCTCCTCGCGGTCGGCCGGGCCGGCGCCGGCGGGGGCGGGGGCGAGGATGCTCTCGTCATTCAGTTCGGCCGACTCCCGCCGCCGACTCAGCATGCTATAGCACTCGTTGCGGACGGCCCGGCGAAGGTAAGCTCTGTCAGCGACCGCGAGCGATGGAAGCTTCTTGCGCCCCGCCAGCTTCACGAACACCTGCTGAATGGCATCCTCGGCCGACGCGGAGTCCGCCGTCAGCATGATCGCGTATCGGTACAATGCTGCCGCGTGGGCTCGGTAGGCAGACGCGATCTCGTCGAGGCCGGCGTCCCGGTTGCCGTTGGTTGCGCCGTATTGGTTTGCCGAGCCTGTCATCTGACGTAGATAAGACTATTCGGCGACGGTGTTTTGTATGACAAAACCGGCTGTCCCGGTCACTTGGCAAGGAGAAACGGGGTCAGGAGAAACGGGGTCAGGAACCTTTCCGTGTGATTTCCCGGCTCGGCCACGGGGCGCTGTTTTCCGCGACATGCAAAAGCGGCGAGGGCTCGCCGCACTCCAAAATGGCAAGCCGCTATCAGTCGTTTATTGATCCCAGTCGTCCGTTCTGAACGGGTAGGCCGGAAGATTGTCACCGTTGGCAAAGTTTACGGGGGGTTTTCCGCAGAAGGCGTATCGGCAGGCCGCGGGTTTGTCGACGCCGGCGGCGGATTACCGCCAGCGCGCCGATGGCCAGCAGGCCAAGGGTCGCCGGCTCGGGGGCCGGCGGCGCCCCGCCGATGATGCGGGTGCCGAAGTTGGCTATCAGAATCTGAAGGTCATCCCAGTCCACGTTCCCGTCAATGTCAGCGTCGAAGTTGCCCTGGGCCAGCGTGGCGCCCTCCCTCATGCCGAAGTTAGTCTTAAGGGCGATGTAGTCGGCCGTGTCAACTATGCCGTCGCCGTTGGCGTCTCCTGCAGAAGGCCCGGGCACAGTATAGACGTACTCCCAGTCCGTGTTGCTCACGCCGTCGCTGTCCGTGACCGTGCAGGAGACAAGATGCCAGCCGGAATGGCTGTAGGTGTGTACGGGGGACGGCTGATCTGAGGTGCTGCTCCAGTCGCCGAAGTCCCATTCATAGCTCAGGATGGCCCCATCGGCGTCGACGGCCGTGCACGTGAAGCCCATGGTCAGGCCGCTACCAATCACAGCTTGCAGTGCCACGGTGGGCGCCTTGTTGTCGTCGTCGGTGTTGTCCAGGCAGTAGAGCAAGCTGTAGGCGTCCTCGGCCATGCGGTGTTCCACGCGGGTGGCTGTTGCGGGCCGCGGTATGCCATACGTCCGCCAGAACGACAGCAGTTCGTCGATCTCGTCGAACAGGTGCGCCTCGAGAGGGAGGATGCTGTCCAGAACGGTTCCCTCGTTGCCTTTGGCGTGCAGGGAGTACGACACAAGGGTCATGTCTCCATTGCGCAGGCAGTCGGGCACATCCACGACGCTAACCCAAGTGGGAACGGCGATGGTGTAATTGGCCTGTCCCAACATCGCCCACATGGTTGCCAGGGCTGGATTCTCGCCCTGAGCCACGCCGTGGACCACGGAGGAGTGTACTACCGAGTCGTTGGCGATCGTCGCCATCGGGAGGCCGGGACCGTAGCGCAGGAACTCGTACCCGCTGCCGTGGAAGAACTTCCCCTGTACCACGGTCCGGGCGCAGAGATCACCGACGTTGATCAGCCCGGTCGTGTTCGTGTTCCCCGACTGGTAGCGCCCGGTGATCATGATGTCGTCGGTACCATTGGGGTGCGCGTGGAACTCGTTGGCCCGCACGACCCGGCCGACCAGGTTCTGCGCTGCGCGGTCGGGGTCCTGCGTGTCGTACTCGACTACCGTCAACTGGCCGCCATTGACCTCAAAAAGGGCGGCGTCGCCGGTGGCGTCAATGAAAGGAAAACAGCCAATTGTCGAGTAGAAGATGGGATCGTTGAGGAACGGCCCGCCGAGGTACGTCCGCACCTGATCGACGGTGGCACAGTTCTTCAGGCAGTAGCCGACGAGATCGTCGTTGCCGGAGCCATGTAATGTCACCGCAGAGTTGCCGGAGGCAAGCCCCGCGGAGTTCAGACCAGTCCACGCCGAGTCGGAAGAACCGAACTTGAAATAGAGGTAGTTGTACGTGCCTCCGGTAGCGCGGTCGAGCGTAATGAAGTCCCCGGGAGTCTCCATGCACGACTTCCACAGGATCGCGCGGCCATCGGATGTGACCGTTCCATCCGCCACGCCGATCGTGCATGCCTTGGTGTCTACGGCCCAGGCAATCGCCAAGAGAAGGACCGCCATCACTGATAGGAAATTTGATTTTGCGGTTACCCGTGGGGCTGGCGGGTCCGCCGCGGCGGACCGGGGGGCGGGGGGTTTACTATTTCGAGCATTTTCTTTCAGCAACATGCGAACTCGGTCCCCCTTTCCTTCGTCTATGCTGGATAAGATCAGTTACTAGTTTCAGTGGCCTCGTTGCCATTTGCCGGATTAGTGGTTGTCTCCTTAATATCTCCGTAACTATGGCCTTTTCCGATTGCGAACCAAAAAGCCGTGGTTGGTCGGTTTATTTGCGCTTTAGACCAATCTCTAATATCCGAACGTTTCAGTCCAAGAACGTACTTCTGCTGATGCGACTCGTGGTTCTTGACTATTGCCTCCCATTCCTCAACGATGCTTTTTCCATCGGCACCCATATCAATACCATCCTTTTGTGCTTCGGCCGCAAGCCGTATCGCTAATGGATGCATATTCATCTTGCAATACGATGACATAATATACTGCAGAGCACCCTTCACATCCGGAACAGATGCAGAGGCAGACTCTGTCGGTTTGGAGGTTGCGTCGCGTTTAGAGATGTCATTCATCGCCGCTTCCATTGTATCTTTGCTTGCAGCAGATGCATGCAAGTATGCACGTATAGCCAGCGGGATATGCCCTCTGTTCCGTTCGAATGCGGCAATATTCAGCCATAGTTGTCCGACATCAACACCAGTACGGCCTACCGCACGACCATAGATTGCAACCAAATATGCATCGATTGCATCCTCATGTTTGCCTATGAGTTCAAAACGCTTGGCTACATCCACGAGCGATGGTAACGCAGCCAACTTGGGTACTTCGATGACGGGCGGATTGGTCTTCGATACACCTCCGCTAAGGCGCACATCGCGGTCCGTGCCCCATACGCTTATGGGAAACAGCTTGCCAAGTTCATCCGAGATCGCTTGCCGTTGCCTTCCCTCTTCTCGGACATCCTCGCTGGCGATAAGCTGCAACCTGACAAGAAGCACTTCCGGCTTGTCCGCAGCCGAGGTGACTCGTGCAAGTAGTTTGTTGGCTTCTTTTCGCTGCCCTGCCATAGCCATCGCTTCGGCTTGATACACGAACACAGCATCTTTGGCATCCTCCCCAATCTGGCTTGCTGCCTCACCAAGATCGATTGCTAGTTGTTTGGCTTCAGATGCAGAGGGGTTGGCTTGCTCTCGCAGCAGGCCCACTTTCCTCACCAATGCAAGTAAAGGTTTCATTGTTGATGCCGCCGGAATGGCACTTGGCGACGACGGTGGAGTTGAGGCGGATATATCGTCCGCCATAGCGACCATAGTCAGCCACACCGCTAGGAACGTGATGCTTACTAGCCGAACATTATTCGGGAGGTCGAACGTAATAGTCATAATCGCTCCTTTTCATTTGCTCGAATGGAAGATTGACGTATATGTTTTGAAGGAGAGTCTTGGCCTTGGTTTTGGTTGCACCAGTAAGCTCTCCGCCGTCCACTCTTCCCACAGCTCCGTTGTTAAACTGATAGGAAATTTGATTTTGCGGTTACCTGTGGGGCCGGCGGGTCCGCCGCGGCGGACCGGGGGGCGGGGGGTTTGGGGGGAGGGGGACACAAGCTGGCCATTTCCGTGCTCCTTTCGCACACTTGGCGGACCGCTTTCGACCCGCCCGAACCCGTTAAGCGTCAACTCACACGTGATTTGCGCATTGTACCACCGTTTCCGGCAGGGTCAACTGCGACCACCGTTTCCGGCAGGGTCAAGTGCGGATTTCGGATTGGCATTGGCGTTTTTCAAGGCTCCCAGACCGGCTCGGGCTCGTCGATGTTCTCCCGGCGGAGGAATTCGAGGAAGTCGGGATCGACCTCGTGGGTGCGCCGTGAGTCAGGATTGCCTTCTTCGGCGAACAGGGAGCCTTGGCGGCCGGGCTTGGGCCCGGAAGGCGGGCAGGCGGGTTTGGGAGGACCGCGGGATGGTGGGTCTTGCCAGCCCTTGGGGCCCTCAGGCGGCAGGCCGCAGTGTTGGAGGATTTTTCCGATGACGGCCTGCTGGTGCGCCTCGATGAAGGCGATTATCTTCATGGTCCCGCCGCAACGTGGGCAGAGGAGAGGGTCGGCGTTATATACGCGGCGGATGAGCATGGCCCAGCGGCGGCGGGCGAGACGGTCTGGGTCACCCTCACCTGGCCCTGAAGGGCCATCCTCTCCCTTCGAGGGAGAGGGGTCGGGCGGCCGCGGCGCGGGGGTTTTCACGGGCGGGCCTGCTTCGCCAAGGCTTCGCAGGCCAAGGACGCCCGCGGGACTCACGGGCAGGATGCCCGTGCTACGCGGGATGCCCGTGCTACGCGGGATGCCCATGCTACGGCTTTCGGGCGCGTTCCTTGACCGCATTCTGCGGGCCTTGTTGGAGTACTGGCCGTAATAGCGGATGAGGTGCTCGCCCTTGTTGGGGATGTGCTGGGTGAGTTCGGCCAGGAAGTCCAGGGGCTCGAAGACCTGGAAGTTCCGCTTCGCGCCGGGTTGCAATTATTACGTCCCGCCGGGGCGCGGCAATGCCGATCGAGGCCCGCCCGCTCAGCCTTTGACCAGCCCGCGAGCCTTGAACCACTCCAGGCATTTGGCCTGCCAGGCCGCCCACTCCGCGCCCTTGCCGCAGCCCAGCCCGTGGGTGCCCGTCGGCAACTCGAAGAACTCCGCCGGCACGCCGTGGGCCTTCAGGGCGTTTCGGGAACATGTCCCCGAAATCCGCAAGCCTGACCTGGCCGTGCCAGTGGTGGAGATGATGCTCAGGCAGTAGTAACCGCCAGCGTCTTACCTTTTCCCGCACCCGCCGCTCTTGCCGGCTTTCCTGGCCTTTTGGGCCCTGGTGGTTTTCTGCTCGGCGAGGATTTGGAAGCGGTTGGCGATGGCCAGGGCGGGGTCCAGCGGGACGTCCACCCGCCTGAGGCCCTTGGCAGTCGCGATGGCCGGGGTGGGCCGGAGCTTTCTGCCTCTGAACTGCGGCAGCCACTTGGCCTCGGCGGCCAGCATCGCAGCCGTCATCTCGCGGACCTCCGCCAGCGTGCAGCACGCGCTTGTCAGCGGGTCCATCGCGCAGGCCTGCATCACCATCTCCGGGTCGCCGGTCAGCGCCGCCTCGGCCGCAAGGGCCTGGACGGTGACGTTGGACTGGTTCATAGCCGCGCACTGGATGGGCAGATCGCCGACGGTGGCTGGGTGCAGCCCGCGGCGGTCGACGAACACGGGCACCTCCACGCAGCAGCCTTCGGGCAGATTGGTGATGTACCCGTCGTTTCGGACGTTGCCGTTGAGCTTGAAGATGCGGTCGGTCGCCATGGCCTCGATGATGTACGAGCAGTACTCGACGGACCGCTTTTCGATGCGCGTGGACTCCAGGTCGAGGTAGTCGATTCCCTTGTACTTGGCGTCGAGCAGCCTGGCGTACTTGTAGCAGGCCCCGGACTCGCCGCCGAAGGCCGGCTCGTCGCAGTAGGCCTCAAGCGCCCGTTTGGAGCCGCGGAACCACGGGATGTACTCCGACAGGTGCCCCGTGCTCTCGGTCATGAAATACCCGAAGTGCCGCATGACCTCGCAGCGGACCTTATCGTTGGCGTAGTACTCGGGTTTCTCGATGTTGCGGCGGAGAATCGGCATCAGGTCTCGCCCGGTCAGCTTGTCCCTCAGCGACAGGAACCACGCCATGTGGTTTATGCCCGCGCAGAGGTGGTCGATGCGGTCCTTGGGCGTATTGGTGTACCGGCCGATGAGGTCCAGCGTTGTCTGCACGCCGTGGCACAGGCCGATGAACGGCAGATCGGTCATCCAGCCCAGCGCCATGCATACGGGGGCCATGGGGTTGGCGTAGTTAATGAGCGTGGCGTTGGGGCAGAGTTCCTCCATGTCGGCGGCGATGTCAACCACCACGGGGATGGTCCGCAGGGCGCGGAAGATTCCGCCGGGCGCCAGCGTGTCGCCGATGCACTGGTCCACGCCGTAGCTCAGCGGGATATTGTAGTCGAAGCCGAACGCGTCAAGCCCGCCGATCTGGATCGTCACGATGACGTAGTCTGCCCCCGCGAGGGCCTCGCGGCGGTTGATCGTGGACCACACGGCCGCCTGCTTGCCGTTCTCGGCGATGACTCGTTTGAGGAACGACTCCATCTGCCGCAGCTTTGGCATCGTGCGGCTCATCAGCCGGATCTCGCTGCCGGCCAGGGCCTCGGTTGCCAGTATGTCCATCGCCAGGGTCTTGGTGAAGACCAGGCTTCCCGCTCCGATAATGGCTATCTTGGGCATCTTGATTCTCCTCGTGCCGACCTGTTTGACATGAAAATGCGACGATCCTTCAAACCGAAGATTATCCTGATCCGAACCCCAAAAGGCGCGAACAATCTCAAGTCGGCGGACGTCTCAAAATATAAAGGAACGATGCGGGCCACGTGCGGGCCACTGGAAGGCAGGCGGTAAGTCTATGGGCAGATGGTTCTTAAGGATGAGATGCGCGGCCAGGAGGCCGATTGCCCGCAATTTTTCCTTTGTGCCCGCGCTTGGCAATTGTTGGTTGCTCGCATAGAATAATAGCCGTTCGTCTGCTGCACCCCATGTGATGCGGGTTTCCCTCCACCCGCGTCAGGGATGTGGCGACAATGGGCGATGCCGAGGCCTCCCTCCTCCTTGGTGTCGCCTTTTGTTATCTCTTGTCTTTTGTTATAATGTCCCACCATGATCGAGTTCAAATGCCAGGTCTGCGGGAAGTTCCTCAAGATGCCGCAGTCATTCGCCGGGCAGATGATTGACTGCCCCACTTGCCGCAAGCCCACGCGCGTGCCCGGCGCGCCGGGGGCCGAAACTTCGCCCATCGCCCCCAAGCCCACCGGGCCGGACCGCAAGCTCTGCGTCGATTGCGGCAAGGGCTTCCCCGCCGGGCAGATGCTCGTCCACAACGGCCAGGCCGTCTGCACGGACTGCTACCACCTGCGAAAACCCGTCGAACTGAAGCCAAGACCCCGCCGCAAGAAGAGCACCAAGCGCCGCATGATTATTGTGGCGGCAATCCTCGCCGTCGCCGCCGCTCTGGGCGCATGGGCCGTGATGCACTGGGCGCTGTGATTGGAGCAAGTTGACGCTCACATTGCGCACCCAGGGATTGCTATCCCTGGGCTTCGGACGTTTCTTCACCTACTACCTACTACCTATTACCTACTACCTATTACCTATTACCTATTACCTTCTTTACGTCAGTTCACGCGGTAAAGCGTTGCGCCGGGGTAGTAGAAGCCGAGGATCTGCTCGGCGGACCAGCCCTTGACGGCTTTGCTCTGGGCGCCCCATTGGCACAGGCCGACGCCGTGGCCGAAGCCCCGGCCGTCGGTGAACTCGATCGCGTCGCCGCCGTCCACCATGCGGCAGTTCATCGAGTTGAGGCGTTTTGCGGCGGCGGGACCATCCGAGAGCAGCGCCACGCGGATGTCCTCCGCGCGGAGGCGCACCGGCGAGCCGTCGCCGACGACGTCCACCCACACGGCCCGGCCGGAGGCGGTGGCGGTGACCACGTCGATGCGGTCGAGGCGTGTCAGCCGGCGGGCGGCATCGTACCGTGCGCCCAGTGCGCGGAGGATGTCGGCCTTTCGTATTCGCACGGCCGGCCAGCGGTATCGGGGGCAGGCGGCGCAGTCGTTGCATATCTGCCCGCCTTCCAGCGGCTGGATTCGCTGGGCGTTTCTAATTACGTACGCGCCGTTGACCAGGCCGCCGCAGGAGGCGGAATACTGGGCCAGGAAGATCCGCTCCTGCCCTCGGGGCCCGTAGGCGAGCACCACGCCGCGGGTGGCGTTGACGGCAGCCCAGCTCTTGGCCGTCTCGGCCGAGTATCCGCCGTAGCACTGCGAGGCCTGGTTGTCGCCGAGGTCATACTCGCTGCCGCGGCCTGTGGTGATGCAGTTGTAGATCGCGAAGGTTCGCGCGGCGACGGCGAGTGCCTCGTAAGTGGCCGGGGCCCAGTCGGGGTATAGCTCCTTGGGCAGCACGCCGGCGAGGTAGCATTCCAATTCCAGGTGGTTGACGGCCAGGAAGCTCTCATCCCGCTCGGGCAGCAGGTGCAGGCTGCCGCGATAGGTCTTGCCGCCCAGGCGGACCATCGTCCCGGCCGACGGCGCCAGCAGCGTCTCGCGCCCGGCTATGCGTTGCGAGCCGATCTGCCAGTTGCCGCCGCGGTAGCGCACGGTGACGGCGGGCATTGCCGTGGCGGACTGTGCGACGACTTTTCCATCGACCGTCAGGCGGTATTCGCCGGTGGTGGAAATCTCCGCCTCGCTTGCGGCGGGCGAGGTCAGAAGGACGCGGACCGTCGAGACGCTTGGCGCGGGCGCCTGGGCCGGCGCGGGAGTTGGCGGCTGGGCCTCGATCTTCATCTTCGTTTCGTTGCAGCGGCACAGCAGGGTGACCGCCACGGCGGCGGCGATAAGCAGGCAGGGCACTCTCAGCAGGTGCAGGGGGCTTTTGGCGCGCAGGGCGGGGCCTGCACTCCGCGGCGTCGTGGCCGGGGCGGCGGTGGGGGCCTGGACAATTTCGGCCGGGGCGCTGGCCTGCTCGGCGTTCGGGGCGATTTCGGCAGCGAGTGTTGGCTGGTTAGTCTGCTGCTCGTCGGCGTGCGAAGCAGCCGGGTTACTTATCCCGGTACTTGGCTGGGTGTCTTTCCGGTCCATAGGAGAGAGTCCCTTACCGCGGGGACATGCTTCCTAAGACGGAAGCATGGCACCCAATTCACCGAATCATTGCCGGCAGAGGGGTGCCGTGGTTTGCCAAGTCCCCTAGGGGACTTAACAAACCACGCCTTGGCGCCCGACACCTGCCTGGCCGAAAGACGTGGTTGCTGCGTCCCTTACGGGACTTCGCAAACCACGGCACCCGGCCATTGCCGAGACTATTCCTTTCCCGGCTACCGGCTACCGGCTACCGGCTACCGGCTACCGGCTACCGGCTACTAATTGGCTTCCCGCAGGCTCAGGCCGTACTCCGCCAGGCGCTGCCGGACCTCGTTAAGGCTGGTCTGTCCGAAGTTCTTGCAGCCCAGCAGTTCGGCGTCGGTCTTGGCGATCAGTTCGCCGAGAGTCGTGATATTGAGGCTTTCCAGGGCCCGGCGTACGCGGATGGAAAACTCGATGTGATCCAGCGGCGTGGCCAGGACGCCGTCGTTTGACACGCTGGCCGGGCGGGGCACCGCCAGGTCGGCCAGATCGCTGCCCTCTTCGAGGGCCTGGCCAAGTCTCAGGCTCTTGGCCGACAGCATGTCCTTGATCTCCTTGAGGCTCGTTTCGCCGAAGTTCTTGTACCCCAGCAGATCCTGCTCGGTGGTCTTCACCAGGTCGCCGAGGTTGCGAATGTTCATCTTCTTGAGGCAGTTCCTCGCCCGCACCGACAGCTCAAAATCGGTCACGGGGATGTCCAGCACGGCGTTGCGTTTGGCCAGGCGCCGGGCCTGGTCCTCGTCGTAGTACATTGACTTGGAGGCCTCGGCGTCCTTGAGGAAAAGCCTGGCCCGAGGATGGGCGGGGTTTGTCGAAAGGATCCGCCGCAGGCACTGGCAGGCCTTGTCATACTCGCCGGCGTCCTCGTGGAGAACCGCCATGTTCAACAGCGCGTTGGCATGCACCGGCGGATGGGCCACGCACTGGTGATACAGCTCCATCGCCTCATCCTCGTTGCCGTGCAGGTCGTAGTGGTACGCCAGGCGGAACGTGGCCGCGACGTGCGTCTGGTCCTTCTCGCGGGCCTTGACGTACGATTCGACCGCCTTGTCGCCGAAGCCGCGAAGCTCGGCGATCAGTCCGGCCAGGTAGAGCATGTCGGCAGAGTCGCCCGGAACGGACTTGATCTTGCCAAGGGCCTTCTCGGCCGCGTCGCACTTGCCGCCAAGGGCCAGCGCCTCGACGATTCGAAGCTCGCACGCCGAGCCTTCCATGCCGCGATCTTTAGCCCGCTCGAACTCGGCGATGGCTTTGTCGTACTGCCTCAGTTGCAGCAGCGTCAGGGCCTGGAAGTAGTGCCTGTCCTTATTGTCGGTGCCCTGGGCCAGGATCTCCAGGGCCTCGGCAAACCGGCAGGCCATGTAGCGGGCAATGCCGATCTTGAGCGCCGCGCCGCCTTTGGGCTCGGGGTTCCGGCCTTCCATTTCCCAAATGGCCGCCTTGCATTTTCCGGCCGCGTCGCTCGCCGCGGACAACTCGCGCAGGAGCTGGTTGTAATCTTCCAGCGTCCACGATTCCTTGGCACAGATGGCCGTGACGCCACCCAGCGAGGACTGTTCCATCTTCCGGTTCTCCTCGGATATCGGATAAAGGGACAAATGTCCGTTGCGCCCGCCGGACGTTTGGCCTGGACGGGCGAATCGGGTATTATACCGCTTCGGTCGGCAAGTGCAAGGCGAGTTGCAAGGGCCAGAGGAAGGTCATAGGTCATAGGTCATAGGTCATAGGGCGCGGCGGCAGATGGGGCCGGCTATTGACGAGAGCCGGCAGGAGGCCCGCCACCCTAGGACCTGAGAGCTATGAGCTAGGACCTTCTGTTCGGAGCAGCCATGATTCAAACCGACAAAGACAGGCCGATACACATAATCGTCAACCCCCACAGCGGCTACGGGGACCATGGGCTCGTCTTGGCCAAGTTGTCGGCTTTGCTGCGCGAGGCGGGCTTCGACGTGATGGAGTACACCACGGCCGCTCCGGAAGACGCCATGCGCTACGCCCGGCAGATCGTCGGCAAGGCCAGCCTGGCGATGGTCTGGGGCGGTGACGGGACGGTCAACGAGGTCGTCAACGGCCTGGCTGGGACTGACGTGCCGATCCTCACCTGCCCTGCCGGCACGGAAAATCTGCTTGCCAAGGAACTTAGGATATCACTAGACCCGGCCGAGATCCTCAGGACCGTCCGCCACGGGCGCATATCCGATTGCGACGTGGGCGTTGTCAACGGGCGGAACTTCATGTCCATCATCGGCGTGGGTTTCGACGGCGAGGTCGTCCGGAGGCTGGCAAGCGTCCGAACAGGGCACATCAGCCACCTGAGCTACTTCTGGCCGATCTGGCGGACGTTCTGGGAGCACGACTTTCCCCGAATGCGGATCACCGCCGACGGCGAGGAGATTTTCGACGACTTCGGCCTGGCTTTTGTCGGAAACATCTCGCGATATTCCGTGGGGCTTAGAATCTGCCGCGACGCCCTCTACGATGACGGCCTGCTGGACCTGGTGGTCTTCCACTGCCACCAGCGGGGCTCGCTGATGCTCCACGCCGCCTGGACACTGCTGCGAATGCACCCGCTCAAGGGCGACGTGATCTACCGCCGGCTGCGGAAGGTCCGCTTCGAGACCGCCAAGCCCGTGCCAACCCAGATAGACGGCGATGTCGGGCCAAACACGCCCATCGAGGTCTCCATCGCCCCGCAACGAATCAAACTGCTCATCCCCCCGCCGGAAAGCACCCCAAGCGTCTGGCCGTGGAAAGGAGGCGACTTCACATGATCCAGCCAAATGTCTGCCATATCGCCAACGTGACAATCGGATCCGGCGAGCTCGCCGTAATCGCCGGGCCGTGCGTGGCCGAAAGTCTTGACCTGTGCATGAAGGTGGCCGAGCACCTGGCCGGCGTGTGCGGCTCACTCGGCATCGCCTACATATTCAAGGCCAGCTACGACAAGGCCAACCGTTCCAGCGGCACAAGCTACCGCGGGCCCGGCCTCCAGGCCGGACTGAAATGGCTCGAGGCCGTGAAGAAAATACTCGGCCTGCCCGTGCTGTCGGACGTGCATGAAGCCGCCCAGATCGCCCCGGCAGCCCAGGTCCTCGACTGCCTCCAGATCCCCGCCTTCCTCTGCCGCCAGACCGACCTGCTCCTCGAGGCCGGGCGGGCGGGCAAGCCGGTCAACATAAAGAAGGGCCAGTTCATGGCCCCGTGGGACATGAAGACCGCCGTTGACAAGGTAAGGTCCACCGGAAACGACGAGGTCATCCTGACCGACCGCGGCACGAGCTTCGGCTACAACCGGCTGATAACCGACTTCCGCGCGATTCCCATCATGCAGCAGTACGCGCCGGTGGTCTTTGACGCGACTCACTCGGTCCAGGCCCCGGCCGGACAGGGCGACGCCTCCGGCGGGCAGGTCGAGTTCGCCCCGACGCTGGCGGGCGCCGCGATGGCGGCCGGGGCAGATGCTCTGTTCATCGAAACCCACCCCGACCCAGCCAACGCCAAGTCGGATGCCGCCTGCATGGTCCCGCTGGCGGAAATGGAAGCCTTGCTCAAGCGATGCCTGGCGATCTTCCGAGCGGCGCGAAACTAAAAGAGAAGCCGGCCGCGACCTATACGACCTGTACGACCTATACGATATAGGTCCCATAGGACTTATAGGACCTATACGACCCATGTGTCGAGTCATCAAAGGACGACAAAATGCTGCCGAGAGAACGGGTTTTCGCGGCGTTGGAGCACCGGGAGCCCGACCGCATCCCGTGGGGCGAGCATTCCATCGACTACAACGTCTACGAGGACATCCTGGGCCGGCCCACACTCGACCAGGCCAAGATGCGGACAACCCAGGCCTACTGGGATGGGCGGCGCGACGAGGTTGTCGAGTCCATCAAACGCGACCGCATCGACCTTATCCGGGCGCTCGAGCTGGACCTGATCCACGTCTCGGCCGTGCCGCCCAAGGGCTACCAGCCCGAGCCGATGGAGAAGATCGACGACGTCACCTACCGCCACAAGAGCGGCAGCCTGTACCGCGTCTCAGCCACCACTCACGACCTGATGATATGGAAAGCCGACACGAGCGGCTACGTCCCGCCGACCATCGAGAGCCTCCAGGAGCAGATCGATCAGCTTGAGGGCCTGGGGCCGGAGGACCCCGACGATTCCCGCTGGGAGGTCGTCCACCACGTCGTGCGGGAGATGAAGGACACCCACTTCATAGTCCTCATGTGCGGTGACCTGGAGTTCCCGCGATTCGGGGCAACCGAGGAAGACAGTTGGATGAACCTCGTGCTCGAGCCGGAGATATGCCGCAAGATCGCCGAGCTCACGGGCAGGCAGCTCCTGCGGGCGCTGGACGTGCAGGCGAAGTTGGGCGTCGACGCAATCGTTCCCTGCGGCGACCTGGGCAGCAGCACCAACATCATGGCCAGCCCGGCCATCTACCGCGACATGGTCTACCCCTGGCACAAGGCGCACGTCGCCAAGGCGCACCGGCTGGGCCTGAAGGTACTCAAGCACTGCTGCGGTCACATCTGGCCGGTGATCCACGAGTTCGCGGAGGTCTACGACTGTTACGAGGGCATCCAGGCCTCGGCGGGAATGGACATTGCCCGGCTGAAGCGTGAAGTCGGCCGCCAACTGTGCCTCTGGGGCGGCATATGGCACGAGCACATCATCCTGGGCAACCGCCGGGACATCCGCAATGACGCCCGCTATGCCTTCGGCAATGCCGCCCCCGGCGGCGGATACATCATGGGCTCAACCCACTCGCTGGCCGTGGACGCCAAGGTCGAAAACATCCTCCAGATGAAACGCTGCCGCGACGAATGGGGAGTCTACCCCATCAGGCCCGATGCGTGGGGGCCGGCGGAGTAGACGGTAGCCCGCAGCCGGTGATCGGGAAAAGAAGAAAAACGGCTCGCTCGCGCGGAGGGCGCAGAGAGCGCGGAAGTTGCTGAGAACCGCATGAAACTGATAGTTCTTGGAGCAATGTGGTTGGGCGTTGGACACCCCGGCCCGGCAGGGTAAGCTGCACTGTGAAAATGGACGCCCGAACGGACATTGATGGTGCGGCTCTGCCAGAGGCGCTGGCGGCGGCGGTCGATGCGCTGCTTTCGCACCGCACGGCCGAGGGACATTGGGAAGGCTGGCTGTCCAGCAGCGCGCTGTCGACGGCGGTCGCCGCGTTTGCCCTTGCCCGGGCCGGCGGGCAGCGGTGCGCGGGGATCGTCGGCCGGGCTCTGGACTGGCTGACGGCCCACCAGAACGGCGACGGTGGATGGGGCGACACCGTGGCAAGCCGCTCCAACCTTTCGACCACCGTGCTGTGCTGGTGCGCGCTGTCGGTTGCGGATGCTTCCGGCAACGCCGCCCGCCGCCTCGCGGCCGAGCGGGCCGGGGAGTACGTGGCGCGGCAGTGCGGCTCGCTGGCGCCGAAGGACATCGAGGCGGCAGTTCGGATCCGCTACGGAAACGACCGAACGTTCTCCGCCCCGATCCTTACGATGGCCGCCCTTGCGGGCAAGCTGGGGCCGGAGCCGGCCTGCTGGAAGCACGTCGCGCAGTTGCCCTTCGAGCTTGGCGCGCTTAGCCACGCTGTGCTGCGGCGCCTCCGCCTGCCGGTGGTCAGCTACGCCCTGCCGGCGTTGATCGCCATTGGCCAGGTCCGCCACGCCCGCCGCCCGACGCTCAACCCCCTGGCCCGGCTGCTGCGAAACCTCGCCCGCCGCAAGACGCTCGCCAGGCTCCGCGACATCCAGCCGGCAAGCGGCGGATACCTCGAGGCGGCCCCGCTGACGAGCTTCGTGCTGATGAGCCTCTCAGCCCTGCGCGCCCTCGGGGCCCCTAGCGGCCACGCCGGCACGCCGTCAACGCCCGCCGACGAGACAATCGCCCGCGCCGTCGCGTTTCTCCGCGAGACTGCCCGCCCGGACGGCGCCTGGCCTATCGACACCAATCTCGCGACGTGGGTGACCACGCTGTCGGTCAACGCCCTGCCGGACGATGCGCTCGACGGGGCCCAGCGCGCCCGCCTGCGGGACTGGCTGCTGGCCTGCCAGTACCGCCGCGAGCACCCCTATACCCAGGCCGCACCGGGCGGATGGGCGTGGACGGACCTCTCCGGCGGCGTGCCCGACGCCGACGACACGTCCGGCGCGCTGTGCGCCCTTGCCCGCCTGGCGCCCAACGACTCGCGAAGCATCGCCGCCGCGGCCGCGGGATGCCGCTGGCTGCTGGACCTCCAGAACCCAGACGGCGGCCTGCCGACGTTCTGCCGCGGCTGGGGCTCGCTGCCCTTCGACCGCTCTTGTCACGACCTGACCGCCCACGCCCTGCTCGCCTGGACCAACTGGCAGGCCGACGTCGGGCCCGAGCTTCGCCCGCGAGTCCAGGCCGGCATCGAACGGGCCGTGAGATTCCTCATCCGCAGCCAGGGCGCCCAAGGCCAGTGGAAGCCGCTGTGGTTCGGCAACCAGGACGCGCCCGGTGAATCAAACCCCGTCTACGGCACCGCCCGCGTGCTGCCGGCGCTTGTCCGCATGTGGCAGGAGCCCCCCGGGCGCGGCGGCCTTGCCGAGTGCATCCGCCGCGGCGCGGAGTTCCTGCTCGCCTGCCAGGGAAGCGACGGCGGCTTCGGCGGCGCCGCCAAGGTCGAGCCGTCCATCGAGGAAACCGCCCTGGCCCTCGACGCCCTGGCGAGCCTGATGTCAGCCATTGGCGCGCCGTCCGCGCCGCCGACCGCAATCATCTCGCCCGAGCGCCTGCGTGCCGCCGTCGCCGCCGCGGCAAGCTGGCTCATCACCCGCACGCGGGGCGGGCGGGACTTCCCCGCCGCTCCCATCGGCCTGTACTTCGCCAGGCTCTGGTACTTCGAGCGCCTCTACCCGCTGATCTTCACCGTCTCGGCCCTTGCCGGCGCCCGTAAGGCGCTGGGCATATGAGCACACGCGGGCGGCGCAGGTTGCGCCGGGCCGGATCCGGCGCAGCCTGGGGCACTTTGACGGACCGCTGCCGGTGATCGACCCGCGTTGAAGTCCTTTTCTCGCTTCTACCCACCGCTGTCGGCCTGTGCCGATGCCTGCCAAGAGGTTATAATCATCCGAAGGACGGCGGCGGTCGCGGTACGGCGGTCTGAAGGCCGACAACAATGGGAGTATAGGGCGATGCAAATCGGCGATCGGCTTCGCGAGTTGGCTCGGAACCTGTATTGGACCTGGCATCCCGAGATAATCGAGGTATTCCGGGACCTCGACCCGGCGCTGTGGCGGGAGGTCAACCACAACCCGGTGGACTTCTTCGACCGGCTGGACGCCGGGGTGCTGGAGGCCAAGACATCCGAGCTGGCGCTGGACGCCCGCATCAGCCTGGCCTTCCACCGGATGCACGAGTACCTTTCAATGCGCGACACGTGGGGCGCCCGGCACGCCGGCGTGCTCGGCGCAAGGCCCGTGCTGTACTTCTCAGCCGAGTTCGGCCTGCACGAGTCGCTGCCGATCTACTCCGGCGGGCTGGGCGTGCTGGCGGGCGACCACCTCAAGGCCGCCAGCGACCTTGGCGTGCCGCTGGTGGGGGTGGGGCTGTTCTACGCCAAGGGCTATTTCCGCCAGAGCCTCGACAATGACGGCTGGCAGCATGAGGACTACTTCGTCTCCGACGTCAACAAGCTGCCAATGAACCGCGCCGTCGACGCCGAGGGCAAGCCGCTGCGAGTCCGCGTCCGCACGCGGGAGTCCACAATCTGCGCCGAGGTCTGGACCGCCCAGGTCGGCCGAAACAGGCTGCTGCTGCTGGACACCAACGTTCAGGAGAACACGCCCGACGACCAGGCGCTGACGTCGATCCTCTACGGCGGCGACAGTCGCGTGCGAATCCGCCAGGAGCTGGTTCTCGGCGTCGGGGGCCTGCTGGCGGCCGAGGCGATGGGGATATGCCCGGGCGTCATACACCTCAACGAAGGCCACAGCGTTTTCGCGACCCTTGCGGCGGCGCGGTCGATGATGCGGCGCGAGGGGCGGGGTTTCAACGACGTCCGGGAGAAGGTCGCCACCATGACCGTCTTCACGACCCACACGCCCGTCCCGGCCGGGCACGACCGCTTCGACGCGGACCTCATCGAGCGCAACCTGGGCCCTCTTCGCGAGGAACTGGACCTCTCGCCGCGCGACTTCATGTCGCTGGGGCGCGTCGAGCCTGACGATGAGCACGAGCTGTTCTGCATGACCGTGCTGGGCCTGAAGATGGCCCAGTATCGCAACGCCGTCTCCGCCCGCCACGCACGCCTCAGCCGGGCCATGTGGCGCCGAGTCTGGCCGAAACTGCCAGAGGACATGGTCCCCATAGGGCACATCACCAACGGCGTGCATTCCACGTCCTGGCTGGCCGTGCCGATGGCGCCGCTGTTCGAACGCCACCTGGGCATTGACTGGGAGGACAGGATGCACGACGCCCTGACCTGGACGGGCATCGACAAGATCGACGATGAGGAATTCTGGGAACAGCACCAGATACTCAAGGTCAGGCTGATCGAGTACGTCACGCGATGCGTTGCCCGCCAGGAGGCACAGCGCGGCCAGCAGGGCAGCCGGGCCCCCGCCCCGGTCAGGCTGGACCCGATGGCGCTGACGATCGGCTTTGCCCGCCGGTTTGCCGAGTACAAGCGGGCGGACCTGCTGGCCAGCGACGTCGAGCGGCTCGAGCGGCTGGTGAACAACCCGGGCAAGCCCGTGCAGATCATCTTCGCCGGCAAGGCCCATCCCAACAGCGAGGGGGGCAAGCTGCTCATCCAGCAGATATTCCGCATAACGCGCCGGCCCAGCCTGGCCGGGAGGGTCGTGTTCCTCGAAGACCACGACATGAACGTCGGACGACACCTCGTCCAGGGAGCGGACGTCTGGCTCAACAATCCCCGCCGACCCATGGAAGCCTGTGGCACAAGCGGGCAAAAGGTGGTATTCAACGGCGGGCTTAACCTGTCGATCCCCGATGGCTGGTGGGCTGAGGCGTACGACGGCGCCAATGGCTTCGTCATCGGTTGCGGCCTGGAACATGCCGACGCCGCCCGCCAGGACAACATCGACAGGTCCGCCCTTTACGATGTCCTGGAAAATGAGGTTGTTCCGATGTTCTACGACCGCAACAGCAAGGGCATTCCGCATCGCTGGATCGCCCGGCAGAAGAACGCCATGCAGAGCCTGCCTTGGCGGTTCAGCGCCCAAAGGATGGTGCGGGACTATACAATGCGGTGCTATCTGCCGGCCGCGGGAGGGGTGACCTGCCGCCTGCCGTGAGAAGAAGGTAGTAGGTAGTAGGTAGTAGGTAGTAGGGAATAGGTAGTAGGTAGTAGGGAATAGGTAGTAGGGAAAGAGACGCCGGAAGCCCAGGGACCTGTCCACCGAAGCCTTGGCGAAGGTGGATAGCAATCCCTGGGAGCCGAGCATTGTCTTTTAATGTTCAGGGTCCCCTAGGGATTTGAGACTGCCATGACGCTACTCTCAGCCACAACTTTGCTGGTGCTGGTGATGGACCCGCTGGGCAACGTGCCGCTGTTCCTGGCGGCGTTGAAGAACGTTCCCGACCGCCGCCGGTGGCGCGTCGTGCTTCGCGAACTGCTGATCGCCCTGGCGGTGCTGGCGGCATTCCTCCTGGCCGGGCCGTTGCTGCTGGAGGGCCTGCACATCTCCGAGCCCGCACTGCGGATCTCCGGCGGGATCGTCCTTTTCCTTATCGCCCTGAAGATGGTTTTTTCGCCGAACGAAGAGGCGATGCTGGCCGGCAACCCCAGCGAAGAGCCGTTCATCGTCCCGCTTGCGATTCCTTTCGTGGCCGGGCCGTCGGCGATGGCGACCGTCCTGCTTCTGGTCAGCCAGCAGCCCCAGCACAAGATGGAATGCCTGGCGGCGCTGCTGCTGGCGTGGGTGGTGACGGCGGCGGTGCTGATCGTCGGCGACCTCCTGCACCGCGTCCTGGGGCAGCGCGGCCTGCGAGCAATGGAATGCCTGATGGGAATGATCCTGACCACCCTGGCTGTCGATATGTCCCTGCAAGGCATCAGGCAGTTCCTGGAAAAGTGACCGGGAAAGAAGCGGAAGAAGAAGATGATTACCGCGAAGACACAGAGGGTGGAAGAAGCAGAAGAAACAGGAGAAGAAACAGCATTTGAGGGGGATTACATGGATTAAGGGATTATATGGATAAAAACATATATCAGTTTCTTCTTAATCCATGTAATCCCTTAATCCATGTAATCCCCATCTAATGCTTCTTTTGTTTCTTCTTCTAATCCCTCTTCTCTGCGCACTTCGTGTGCTCCGCGATGAATCTTCGTACTCGTACAGCGCAGACCTTGAACTCGGGGATTTTCGCCACGGGGTCCAGGGCGGCGATGGTGAGGCGGTTGGCCGGGGCCTCGCTGAAGTGGAACGAAAGGAAGACGGATCCCGGCGCGACGCGCTGGGTCACGCGGGCGGCGATCTCGATTTGCCCGCGGCGAGACTCGACCGCCACGCACTGGCCGTCGGACACGCCCAACTTCGCGGCGTCTTGCGGATGGATCTCGATGGCCCCGCGCGGGACGATCTCGTTCAGCACCGCCGACCGCCGCGACATCGAGCCGGTGTGGAAGTGCTGCAACAGCCGCCCGGTGGACAACAGCAGCGGGTACTCGGCGTCGGGCAACTCCCTGGCGGGGATGAACTCGACGGCGTGGAACTTGCCCTTG
>Ga0315285_10002051_pt1 | contig 21131 bp, 13 predicted proteins | sample YL17G09_36_MG_FD_203698 | JGI IMG/M metagenome (GOLD analysis project Ga0315285, IMG submission 203698) | Sediment microbial communities from Yellowstone Lake, YNP, Wyoming, USA - YL17G09_36 | ecosystem: Environmental > Aquatic > Freshwater > Lake > Sediment | place: USA: Wyoming | collected...
TAAGCTATGTTATGTCAAAGAGCAAAGAGGTAGTGCCAAGAACCTTTTTAACTAACTTATGTGCTTAATATCACTGAACTATTTTTTCTTAACTGTCTAAGATCAGCTCAACGCTGAGCAGACCCTGCTTGTGTGAGAATATCAGAAAATCAATCTCAACATCGATTATGCTTTTTTGAAGATTGCGGGCAAGGAGGTCAAAGGAGTGGAAGATAGTGTAGGAGTTATCAAGAGAGTCTCGCAGGGCATGGAATAGGTTTTCTTCTGCCCTGCTCTCTGTCTTATGCGATAGAGTTGCCGGGATCATCCTCGCCATAATTGGAGGCTTCTTGAATGGTACAGTGTGTGTAGGCTTTAGTGCTTAGAATTTAGGATTTATCCATTGTCTATCAACTATAGACCATTGACTATGGACTGAAAACTGTGGACGTTATCTCTTCTTCTTTACGGTGCTATATTTAGAGTATGATTCCCGTGCTTCTATCTTAGCTGCTGGTATTCGAACTACCTTTCCTTCTCGCCAAACAGCGATAGGGATACCATTGCGCCGGTGCTCAGCGATAGCTTCAGCAACCGCTACCTTAAGAGCTTCCTCAGCACGGTATGCCAATAGAATATGGGGTAGTTTTCTCTTTTTTTTCATCACTTCTCCATGTGTTTCAATAAGGTATCAAATAGCTCTGGTTCAATGATTTCACGCTTTCCCGATTCTTCAAAAGCAATCATTTTAGGGACGTCACTTGAATTGTCAAAGATAGTCCATGAATCAACCAATGGCTGGTAAAGCTTAAAGAAATGAGAAAGACTTTTATTAAATCGACGACGGACTATAACCTCTGAAATGTCATGTCCACCGCTTCGCACACGGGTGGCAATTCGTTCGAGGGCGAGATCAACAGTAGTAATCCATAGGAAGAAGAGATGAATGCAGTAACCACTGTCTTTTAAATCGTGCAAAAGTTTTACATAGGTTTTTCCGGATAGGGTAGTTTCAAAGCCGAAATCACAACTCCGACTGCTAAGCAAATGAATTTGTTCCAGCATAATTCTACCAGCTTGAATGGCAGCCCTCTCAGGAGCAAATGGTGATATACCGTCAGCAATCAAATCAACATTTATAAATTCAATACATTCCACATAAAGTGGAAGAAATTTTCGAGCAAAGGTTGTCTTTCCCGCACCGTTTGGACCGGCGATAATATAGAGTTGAGGGCTTACTCTGCCTTTTCTCATTGTCCTTTTATGCAACTCAGCATGTTTTTAATTGATTATGACAGAAACCTTGTGTGTGTCAAGAGAGAAGGGAGGAACCTGTAGACTGTTTTATCCTGTATCCTTGCTATGGAATGTTAACTCTTCCCTCGCTTACCATCGACCATGGACTGTTGACTATGGACTCTTTTATCCTGCATCGTGTATCATGAATACTGTATCTTGAATAGTTAATTAAGATGCGACCCCCTTCTTTTTTCCTGCTTTTCTAGTTCCTTAAAAACTTACTCCTGTATCGCCTTCAGCAGCGCATCCCGAGCATCCGAGTAGAATTGGATGTCCACCTTCGTCGCCATCTCATCGGAAAGGTCGAGGAGCTGGCGGCGGCAGGTAACCGGTATCAATAAGGCCGTTGCGCCCTTTTCGACGGCAATCTCGGCGATGGTGACAGCGTTGTGGACGAGTTCGATGGACCCGCCCAGGTTGAGTTCGCCGACGACGATCAAGCCGCCACGGGTGCTCTTCTTCAGAAGCGCGGTGCAAAGCGCCAGGACAGCGGCAACGCCGAGCTTCGCCCCTGCCTTGGATGCATCAAAGGCTCGCAGTTGCACGGTGAACTCGTGCTGTCGCGGGTCCTTGTCTCCGACTAGGCGGGTGGCTTGTGCGTACAAGTTCTGTTCCGCATATCCTACGGACTCGCGAAAGGCTGGTGGCACGGGCTTGTTGAGAACCTTGACGCCCGATCCGGGGCCTTCATTAACCTCAATGCGATAGAGCCCCGGGTGATCATCCATTCCACCAGGACTGATGGTCCACACTTGTCCCGGCTCGAGGGGATCGCCACCAATTCCGCCTTCGCTTTGCAGTTCCGGCGTGGACACGAACTTCTCAACCCCGTCACTACCGAAGACATAGCTGAAGTGGGTATTGCGGAATTCGGCAGCGCCGATGCGCTTTTGTTGCTCCTTCACCCTTCGGCGGCATTCCAGAGCGAGCTTGGCAGCCCACTCGATGGCGTCATCAGGGATGTCGGTTTCGGGATCGGGAAACATCAGCTTGAGAAGCCCGCTTATCGTTTTTTGCGTAGCAGACGTGTCGCGTCCGCTTAAGGCCCCACCGAAGAGGATGCGTCCTTGGAGTTTGTTGACCCGGCTTTGGGAACGTAGATGGTTCCAGCACGATGAAAGGAAATCGCTGACCAGGCCAAAATGTTCAGTCAACTGCTCGCGGTTTACTTTCGGTACGTTCCAGCCGGGAATGTAGGAATGGATACGATCCATAAAGGCAGTATCATCGCGCATCTCTGGTGGGAGCGGCCCGAGTAAGTGGCCAATGCGCTGCTGATGCTCCACATCGACTTCGAAGTTGCCCACCATGACTACCCCACCAAAGCCGCGGATGCTCTCCTTGCCTCTGCTGAATTCCCCCGACTCCATGTAGCCTTTCATGATGCTCACCCCGTCCTTCTGATCGAAGGAGATGCCGGAGACTTCGTCGAAGCAAACCACGTCGTATTGGCAAACGAGGCCGCGCTGGCCATTGGCGTTGTTGACGAACATCTTTGCCACGGTGGCCTTGCCGCCTGAGACAAGATGCGCGTAAGGCGACACCTGTTGGTAAAGATGGCTTTTGCCTGTTCCGCGGGGGCCAAGTTCCACAGCGTTGTAATTGTTTTCGACAAACGGAACCATGCGGAGAAGCATGACATCACACGTTCGCTCTTCGAGAACCGAAGGTTCCAATCCCACGCTGCGAATGAGCAAATCCCTCCATTCCTTGAACGTGAAGAGTAACCTCCCTTTGCATAGGGCCTCCAGCACATCGCTCTTCGAGAGCTGGATTTCACGCAGGGACTCGATGCCGAAAGGGTGCCCGCTCTTTTCTTCAGCAATGGTGGGGTCGTAAGTGAGATCGACCTCCGCGTAAAAACCACCTGTGAGCATGCGGTCGTGGGTGTTGACCAGGTCATCTGCGATGCGAACATCGTTGAGCCGCACACTGGGGAGTTCCGCCACAAAGCAATCGTTCTTGGCATCTAACCGGGCCTTGATCAGATCGATGAGTTTTACGCGGCCCTGCTCTTTGGCACGAGCTTTGAACAGTTCTTCCTCGCCTGCCCGGACCGTCCGGCTGGCCAAGTGCCGTTGCACGATGGCAAGTCCTTCCTGGATTTCTGACTCGTCCACACTGGCACAATATCGCCCGAGAAGAAACTCAGCCACATAGGTGGGCACCGGATACTGTCCTTTGAATTGGCGCACAAGGTCTTTGCGAACGAGGTATCCTTCAAATGCCTTAGCAGCGATTTGGTCTAGCGCGTCGAGTTGCATATTAGTTTTCTCCTATGACTACGGAATGTTTAAAAATTGGTTGGCCGTTTTGATCAATGACAACAAGGAAGGCCGCCGCACCGAGTGCCTCGTCATCTACCACCAGAAGGCTAGTCTTCTGGCCGTCTGTCGCCGCAGTCATTGTAGATGCAGCGAAACTGGTTGAGGCATCCGCGACTTTACTGCGGAGATCAACAGTGAGTCCCTGCGCACCCTCCAGCACCACGTTCAGCCTCATTCCCGACCACTTCATCTCTTTTAGGACAACAGACTTAGTATCGCCGGTTTCTTTGGTCGAGACCGTCAAAGAAGGGATAAGAGCCTCCTGTAAGGTGAGTCCGCCGTGGGCATATTCCATCCCAGCTACAAAACACGATACACCGGGAGCCAGGACGACGGCTTCGGCGGCGTCCCAAAACCATGAGGTCATCGGATAACCGTGCTGGGCACCTGCGCTAGGGATGGCGCAGCGGTTCCAGCGGGATGCGGCCAGATGCTTGGGTAATTCGGCTTTGGGCAACCCGCCGGGGAGAAGGAGCCAACCATGATCCGTGATTACTTTTACTTTTATCCAACCAACATGAATGAGTTCGAGTATCCGTTGCTGCAATCCGGCAAGCTCTTCTTCAACCCTCCATGCCAACTTTGTGCCCTGATTATGGCCATAGGTGTCGATAGAACCGAACTCAGTCCAGGCGCACCCGGTTGGAAAAAGAGTTACATCAGATGTCAGAAAGGATGTCCCAAGTTCTTCGACAAGTTGCTTGAATCGCGCGTGAGTAATTGTCTTCCCACTTGATTGCTCTTTCGGTTCAAACCCTTCCCCTTCCAGCGGGCCACCCAATTTTCCCGCAAGCGGCATCCAGGCATATTTAGCGGTCGCGGTAACCGTCGGCAGTGCGGACCATTCATATTCGAATCTCACGTCTAATCCAGAGGAGATGAGTTTTTCTTCCAGTGCTCTTGCTAGATCCATACGCAGGCCGTCAGCAAAAAGATAGACCGTGCCTTCCTCGGCAGGAAGAGTGCGACAGGTCTGCGGCCCAGTGACGGGATAAGTAGCTGCCAACGCCTGGGTGAGTATGGAAAACTTTTCGAGCCACGGGAGATAGACCGCTCGGATAGCAGCGGCCACCGCTTGAGTGGTAGCAGTGGACCGTGCTGCGTCCAGAGCCCGCAATATACTGCGGTCGGCTTTCCAGCCAAGCGTCGAGTAGTACTCAGCCAGCGCTTCCCAAGTAGAAGGATTTCCTGACGCTTTTACAACCTCAGCCATATCTCGCAAGTGGCCGATCGCTATAGCGAATGGCGATTCCCCCAGGGTTGCCCAGGCCCAGGTGGAACGCTCGGCGTGCTCAGTGGCCAGAGCCTGGATTTTCTCGATGGCATCCTTGGGCGAGGACGACGAGAGTTTAATCAAGTCTTTTTCCAGACGATCCTCCTCGTTCCGATTACAGCGCGGCTTGTATTCGCTCCGTTCTTCAAAAAGGGTCATCTGTCCCTTGGAATCCAGCAGCTCTTTTACACCCGGATAGGAACGCGGCGCTTCCTTGTAGCGTCCCCAGACCAATGCCCACGCAACCTTTCCACTGGTCAGTCTTTCGGCTGCGGTGATCGCGCCATCCTTCTCCGGATCGAAGCCATAGGCGTCCCGGCAGACCGCACGGAAACTGGTCCACTCCGATCCTGATTTCTCAAGCTCCAGTTTGATTTTGCCTGGATCACCCATCCATCGCAAAAGCGTCCGCACAGGGTCTTTGGTGACGATGGCTCGGAAATCTCCCGCTTCCAGATTGCGCCCTTGCAGCGCATCCAACTCAACTTCCATCAACTTTGGCAAGCTCTCCTGAATCGCCTTCTTCGTGTCCTGATTTGCAGCAACATCGATCCCGAGACCGCCATCTGAACTCGAAAAAAACGCAAAGGGCGTCCAGCCCTTCCCGTTCTTCTGCGTCCAGAATTGCCCTTGGAATTGCAGTGCAAATAAATGCTTTGCCTGATTCGGGCATTGGTCTGCGCTGCGGAAAGCGGAGCGCCCGATACCGGGCAGATAGATCAACGGAACATCATCCCCCCTGTGCGTCTCCAACTGGTATCGCAGCCAAGCCGCCGGACCAGTTGCTTGGTCGGGAGAATAATCTCCCAGAGACCACAGAACAGGATAACGCGCCCGCAACAGCTCTATGCACTGTATCCACAGCCGCTCCTCGTCAGGCCATAGGATGACGCTTGGCGCAGCCAGTTCGTGCTTGTTGTATGATGCCGCATTCCGGATAGATTGGAGGATGGATTCGATAATAGTCATGTTGTTAATTGCTTTATTTGAGATCGATGCGATGTTTGGTCCCTTTGACAAACTCCACCAGTTCTTCTTGGACAAGCTTCGTCCGTGCTTCAAAGAGCTGTTGCAGTGTCGCTACGGATGTTGCACTAGATTCGACCTGGGGCATGGTCAGTTCGAGCGGTTTCGCCCACAGTTCGATTTCGTGAGTTTCTTTTCTGAACTCATGGACGCGCTCAAGAAACTCGTTCATGGGCTTCTTACTCTTCGAGCCATTAAATTTTTTTTCCAACAACATGCAGTTCCCCAGCGTGTTTACTTCTGGGAGGATGGCGTCCAAGTCTATCGGCGTTTCAGTTACGGCAGCATTTGGCGGCACTTCCCCAGTCGTGTTTTGAGCAATTGCCGGGGTCGCCTTACGCATCACATCGATTTTTTCATTCCACCGCGCCCATGCCACAACGTGATCAACTTCCAAGGGAGTGGTTGCCCCAGGTGCGTAGCGCAGCAGGATCTTGGCGCTTTCCCACCGGTTTGCATCAAGGCGACACCAAATCCAGAGCGGGGTGTAATAAATGGTGACATGGGAACGATCTTGCGCTACAAGTTTCTCAATGTATTCTACGGCTTTGCCCTCCAAATCCCGGATATTTTCCTCTAGGTGGTCGGCGAGAAGCGCCACCACCTTATCGATTTCGGATTCCTTATCGAGCGATTTGACCACTGTAGCCAATTTTGAAACATAACCTTTCATGCTGTCCGTTCCCCACACGCCTGCCCATTGCGAACAGATCAACCAGCGATCAATCCTCTGGTTAAGTGATTTTTTTAGGCTCTTCTTAAAGGAATCCTTCTGCGTCACGTCCAACGAACGCCTGTTTCGCCAGCGCAGCGCACCGAAGCACCAAGCCCACAAATAAGCCACCGAGTTGATCGAACTATAATGCTTGCCGTAGCTCAGTTCCCGCTTCAGTGCCTTTTCGCACACTAGAGTTGCTGCTTCTACCACAAGATTCCAGTGATTCGAAACATCGGAAGCCATTGGTCGGATAGCTTCGCCCTTCATCAGGTCATTGTTATTCATCAGGTTGCCATCATTGAATGCCGTTGACCATACCGCACTGATAGCGGAAACGATGTCTTCCGGAGAGATTGCGAATGTCAGCTTGGCCAGTTCGCTTGTAAGCTCTTCAATGCAGGCGCGTGCGTTTTTGTCGGAGGTCAGTTCAGTCTTCCATCCGACTTTTAGCCACGCAAAGATAATGTCTTCTCGGGTTAGGGTCCTCCCAGCGGTGTTGAGCCGGGTGAAAATGTTCACGATAGCTTCGTTGTAATCCTCTTGTGCACCATATTCCTTCACATATTTTGAAAGCTCAAGGTAGGTTATTTCAGTCTTCTTCACATCCAAAATTGCCAGGATGAGGGCAGCCAGCGGGCGGGCGAAGGCTTCGAGCTGTTCCGGAGTGCACTCCTTGTCGGCAAGAAATTTCCTTGCGATCTCTTCGATAGCGTAAGGATCGATATTCACTAGGGCTGGAGCTTTCTTCCAGATTTGCGACAACCGCACATACGTCCCTTTATTCTCCGGTTTTTGGGCACATGGAAGCGGACCATCACCTCTTGAATCATTTGATCTTCCGGTAGCCTCTTCTGTAACGACCCACTGCAGGATCTTTGTATAGTCGAGCGAAGCCGCAAGTTGTTTTGATTGATACTGTTTCGCCAAAGCAGTCAAATCGACACAAAGGCTTCCGAGCGACCAATGCGGCTTGCCCACACGGCCACGCTTTTTCTTATTGGTTAAAATTTCCCCCCACTGACTATCCAACAATCGAAATCCCCATCCGTCGTTCCCGAAAGCCAGCATTAGGCTTTGGACGCGCTGTTGCCCATCCAGCACCATATCAAACGGAACATCATGCTTGATGTCGGTGACCTCTTTGTCATGATCTTGCGTCCCCGTGCGATCAACCACGCGCCAAAAGCTGCGTGCCAGACTGCGGACCGGATCTTTGGCACCCACTTTCCATGTCAACAATGTGCCGAACGGCCAACCGCGAATCAATGAATCTACGAGAAGCACTACCTGGGGGGGAGTCCATATGTAAGGTCGCTGTAGATCTGGTATCAACAGGGTGGCATCGTCGATGAGCCCCGCCATATCGAGTAACTCATTGAGCGTTTTCTTGTCATCCTTGTAAATCTTGCTCATGATTGACCTTCCTATTTGAAGTTTGTGTGCGTTTGGCTGCGAGTGTAAGGTGAACATTGTTCCAGCGGTTGCCGACGAAGTCTTTCCCGCCGGTGGGGTCGGTGCCGGGTTCTTCTTCGCACCAAAACCAGGGGTAGTCCTTCTTCGGTCGGGTGGGTTCGGTGCCTCGGTCTTTGTCTTTGAGTGCGAGCGGAACCGTACGGAACAGGCCCGCTCCGCGTTTGCCAACGTCTCCTGCCAGGAGGAAGGGACGAATGTTTTGACGAATTCCATCGTTGAGGTCAGGGTGCCAGCCCTGGGCCTGGTCTTTGATCGGTTTCCAGCGGACAAATATGTCGAGCGGTGCTTCTCCTTCGAGGATGGCCGCAAGTTTGGCCTGAAGAGCGCGGGCAGCCCCGAGTCGCTCAGCGGCTCCGGGTTTATCGGCTTTTGCATCTTCGGATTGCTGTTGAATCCAGTTGCCAAGATATGCATACGTCAATTTCTGTAATAGTGCATGATCAAGTTTATGATAGTTCACCAAAGCATGGAAACCATCGAGACGGCCATCCCAGAGGTGCCAGATAAAAGGGCGGTCGTGGAAGAGCTTGGCGTGCTGCTCGAAGAACTCGTCTCGCAGCCAGTCTTCGAGGGTTTTTGATTTGCTGCCCTTGAGCCCTGCGGCGGCAATGAGGGCGCGTTCGTCAAAGGTGCCGAGGGCGGCGGTGAGGAGCTGACGCAAACGTGCGGCGGCGGGTTGCTCGCGGTTTAGCGGGGGCAGACAGACGATGCCGTCTTCGTCGGCGAAGGATTCCAACCCGTCGGCGCCGAGGGCGGGGCAATCGGGAAAGCCGGTGCCAGTCTGGCGCGGCCACTGGTAGCCGAGTAGACGGGCGACGGCGACGTGCAGCGGTTGATCCGAACCTTTGGGATGGCCGCTGAAGAGCCACTGCGTCGGGTCGTCGCTGTGGGGCTTAGGCAGGCCGTCGGGGTATTTCTCAGCGGCGACTTTCTGCCAGTGGGCGAGGTCGAAAGGTAGCTTGCTCAAGTAGCCATTATCAATGCTCAGAGCTTGGTTGGCGGCACGGGCCGTTGTTACAAACTCATCAGACAGACAGAAGGCTGATACGGCATCTCGGTCCTTTTGATCATGCGCGACGACAACAGGGACAAGACTATGAAAGAGATCCCCGTCATAGACTGCACGCGCCAGACTTCCCACGCGGTCAATGGCAATGCCGGTCTTGCCCCACGCCTCTCGACCGCGAATCACTCCTGTGTGATCATTTGTCTCGATCAGGAGGCGAGACACCAAATCCTCGCGGCCCGAAAACAGACCGTGTTCCTGCGATGGCGTTTGAAGTCGCAGCCATTCGTGACCGAAGGATGGAACCTCCCAAAATTGTCTTCGCTATTTACCATCATCCGCAGTGGTCAATCCTTGATAGCAGCCAGCATACTGTCTTAGGTAGGTCTTGATGTTGCTGACTGTGAAACTAAGAATGGCATCCGGATTCTTCAGTTGCTCTTCCTGCTTCACGAGCACAATCTCCGCGGGCTTATCCCCTCGCAACATGGCTGCCTTTTCTTCGGGCTCCTTTGCCGCTGACACGTCGATTCCGGCCATAGTATGGCCGTCAGTGGGTGGAGCCGCTGTTATAATCCCAAGCTGGACATTAAAGTCCCACATGGGTGTCTGAAAGCCCTTCGGTCCCAATCTCACAACCGCGCTCCAGGACCGATTTTGGAGCAGTATCTGGCGCAGTTTGGTGTAGGTAGTCAGGAAAAGCCAGTTCTGCGGTGTCACGAGCGCAGTGGAACCGGCACGGTTGGTGCAAAAATCTAGGCAACGTTCAACGAAACAAGTGGCGAGGTCGGCCTTAGCCCTAGGGTGGATGCGTTCGCAGTAATCCTGGAGCACGTCGTCCTGCTTGCCGCGTCCGAGATAGGGCACGTTGGTGATGACGAGGGTAAATTGCCCGGCGAGCAGTTCGGCGGCTTTGGCGAGACCTTGAGCGATGACAACCAGCTCCACCGCGTCATTTTCGAATTTGGTTTTTTGCGTTTCGCTGGATGCGAGCGCAGCAGTGAGTAGCGGGGCCATTTCATGGAACTCGGCCTCGATGAGATTCCCGCCTTGAGCGCGGGGGTTGATGAGGCTGCCGAGGACAGGGGCGTCTTTGAAGAGACTGTGCAGGCGGGCCATGCCGCGCTGGAGCCGGTCGCTATCTCCCGCAAGTGCTACCCACTCCGCTTCCGTTGCACTGGGCGCAACGCCAGAGCAGGCCAGGTGAAGGCTGGGCAAAGCTTGGTAGCCGCCAAGTTTCCACGCCGTCAGTGCAACATTAAACGCGGCAATCTGTGTGCAGCGTTCGTCGAGTTCCAGTCCATGAATGTTGTCCTTGAGAACCGAAGCCACTGCCTCTTGCGCGTTGAGTTTTTCTTCCTCCATGCGAAGGCGAACGAGCAGTGGCAGGGCAAACACCAAGAAGTGGCCGCTGCCCATACAAGGGTCAAGGAGACGAATCAGGCGTGCGAATTTTGGCCAACCGTCGAAAGTGCCTGCGGCGGGAAGCCAGGTCTTTGTCTTATCGTCCTGCACGAAGCGCAAATAGGTCCACGGGATCGCAGGCACACCATCACGGGCGGGTAGTAGTGCCGCTTGCGCTCGCGCTTCTTCTTCGGTGTCAGCCTTGATCGGTCCAATCTTGCCAGCCCACCAAGCGCCGAGGGTGTTGTGGAGGAGGAACTCCACCATATAATCCTCGGTGAATAGCTGGGTGACGGGAGAGAGTTCATCGGCGCCGATCTTTTTGCCGGACTTGTTGACCTCGTCCTTGCGCTGGGCTTGCCAGAATTGGTAGGTCCAGCCGAGGGCATCGTCGGCGCGGAATGCCTCCGATGGGAGGGCTGAGAGCAGTTTGTGCAACTCTACCTGGTCGTTGAGAGCGATGGGGAGTTCGAGTACAGGGTCATCGCGTCGGAAAACGCCGGGAAGCGTGTGACTAGCAAAACGGCACGCGAGGTCGAGGCCGTCGCGGGCGCCGAGTTGCGGTGTGAGTTCTTCGCATTCCTCCAAAGTCACGGGGACAGAGCCGTTGGCCTCATCGGTAATGAGGAGGTGATTCTCCGTAAGGAAACGGGTGAAGAGCAACCGATGCCAGTGTTCGTAGGCGGCCAGTTCGGTCAGATGGCGGATGTCTTGAATGCCAGAGCGTTCATCACGCTTATCACCGAGGGCGCGACCACGGGCGCGGAGACTGTTACGGAGCTTTTTCTGCTCGTCGCTCATGTGGGAACGAAACGTCTTTTCATGGACCGCCAGGTTTTCCAGCGCAGCCTGGCAGGCTGACTCGGCCAGCACGCGGGCATCGGAGGTGGTTTTTTCGAGAAGTCTGCGATGTTCTTTGGAAAGCGATGTGGGCATAGGGCGTCAAGTCCTTAGAGGATCACCGGGCCGTCTTTCAGAGCGGCTTCGATGGCATTTTTGGATTTATTTAACCAGGCATCAAGTTCTGCCTGGTCGTGAATGGTGGCAGCGGCAAGCGTGACGCGCCGGGCTTTGGGCTCAGCTTCGATAATGGCGGCGGCAAGGGCCTTGTCGAACTGGGCGGCTAAGGCATCGGTCTGTGACTGCCAGTTAGCCAGGGAACAAGATTGAAGAGCAGAGAGGAGTTGTTCATCTGAGCCTGTAGCGGGAGCGGTTCGTTGCAATGCCCCGGCACTGGAGAGCAGGGATTGGCGTTTCTTTTCCGGCAGTTTCTGCCACGCCGCGCTGCTGCTAATCCGCGCTGTCTGAGCCACAAACATGTCGGTATGGGCCTTGTGCGCATGGGCGAGACCGGCCCGCAGCGCGTTAGCTGCCGCTTTGAGAACGTGAGAGACCGGATCAGGATCATCCAGCAGGGAGCGATTGGCGCGAATGGCGATAAGGGTAGCAGACCATGCGGCCTGCTCAGCCAGACCAGTGGCTTGGGCGACGAGCTTTTCGGTCAGGCCAAAGGCGGGAAGGCACTTGGTGATCTCTTTGCCGGTGGCTTGCCATGTCTTGATCTTCGCCAGGAGGGCATCCCGCTGATCGTGTAGTTCAATGAGGAGATCATTGCCGGAGTAGGATTCCAGGGCGACAATCTCCGGAGCGGCGGGTGCCATGGGTGCAGGTGCGTCCCCGCCCGCCTGTGCGGCAATCACTTTGGCGTGATCGATAAAACGGAGTGCATCGGTGGGTTCGTTGCCGGGACTGATCTTGGGCAGACCGGCTTCCTGGAAGAGCTTGCGGATGGCAAGTTTCTGGACGGCGGTAAGAACCGGGCTCTCGATGCGGAACGCAGCTTGTCCGAGCTTTTTTTGATCTACCTCCGCCAGCGTGAGGGGGTTGGTATTGATGCGGGCGCTGAGATGGTTGCTGGCGAGCAGAGTCGTCAGAACGCCATCAATCGCATCCTGGGGCCAGCCATAGGGTGGGGCGTTGAAATTCTTGCGAATCTCCAGGCCCGTCTTTCCAGAACCCATGAAATTGATGATCGCTGCCGCCACTGGGTGGGTCTGCGGTTCGCCCGTAAATCCGACTTGCGCCAGTGCGTTGGGAGATCCTTCCTTCGCTTTCCTGAGCACCTGAGGCCACTTCGCGGAGTCGCCATCGTGAAACTTGGGGTATAACCGGTTGAGGACCTGTTTGGCGGCATCTTCGACTCCTTCCTTGAGTCCAATAAAAGACTGCTCCTGTCCGCCGGAAAGGAAGAGGCGGGCGCCACCGAGGATCTGACCAATGAGTTCCTCAACGCGCAGACCTTCGGCGTTTTGTTTGGTGACCATGGACTGACGGCATTCCTTGCCCTCCTGTGAGGTGGGGTTGCCTTTGAAGTGCAGCGTTTCATCTGCGGCCTGAGCGGAGGCAATGGCGCTCTTGAGTTCGTCGGCGTGGGATTTCGGAAGGAACAGGTGGAGCATGGGGTCATCGGTGCTGAGTTTTCGGATGTCCGCCATCACAGAGGATTCTGGGGCCGAGAAACCATCGCGCACCCAAAGCGTAATCGCATCGGTTGCCCCCGGCTTGCTCTCGCCATGATGGAGAACAATTTTGCGGCGTTCTTTGGCTTCGCCGTGGAGCACGGAAGGTCTGCCTAGGGTCTCCGTGAGGGATTTGTCGAGAAACTGGGTTAGTTGGGAGGCGATCAAGGGTTGGTCATTCATTACCGCAGCACGGCGTTTGCGGAATTCTGCTTCCCAGGCGGCCCCTTCAGTGGTTTGTAAACGGTATTCGCTGTCCACTTTCATGAGCACACCGTCCTGCTCCATGGCGGCGAGTAAACCTGGGAGTTGCTGCCGGAGTTGGGTGCTGCCCGTGACGAGATTTTCACTGAGCAAGTCGGCCAGGTGTTCAGGTTCGGCGCGGACCCCCAGGTCGGTGCCGTGTTCCCGAGGAAGTTTGTTGATCAGAAAAACCAGCGCGCAAATGCGGCTGCACAGGGCGCCATCGGGTTTGGATTTTTGTTGCTCGATGATTTCCTGAAAACGTTTCTGCATTTCGCCGGTGCTCACGAGGTCATTGGAAATCTGGTCGTAAAGGAAGTCACCTGGCACGACTGCGCCGAGATCGGCATCAGCGTAAGCGCGGCAGGCTTCGTGGACAACGCGGAGTTGGGTGCGCATCTGGGCGGACGTGCCGGTAGAGTCCACGGAGTGAAGAACGCACTCCCAGAATCGGCGGCGCACGGGAAGCAGCGGGAAGTCCGGGAGGTAGGCGAGGTCGTCCTCTGATTGTGAGGCGAGCTTGGTGGCCTTGAGCTGGCGGGTGATCTCGCCTTCGTTCTTGTCAAGCAACTGCTTGATGTCGGTCTTCTTGTCTTCGCGCTTCTGCAAGACGACGGTGCGCACGACCTTTTCGACGTCGTTGTCTTTGAGATGAATCTTGATGGTGAAACGGCCCATCAGGCGCTGAAGGTTTGGCATGTCGTTGAGGGCACTCTGGCCGGTGCCAACGATCATCAGTCGTCCTTCCATATTTTTGCTCAGTGCCTCGGTAACTTCCTGAACGTCGAGGGCGGTTTGCGCGTCATAGCCGATGAATTGCTGGATTTCGTCTAGCACCAGAAGTGTGCAGGGCATTTTGCCCTTGGCTGAAATCGCTTCACGGATGATATTACACATCTCGTCTATGCTGACGTCGTCCACGTTGGGGTATTCGGCTCTGAGCAGCGCTCCCACCTGCGAAGGGTCCTTCAAGTGGTCGTGGCACTGGACGTATGCCTTCGCCACCGCACCGGAGCCATATAAGCGTCCGAGTTCTTTGTCGAAGTCTTTGCCCTGGTCTTCGATGGCTTTTTTGAAGGTATTAAACTTTCCATCTCTTTTCAAGTGAATGAGAAACTTGGCGTAGGGATAACCTTCAGGCAGCCTAACCGATTTAAAAAACAGACTCATGACGCGCAGCCGCACATTGCCCGCCCCAGCTTTAAGGGTACCGCCCGCCATATGCAGACCTGCGTGGCGTTTGCCAAGGGTCGAGATCTCGGTGAGGAGATCAGTAATTTCCTCGGGGAGATGGGCAATGGACCGGGCGGTTGTCCCGTCTGGAAAAGCAAAGTTGACCCAGAGGTAGCGCAGGACCTTGGCGAGGTGGGATTTCCCACTCCCATAGAAACCGCTGATCCAGGCCGCCTTCTGCTCGGGGCTCTTGAAGCTATCGCGATAGCCTTGGAGGATGCGGCGCATGCCGTTGAGGTATTCGCCTTCGCATACGAACGATTCGAGTTCGAACCTTAGCGTGGTGAGATCTTCAGTGTTGTTGCTGGAGACGCCCTCGTTGACAAGTTTCCAAGACAGTGGGTCTTTGAGAAAGATTTCTTTTGTTTTCATTTTTGGGCACCTCCTGTTGTTGTCATTTTTCGGAAAGTATTGGGGCTGCGAGATAATTCCAACCTGTTCGAGCATCAAGAAAACGGTAGGTATTACCTTCCCTTTCACCAGGGAAAAAGACGAGCAGGAATCCGGGGAAGGTTTTTTCCAAACCATCAATCAACTCGGAGACGTGCAGAAAGTCGTAGAGGTCCATCAAGCCGGTCAAAGCGAAGACTGTGCGCTCTGGTGCGGTGGCGCGGGCAACCTCTTTTTGGAAGAACTCCGTGAGAAAGTCTTTCCATTCGGACTTTGCATACAACTCAATATCACTGGGATTTTTGAACCATTCCGCCCGCTCATCCTCATCGACGGAAGCAAGCCACCGGGCTAAGCTTCCCTTCAGATCGATGCGAACCCATGGATGGCCGGCTTCCTTGGTCAGTATTTCAAAATCGTCAATGCGATTGATGAGCCGTCTTTCGTCTTCGGCTGGATAAACTGCGAACCACACGCGCTGCGATGCAGGCAACCCAGGCCGAAGCGGCATTTGGATGTGGTTGCGGTAGTTTTCGAGCAGTTGGTCAATGCGATTCATGAAGTAGTGCCTTTTCTGCGGAGGTTAGAAGATTGTGGAAATCGAATTCCACAATTCCCGCAGCTTGTTTTAGTGAAAGCAGTCCTTTTGCGGAAGCCAGTGAGAGTGCGGCTATCAATTGGGTTCGGTTCGACGTAACGAGAGACGCGAAGGCGGAATTGAGCAACCGCTCCCCACGAAGACCGGTTAGGTAGCCGACAAACATGGCGTAAGCGGCCGAAACGGGACGCGGCTCAGGAAGTCGCCTGGTCTTCTTCGCTCTGCCTGCAAGGTGCCCACCAAAAGTCCAAGTGGTATTTACATTTTGGGCCATCGATTTTTTCATGGCAGGGCTGAAGCGACCAGGAAAACCGTTTTCGAGATGTTTTTCCATGGCAACTCTTTCAAGCACCTCGCCGAGGCGCAGAGTGCGAACCAACTCGAAGCTGTGGCGCAGTTGTGGATCACGGGCATAAGCACAAACCAGGCAGAGCTGGTGCAGAGAATCTAAATCTGCATGGCCAAAATCCCAGAGAACGCGGAACAATGCTTCGGAAGTGTCCATGCCATAAAGCTCGAATAAATGGCGAAGACTCTTCTTGCGGCTGCTCAAAGTAGGTTTTTCCAAGACATTCTCCTCCACGATGGCCTTGGTGAAATCGTCCTTGGTAACAGTGAGATGCATCGCACGAACAAGAGCGCGCATCTCCAGAAACATCATCGACCGAGCCGAATGGCCTCCGATAGTGGCTTCAGAGAAACCTAATTGATTGTTCCGTATTAACATACACTTGAGCCGAGAAGACCAATTTCTTCCGATACCACTGCACGTCCTGGGTCAGACTTTTTTATTGCGCATCCCCCCATTGCTTATGAAACGGTGAGGGGAGGGTATTAGCCTTGAAATGTGAATTAGTATTCTAATCTCCCTCACCTTTCAATTGTTCCGGAGTCCTTTCTTCAAGCCATAATTTGCCCCGGCAGAGAAATCCATTCGCTGTTGGCCGGGATGTCGCCTCCCATTCGGCCTTTGAATGTCTCGAACCTTTTCCATGGAGGCTCCACATACATTCTTCCATCCAATGCAACGCCAAATTTTGAGTGAAACAATCATTCATCTTTCTTTGGCCTCGAATCATCCACACCTTACTTAGATTTCACAATGAGGCTACCTTTTTTGCCGATTTCTCGATTTTTATGAGTAGAGCCTCTAAATCTGCCTTCTTATAAAGGCGGTAACGGCTGATTGGGTGTCGATAGGTCGTGATCTTTCCGCCGCGTTCCCAGTTGCGTAGAGTGGATTCTGAGACCCCAATAAATTCTGCTGCCTGTTTTATACGTAGGTAGTTTTGCAGATTAACCATGCATTAGACCTCCATTCTTCAGTAAATATTATCAGACATTATCAAACTTTATAAGACCTTGTCAAGACAAATCCAGAGATTAGACCCCAGCGTTGCAATCTGGGCTTGGCCCCTTCGGGTCTCTTCAGTCAACGTGTACCTTCCATTTCGGGTGCAGGTTTGCGGCCTTCATGTCAAGAGGGAGGGGGGAGATAAGAAGAGGGGGAGGGGGGATAAAGGGGGGAGGAGGAGTAAATCAAGAGAGGGGCGGGAGTGCTGAGGGGTTTCAAAGGGGAGATGACTTTTGAATCTCTTTTCTCTCAGTCTCGGTCAGTTAGACCGGCGCATCCGGTGCAAATCCGGTCGTGATCGACTGTTTGCCAGTGCTGAAACGACTGAAACCGGTGAAAGAAGGTCTTTGTTTGTGAATCTCTATTTTCAGGTTTTCAATCTTTTCAAGAGGTTGGAATTTATGAGGGGTGGAAAAGAGGTCAATCACGCATGGGAAGACCGGAAACCAGTATACACAGGGCACCTACGAGCCGTTTTATATCTTCCGACGCAGGCCACGGCCACCATAGGTCAGCTTTAGGGCCGGGTATATGTTCAACTCAGAGGCAAACCGCCACGTGAGTTTTAAGTCAATGACGGCTATATCGCCTCCAGCGACTGATGCCTCCACGAGCACGAAGTTGCCATTAGCCAGCCGGGTAAAAGAGACCGACATCAAAGATTCGGATATCAGCAGGTATGATGCGCCGGGCATGATAGGTGCTCGATAGACTGCAACCTCGTTCAGGCTGCAAATATAAGAATCCGACTTAAGTTGGGGGTCACGGCGAACTTCTAAGTCCGGCGGCATGTCTTCCTTGTGTTCTCGATACTGATCGGTCCATTTGTAAAGCCAATCGGGAACGGTTCGGTTTTCGATAAGAAGGACTGCATGTCTACCAGTTCGGGTAGCATCGTTTGCAAATCGTTTTATCTGTTCCCAATAGAGGGCCGGCGAACTCCCATCCTCCTCTCTAGGTTTCAAGCGCTTAATAGCTTCTTCCAATACAGAAGCAGCCACATGTTTTCGAACCATCTCGCCGAACCACTCTTGTTCATTACCGGCAAGTTGCGCCATTGGAGGCTCTGTGTATTCCCCCTTCGCTACCCCTTTGATTACGAGACTCCTACTCTGGAGTAATGTGTTTGAAGCGGTAACCGCGTCAAAAAGAGCCATAGGGAAAGCCCCTGAGGTTTTGGAAAACCCTAGTGAAGAGGCCCACCTTCCAACTTCTTCCAGTCTGGCTTCACTTATGGGCAAGTCTCGAATCGTTTCTGCCCTGATGGCTTCAATCTTCGTTAGCAGTTCCTCAATCCCGGCGCTGAGGCTTGTGGTGGCCTCATCGAAAGAGATGCCAGTTCGACCTGTCTTCACATATTGGAAAAGATTCCTGTACCCACCGAAGTTGGGATGGGTAACTCGTCCTTTCCACTGTTTGAGGTCACTTACTATCTCCCGGACCTTAGCGTCGTCCTGCCGGACCCATTTACGTATTGTTTGCTCAACCTCAGCAGTCATCGGATTCCAATGTTCAGGCACAAAGAAGGCCAACAGAACAAGTTGGCCATCTCTGATTGAGTCCAGGTCATCAATACCCGAGCCTGAGTAAATCCTACCTGGGACCATTTCTTGTTTTGTTGCTTCAGTAATCTGCTCCACAAGGTGATCCAAGCGCGCTCGATACCCACGCCTATAGGCACCCTCGGAGTGGTATTGCCTGAGAATTGCCATAAACAAGTCGTCAGTACCGTGAATCGGTCGCTGATCGCCAACATCATGGCCATCCGGGCGAGGTGCCTCCCCATACACGATTGCACGCAGTAAACGAACGGGCAGGGACTGATCATCGGAGCAGTCTCTGCCTCTGATAGCAAGCATATACGAAACAATACAGCACACGTCTATCCAGTAGTTTCGTAGAGCGACAGCGAAAAGTGTCTTGGGAGCACCTCCCTGAAAATATCCTCCCTCTTCGACGTCCAATGCGCCTTTGGTGTCTTCCCACGAATGCCCAGTAATCTCGAAGCAAATTAACTTCTCACGGTGAAAGAAATAATTGTACGCATCGAAACGAAATTCCAACTCCGGAAACCACTTCAATAGAATATCAAGAGTCCATTCTGCGGCAGTTTTGTCTCCTCGATGGACGCAGTCAATGACCATTGCTGCTGTGGCATGAAGGTGTTTCTCGTAGTACCGACCGGAACTCTGCAATTCTGGCCAATTCGATGCCTCATCCCGCCGGGGAGGAAATCGGTCATTCTTCAACGATTCCCATGCTCCGACGAACCGGCGGAGTATCAAATCGTAGATTCCGAAGAAGGGTGGCCTGAGCGATGCCGCATTACAGGCATCATGCTTCGTTACTCCTTGCTGCTCCACCGTCTTCACCCACCACGCGGCTAAACGACGGAAGAGAACTGGAGGTAGCTCGACAAAATGCGCGAGGATGTCAGCTTTCGCAACATCCTCTAACCGAGAGAAGAGCTGCCCAGGTACGTATAGGAGGTGAACCAAGAAAGCATCATCAGAGCTAATCCGCTCTACGGCCGCCTCAAACAGGTCCATGAGTCTCCTGCTCCACATCTCGTAGACCGGCCTGCCGAAAACATGTTGTCGATCCGAGATCCCTGCATAATTGTCCAGACTCCCTTCACTGTTTTTAAAGGCACTTGCCTCAATAAGCAAGATATAAAGGTCGATCAGTTCGTCAATGGAATCGGAAAATGTTTGAGGTTCGCGGGCCTGAAGCGCTAACATCGCTTCAGCCTTTAGGTCCTGGAATATGTCCGACGCGGTAAGTTCTAATGGAGACAAAGTCCGTCTGAATTTAAATGCCCAGCGAACAAGAAGACGTTCCAGCCATGAGGTGGGAACGGTGCCGACAACCCGACAAAGAACAGTATTCCCAGAGTAAGTAGAGCCCGGATCTAACGGATACAGAAGTATCGGAGTTTCATTCTGGTCTTTGAGCCGCATAAATCCACCGGTTTCTTTCTTTTTGGCCGGTCGGCCACGGTTAGCCCGCCTTAGCCAGAGCCGGGTCGACCAGGTCAAGAATCGAAATCGGACATCTATCAATGTGGAGCCGCGCTCTAACGAAACTTCGACGACAGAAGAGCCAAGGCCCAATCCACTCGGCCCCAGCCAGACGCTCGGCATTTCTTCTTCCAATTTTGCTTCGGAGCTTGGGCCAGGCAAGAGCTTCTCTCGCACTGCAGTGAGGAAGAAGTGACTTGCTAAATGTTCCCTTAGCTCCCGAGGCCAAATGACGTTTATCGCATACCGGCGAACGATTTCTGCTCTTCGGGAGGGTCGCACAAATTCAAAGGTTCGATAAAGGAAAAACGAGGTAAGTCCGAGGTTCACGAGAAACCAAAGAGTATCAACAAAAATCCAAGCGATACCCGTCTCTGTCCCTATGGCGGTTAGAGGCAGATATTGGAGGGCCATCAAAATGAGGAGGGAAAGCGCACTTAGTCCAGAGACTATCGCTGCAGAGTCGTATAGGTAGATGTGTAAAGCAGATTTTGCGCTATGACGCCGCTGTAAGAGGAGCGTGACGAAAGCAATCACAATTGGATAGACCAAGGCGGCCAGTGCTCCTTGAATAGTCCAGAGCGCCGAGAAATATGTAATAAGGTCCGTCCTCGTGAAGTTAGTGGGGACTCTGGGTAGCCAGCAGCTAGGCGTAAAGCAAATGGCCGCCGAGACGGCGGACAAGAAGGCAAGCAACGATAGGGGCCATCTCAGCGGATGCTCGGCGATGCTCACGATTGCGGCCTGCAGAAGGCCGTACGAATTCTCTCGTATGACCGTATTCTCCGAGCGCCACTCGGCTTCCTCTGTTTTAACCCGATAGCTTAAGGTCTTTAGGATCTGTCCTAGCATTCGTGGTGGACACTCGCGAAGGTCGGTTTCGCCTCTCTCGGAAAAGGATTACAATGAATACTCCAAAATTCGTCCCACAATATCAACTAGCTACTAATATACACCATTTCTAAAAGTTTTGGAAACGCAGATGACCACCTAGAACGCCTGAAAAAGCGCGTCATACTTTATGTCCCTTTACAGTGACCCACCGGTAAGACAAGCGAGTATCGTTGGATGGCCTGAAGAAGAATCAGAGCAAATATTTATAGCTCTCGAATTGGCTGCAAAGGCAATCTTCCACAAGAAGCCAATCCATGATCGGGCATAACCAGACCTGGGAACGAAGGGGACGTAGGTTCTAAAACAACTTAAGCTCGAGGGACCTATCTGAATTCTTTCACTTATTTTCTCCTTTCACAAACCTCATCCCCCCTC
>Ga0315285_10002052_pt1 | contig 21125 bp, 18 predicted proteins | sample YL17G09_36_MG_FD_203698 | JGI IMG/M metagenome (GOLD analysis project Ga0315285, IMG submission 203698) | Sediment microbial communities from Yellowstone Lake, YNP, Wyoming, USA - YL17G09_36 | ecosystem: Environmental > Aquatic > Freshwater > Lake > Sediment | place: USA: Wyoming | collected...
CAATAGTTTCGATAGTTTTTGGGCGGTTATCAATGGTTGCTCTGGTACCGAAAAGGTCATCCAGAACATAGGGTCCATACTGCATTCCCTTGGGTTTTGAAAGATCAAAATCAGGATTTTGGATAACAAACAACCGCTGGTTTGTTGCATAAATACCATAACCCCTTGGAGGTGATGGGATGAGACCAGCAATCGCTCCGCTCACGCTCCCCCCGGCTACTTTGAGTGTAGGACTTGATATCCCCCCGATATAAATCTCCTTTTCTGAATCTCCCGGCGTTTGAGCTGCCTGCTGTTGCTCGACAACCGCAATTGTCTCGATTGCCGCAATTAACACGCCATTCCCATCGTGCACCGCGGTTCCTTTACCCCACAAGAACATCGGTTTTTCACGAATTTTGACTTTTTCCATTTCACCGATAAATGTGTTCCCCACCCGTTTTATTCCCGGGAATTTTCCGGATTGTCTTTTATCTGTTGATATGACGATATAATCAACCAGCATTGGTCTTGGTTTACCGAAGAATGGAATGGCATACTCACGATTTCCTTTACCCACCATTTCTTTTGACTGAACACCAGTCAACTGTTCCATGGCTTTATTCCAAATAATAACGACTCCGGTTTTGTCTATAGCAAATACCGGGTTCTCGAGTGTATCAATGGTTTTAGTAAATGTTTTCCACTCATCCTCAGATTCCGTACCAAGTGTAGTTGTTTGCAGGGTGAAGACCGCATCCTTTACACTCTTTGAAGATGGGGTTTCATGAATCTGTATCAATCCGGGAACTTCCCTCCCTGCTGTTTGATACTCAATAATATCTCCATCGGCATTGAAAATCGCACGATAATTCCATTGGACCCGGGGGGATGATCCATCAATCTTCTTAATGGCATGTTCGATGAGTATTCCAGGATTTAACGGTGATAGATTGTGTAATTGCTCCACAATTTTTTCGCTCTCTTCTTCCGGTAGTAGTGAAATATAATTGCTGCCGATAGACTCTTTCTTCCCGTTTCCTATAAAATTCGCATATGAATCATTTACAAAACGAATTTCTCCCCCGGGGAGAAAACGGCAAAGAAGATCAGAATGGTTTTCGATAATTGAACGATACAGACTCTCACTCTCAAGCAATGCACGGTCTGCCCGAATTTTTCCGACACCTCTTCTTATGAAGTTAACAATCATGTCCATGTCATTTACAATTCCACCTCCTTTTTGCACATAATAATCTGCACCATTATTTAACGCATCAATGGCAACATGGGCTCGATGTTTACCCGTGATGATAATAAAAAGTCCGGAAAATCCCCTGGCCCGGGTTTCCCTGAGTAAATTAATCCCGTCCATATCAGGAAGGCCAAAATCTGCAATGACAGCATCAAACTGCTGGGTGCTTAAAAGTCCCAAAGCATCTGTTGCATTTGAACATGTTTGTGCCGAAAACCCGGGTTCCCGTTCAAAAAAATTTTCTAAAATCTCCAATACAAATGGTTCATCATCCACGCACAAAATAGAAATTACCGCATTATCGGTCAAAGTAATTACCACTCCTTGTATAGTGCACCAATACTTTTTACTATTGTTACTTTATAACAGGTAATCTATAATATTTTAGCCTCTTAATTTTTTTATTTAATCAGATGAAATACGAATTTACTAACATTTTTTTTAACAAGTCCGAAACAATAAGACTTTTTTAAAAAGGAAATCTCAAATATAGAGTTCCTGAATTTTTATCACTTCAGTACTGTCCTTTGCGCTTGTGTACAGATCAAGTGGTTCTCTGTTTACCTCTAAAAAGCGGATACCCCAACTGACTTTCGAGAGGAGTTCAGCCGCACGATCCTTTTCACCAATAATATACAGTGCAGCAGCAAGTGCCTCAACAGATGAAAGTACACAGGGTTTGCCAAAATTAACCGGATTTGCCGCAATTAAAAAGGGGAGCGCCCGGCGGATTCGCCATGAACGTAATTTCCCGGTGTCTAACACTGCCCATGAGCAATCCAGTACCGTTATTGATTTAACATACTTATCTGCCGGGGAAAGTGCCTGCTCTGCAGTGGGATCAAGGAGAAGTGTATTTCGTGGTATTTGGGAAATTTTATTGAATATTTTTAAAAAACCAGATTTTTCAAGTTTTTTTACCGTACACTTCCTGGGGTCACAGCTGTTATCCCGATATGCGTACAGCGGCATCATTGATCATCTGTGCGTGCACACACTGTATGAATGTACGTACTCTGCAGCCCCTGTATTCTCAATCCAGCGCTGCGTGCAAAGGGGATCACGAAACCCTCGGATCTCGTGCTGTTCGAGCGCACCATAGAACGGTGTAAAAAATTCAATATTGAAATGATACCGCTTCCCTGTCCGGAGACGGCATATCTGGGACCTGACAGGAAGCCCGGGACATTTCTCGAAAGACTCAACACGCAGGAGTTTACTCATCTCCTGGATGTGATGGCAGAAGAGGTTCAGGAGATCATCGAACTGTGGGGCCCCCCAGCCTGTATTATCGGGGTTAATTCGTCGCCTACCTGTGGGGTGACAAGCACATATTATGGAAGTGAGGGCACCGCTCCTCCGAAGCGGGCGGGTCGGGGGATGTTTCTCAAACGATTCCCTCATATCAGGGCTCTGGACGTGGCGACTTTTTCTCAATATCGCGTTTATCTTGCAGCCCCTCTATTTTCAGAACCCGAACGTGCGTATAATTTATCGGTTGCCGGGCAGTTGAGAAATAACTTTTTTGATGTATATCTGCCTCAGGAAGCGGGTGATGATTCAGATACAAGGAACAAAGAAGAACAGGTTCGGATCTTTTCAGAAAATTTGCGAGCTCTTGAAAATGCTGATATAATCGTCGCTATTATCGATGGTGCGGATGCAGATTCAGGGACAGCATGGGAGATGGGGTATGCATTCGCACACGGAAAACAGGTAATCGCGTTACGGACAGATTTCCGCAGATCCGGCGGCCATGAAAAAGTGAATCTCATGCTTGAGGAATCGGCAACTGTGGTGACCAGCACCGTAGAACTACTTGAGGCGATTAAATCCCCATCATTGGTAAAATCAGACACCTGAAGTTTCCGGCACCGAATGTACAGAGAATTTCGAAAAACACCGATAGTACTTTATCTTAGCAGAGACTACGAAACGTATGGAGAGTCTTCTTGATTTTGCGTTACAGGAACGCTATAAGAGAGTGGTAGAATTAGGAGACAAAGTAGCCGAGTTTGAAACTCTAATAAAATGGGATCGGTTCAGACCAATAATAGGAGATTTGTACACAAACAGAACTGAACAAGGAGGGAGACCAAACTTCGATGTAATCATCATGGTCAAGTTGCTGGTTCTTCAATCAATGTACGGGTTATCAGATCCCGAACTTGAACGACAGCCAGATTGATCTCTCAAAAGAAGGTGAAGTTGTATACCGGGACAAGGGATATTTCGGTGTTAAACCTCTCGGGTTCGATGCAACAATGAAACGGGGTGTACGGAATCACCCCATTGGCATTTGGGATAAACTGAGAAACAAACGGATCACAAGAAAACGAGCTCCCGGCGAGAGACCTTGCGCTGTTATCAAGACCGTTTTCAAATCGGCTCATACCATGGTCACGACTATTGCAAGGGTGCATGCAAAAATGATCTTTGCTGCGATGAGTTTCAACATCTGCAATATTCTGACCTTCAAACATCACGGGGTAATCTAGCGGATGCTATGGCATTTTGGAAAAAATTGGAAGATTTCAATGGTAATTATGAAGGATTTCTCGAGAAATTACACGAAAACCACTTAAATCTGCTAATAGATCCAAATTATTCCACGTTATTCGAAATCCTCTACAGTATTGTGCCTATCTGCTCCTCTTTATAGATCTGAAAATTTTTTGAATACAACAGGAATACAACAAACTATATCCGAATATTTACGAAATAGTAGATGATAGCAATGCCAAAAAAACGCGACGATCGGGCAAAAGAAAAAAGAAGAAGGCCGGATCAAGACTTTAATCTTGATGGCGATTATATCTCTCCTATCCGATCATTTCATGATCTCTCCTTTGAAAATTGTAAGTCGCATATAGTTCACAGCCGGTATGCACAAATCCTGATATCTTTAACGATCGTCGGTTTTATCCTGCGTTTTTATAATCTGGGTTATAACTCCCTCTGGCTTGATGAAGCAACAACACTTAATTGGTCGAAACCCGGTTTTTTTGAGATCTGGGAAATCAGCCGTTCTGCAGATATCCACCCGCCATTATATCACTGGATCGAGCACCTCATACTTGTTTTTGGTCAGAGCGAGTTCGTTCTGCGTGCGGCTCCAGCCCTGTTTGGAATTCTCACCATTCCGATTTTTTATCTGATCGGCAAAGAGTTCCACGATAAGAATGTGGGTATTATTAGTGCAGCCCTTCTGACCTTCTCGTATTTTGGCATCTTCTATTCCCAGGAAGCGTACTCGTATTCAATGGTCCTTTTTGTTTTCTCCCTGGCAATTTTATTTTACCTATTATCTCTTCGAACTGACAAAATCACGTATTGGGTGCTATTTGGGATTATTTCAGCAATCGCTTTCTGGACGCATTATTACGTTTTTGTTGGGTTGGGGGTTATCTATCTTCACGCAATAATTACCCTTAAAGATCGTTTGAAAAAAGGTATCAGTGCAGGGAAGAATCTTCTTTTGGCATTCTCTGCTATGACTATAATAATCCTGCCCCTGCTTTTTATTGTGGGTGAGCGGTTTTTCAAACTAACGGGGTCTCCTCCTACGTATGGGGTGCTTGGACCAATACTGATCCAGGAAACACTTTTACGATTTTCAGGAGGTTATTCCTCATTAAATGGGATTATTACTATAATTTACCTCGTGCTGATGGTTGCGGGATTTGTCTACCTGTATACAATGGACAAAAATAAGTGCCTCTTTTCAGCGATGTTCCTCATCCTGCCAATTGTTGTCAGTGTGTTTATTTCCTCGAAAATGACGATGAATCCCCGATATCTAATCTATCTCCTTCCTGTTTATCTAACACTCATCGCCATGTCCTATCCCATCATGTTCAGGCTTATTCCGAACCGGAATCTGTTGTATCTCATCGTTATCCTGGTTGGTATTATGAACGCCCCACTTCTTGCGGAGTATTACTCCAATTATACAAAAGAGGACTGGCGGGGATTTGCCGGAATTGTTCAGTCAAAAACCCGGGATGGTGATTTGATCGTACTAGTTCCCAGCTATATGTCGGCACCACTGAATTATTATTACTCCAATCTGACCGACAAAACATTTGAATATGGTGCGTCCGACAGTAGATCACTCGAAAAGATTTACCAGCTGAAAGGAAACAACAGTATATTCTATGTTGTAACCGGTGATATTTCTGCAGCCAATCCACAAGGAGATGCTCTTGAGTGGCTTTCAGAAAAAGCCCGACTCGAAACAGAACGTACGGGGATTTATCTGCTTACCTCCAGATGATTTGGGCTAACTCAGGTTCCCAAAAAGATTCGCGACCTTGCTAAAAAACTAGATTACTTCATGTTCCCTGATTGAACCCGAGTTCAGGGAATTATGGATTTTCATTGAAAACATAAAATCTGGATAGGATAAAATTGAAGAATGTACCTGCTAGTACTCCAAATAATTGTGCAGTTGCTTTTGTAGCGGGATTAAATTGCATAAGAATTAAATTCAATACAATCAGATTAACGATTAAGCCAAAAATATTGACACAAACGTATTTTATGTAACTTTTCCTGTTTACCTGAAAATTTACATATTTTTTAAAGCTCCATAAATGATTTAATAAATAGTTGTGGGTTACTGCAACCAAAAACGCAATAATCGATGATATACTAGCGTTAAAATTTAAATAGTCGGCGAAAATATAAAAAATTATTATATTAACAATCGTTCCTAAAGCGCCCACAAATAAAAATCTTAACAAGCTGTTTTCATACAATTCTGCAATTTTTCCCCAGCAACTACCAAAAAATCGATTATTATTACAAAGAGGCATTAAAAATCAAACCTCAATCTAATAATTGTGATTATATATGTCAAGATAAAAAAAAATAAATTCCTTTTTGTATGACCGAACATCCTTTCCTTAAAAGAATACGGGATTTCCAAAACTTTAATTTCGTGGTGATTTTTTTTTATTTTATATAATATTTCTTCTACGATATCAAAATTTTTACATCTCAACGTTAATTCTTTTAGGCAACTCGTTTTATACAATTTAAAACTATTTGAGATATCCTTAACCTGTAAATTTAAAACCATTGAATATGTTATATTTGTTATGTAACTCATCAGTATCAATAACTGGTTATTATCGGTCGAACCCCCGCTAATATATCTTGATGCAATAATAACGTCATACGCATTTTTGTATTTATACAAATTATGTACAAATTCAGGTGAATGGGAACCGTCGGCATCCATAAAAATTATATATTCACCCCGGGCATATTTTATGCCAGTCCGTATAGCATCTCCATAATTATTTCCAGTTTCTCTGGGGATATACGTCGCTTTATTTTCATTGCAGACATCTTTTGTATTATCCATACTTTGCATCGTATCAATAATTAAAATCTCAAAAGTATCTCCAATCGTTGTTAGTTCTTTTACCAATCGAGGTAAAAGAAATCTTAAATTTTCTTCTTCAAGGTAACAAGGCATTATAATGCTTATTTTTATATCATTCATTCGAATCGATCCATTGCAGCATTTTTGCTATGCCACCAAATTTGTCTGTTTTTGGTTCCCAGCCGATAAATTGTTTAATTTTAGTTATATCAGCGACGAATACTTTTTGATCGCTCTCTCTTGCGGGGATTTTTTTGTATTTTAATTTTATATTCAACTCGGCTTCAAGAATATCGAAAAGTTCCAGCAATGATAAGCTATTCCTGATTCCTCCACCGATATTAAAAACCTGACCTCTCGTTTTATCGATTTTTTTCACTACCTCAAGATAAAGATTAACCGTATCGTCAGCAAATAATACGTCCCTGACTTGTTTTCCATTACCGGATATAGTAAACGGTTCATTTACAGTACCCAATTTTGTTTCAATGGCTTTTTGACAAAACCAACCTATCCAACCTTGATCTATGGTTGAAAACTGCCTTCCACCAAACATGGACGAATGTCTAAAAACAACGGTATTTACATTGAACATTCTATGAAAATCCAGCATATATTGGTCTGCGCAGCCTTTAGAACAACCATACGGCGAATGAAAATCCAGATGAATTGCCTCAGAGAATCCTTCAGGAAAATTGGTAGCTATGTATCTCGTGTCAGTTTCAGCATATTCTACCCACTCGAGATCTCCATAGACTTTATTTGTTGACGAATAAACCACAATACTATCAGGAGAATAATCTTTTACAGATTCCAGTACGTTAAACGAACCTAAAGCATTAATTTCAAAATCAAATCGGGGATTAGTGATAGATGTTGTCATTGCCACTTGTCCGGCCAAGTGGTAAATTACGTCTGGTGTTACTTCAATTATGACATCAGCAACTTTGTCTTTATCTCTTATATCGCCATGAAAAAATGTGAAATTTCCTTTACTCATTAACCAGTCAAAGTTTTTTTCTGATCCAAATCTTGACAAATTATCAAAAATAAATAACTCATCGCCCCCTTCTAAAATTTTTTGAGCGATATTGGATCCGAGAAAACCACACCCCCCGGTGATTAATATTCTCATGATAATTCCTGGTTTATTAATTGTTTTTCTAATTCAATCATCTTTTTTAATCCTTCTTCTATGGTACTATTGCATTTCCACCCTAACTTGGATATTTCAGATGTTTTAACGTTATAATTCATCACTTCATTTTCTCGATAGGGCAGTGCACCGAAATTAAGAAAAGTATGCTTATTACCGGATAATTTTTTTGCTAATTCAACAAATTCTTTTATCGAGAGAGGATGATTAGTTCCAATTTCGAACTCATAGAAATCCTGACTAAAATTATCTAATGAATTGATTATTTTAACAAATGCGTTAACCGCATCGTCAATATAAATAAAATCTCTTTGTTGTTCACCTTTTGTCAGATCTATGCGGTCAACATTTTTTAATAAATTTTGTACGATATATGTTACAAATTTTGTTGGATCATCTCCAGATCCGTAAAAGTGCTCTAATGCAACATTAATGCAGGTATAATCTCGTTTGTACATAAATAACCAATCTTTGAATTGCTTTTTTGAAAGGGAATAATAATTTATACTTTTATCTAAAATTGTATCCGTATTAATGAAGGATTTTACATGGTATTTTTTACTTAATTCGAGTAATTTTAAAGGAAGTAAAAGATTTGCTTCAATAACATGCAGAGGATCGTTTTCTTCTCTTCCATAATTTGTTGCACAATGTACTATCGTATCAATAGTATTCTCTCTAAAAATAGTATCCAAAGGGACGAGGTCGATATTATAAGGAGTAATTTTATTGATATATTCTTTTATCCTGACAGGGTTTGAAAAGGATCTCTTAAGAAGTATAATATCATAACCGTTATCGACCAGTTGTTTTAGTATTTTACTACCAAGGTACCCTGTACCTCCGGTTAGTAAAATTATTTTCAATGCCATTCAATTGTGTTGGGAGGTATGACATTATAGTATTTGTCGTCATTAAGACCACATTCCGCAGATCTTGCCTCAAGAATAATAATAGTGGGGATCTTGATTTTTACTTTTACTGCGAATTAGGAGATATTAATGAAATATCTTTGAATTCTAAAATTACTTGTAAGTTTTTTAAATTTGACTGATAAATTCTTTAAAACACTGTTCAACATAATCAACCATATCTTTGGTGAGTCCCGGATACACCCCGATCCAGAATAGGGTGTTCATAACGCAATCGGTATTTGTCAGGGACTCTACTACTCGGCACTGGATCTCCTTATATGCTGGTTGCTTTAAGAGGTTCCCTCCAAACAACATCCGTGTAGCAATTTTCTTCTCCTCAAGATACTTAACAATATTTTCTCTGGAAAATGGTGCATCACCTCGGACAAGGATGGGAAAACCAAACCAACTAGGTTCTGAATGCGGTGTTGAATGAGGGAGTATAAAATAGTCCTCATATTTTTTTAATCCCTGATATAAAATGTTGAAATTTTCTTTTCTTTTATGTATAAATCCCGGTAATTTTTTTAATTGTTCAACCCCCACAGATGCCTGCATGTCAGTTGCTTTAAGGTTGTATCCAATATGGGAATAAATAGATTTATGATCATACCCGTGCGGAAGTTCTCCTAATTGCCAGCCGAATCGCTTTTTACAGGTATTATCACAGCCTGGATCACACCAGCAATCCCTTCCCCAATCCCTGAAAGACACAACGATTTTTTTCAATAAAGGATCACTTGTGATAACAGCCCCCCCCTCACCCATGGTTATGTGATGTCCCGGATAGAAACTACAAGTGGAGATATGCCCGAATGTTCCGGTATGTTTTCCACGGTACCGCGATCCAAGGGCATCACAATTGTCTTCAATAAACCAGAGATCATATTTTTTGACAATTTTCATAATGGTATCTAGATCGGCAGGATTTCCCAACGTATGCGGAATAACAACCGCTTTTGTTTTTTCAGATACTGCCGCCTCAATCTGCTCGGCTCGAATGTTATAGGTACCGAGGTCAATATCGATAAAGACGGGGACCAGATTATTCTGAATAATTGGATTGAGGGTTGATGGAAAACCACAAGCTGTTGTGATAACTTCATCACCGGCTTTCAATCTCTTCCCTCCGAGTTTAGGGGATGTGAGGGCAGAGACCGCGAGGAGATTTGCCGATGAACCGGAATTTGTCAATAGGCAATATTTCACTCCCAAAAAGTCTGCCAGGTCTTTTTCGAACTGTTCAGCGTAACGTCCTGTTGTGAGCCAGAAATCGAGAGATGCGTCAACAAGGCTGATGAGTTCTTTTTCGTTGTAGACCCGCCTGGCATAGGGGATATAGGTCGTGCCTGGGATGAATTGCTCTTGGCATCGCAATGCATACAATTCTTTCACATGCTCAAATATTTCAGAACGAATTTCTTTTTCTGTTTTCATGGTTTATCTGGCTCCGGTAACATCTCAATAATCATATTCTTCACTAGTTCTTCCCCGTTCAACAAAGAATCCTGGACCCCCAACGGTTGGAGTTGTAGAGTGCCACAATTATTGTCCGTTTTGTTGACAGAGTTTATGTCCGTATTGGATATGTTTTCGGTCTTTGTTGAAATTGATTTCGTTGTGATAAACTGACTAGAGTCATCTACCCAAGGATTTCCTGCTTGTGCCAATTATTGTATGGATTGTCGAAGTTCCAGAGTTCTATCTTAAGAGGATTTCGAATAACGTGGAATAATTTGGATCTATTAGCAGATTTAAGTGGTTTTCGTGTAATTTCTCGAGAAATCCTTCATAATTACCATTGAAATCTTCCAATTTTTTCCAAAATGCTATAGCATCCGCTAGATTACCCCGTGATGTTTGAAGGTCAGAATATTGCAGATGTTGAAACTCATCGCAGCAAAGATCATTTTTGCATGCACCCTTGCAATAGTCGTGACCATGGTATGAGCCGATTTGAAAACGGTCTTGATAACAGCGCAAGGTCTCTCGCCGGGAGCTCGTTTTCTTGTGATCCGTTTGTTTCTCAGTTTATCCCAAATGCCAATGGGGTGATTCCGTACACCCCGTTTCATTGTTGCATCGAACCCGAGAGGTTTAACACCGAAATATCCCTTGTCCCGGTATACAACTTCACCTTCTTTTGAGAGATCAATCTGGCTGTCATGGAGTGATGCAGTTGATGTATCGAACCTTCGGATGAACTGGAATTCTTTGTCGATGAGTGAATGGAGTTTGTATCCAAATTCTGATTTGGTACCTTTCCTGGCCCACGTTCCATCACGGCTTCGCCGAGTCTTTGCTGTATCTCCCCTTGGCTTATCGGCTGGAGCATGGCCGGGATCGGAAGTGATGAACGATTCATCCTGAATAGTACACCGTTTTATCGAATATCCTTGTTCGTCCAATTGTCTCTTGAGTTCATCCCAGATGAGATGGATCTTTCCTTTATTCGTCAGGTTTTCCCGGAATACCCATATCGTCGACCGATCAGGTATTTTTTCCGGATATCCGAGAAAATGTCGAAATGATAACCGGTCGGTGGCAAGAAGTTCTACTTCATAATCTGACAACCCATGCCATCCGGCAAGGACGAGCATTTTTACCATCACGATCTCGTCATTGTGGGGTCTTCCCCCAATCTCTTTGTTATCGCGATACATATCGCTGAGTATCGGCCGGAATTTCTCCCATTCGATTAGATCCCGATCCTCACCTAATTTATTCCCTAAACCGGCGATTTTGGAATATTCTTGATGCAGAAAATAGTCCTAAAATCCAGCCATATTTTTTATTCGGTGTACTAAGATAAAAATCAAAGCCGGGTTTGTAGCTGTTCTCTCAGGTTAAATTTTGATCCTCTGGATTACAAAATGGGGGCATTCTTATCCGCGTGTGGAATTATCCTCATTATTACACTCATAATAAAACGGAAAGAAATTGATGAGTATGTTGCAAAACGATCAGAACCTGTTGCCAGTAGTAAAAGCAAGAAGAAAAAGAGACAATGATGGGTTTTCAAAAACACTTCCTATTAAACAATATATTGAGTTGAATTTTTTCCCTATTTGTATAAACTCTCTTATTTCTAAACAACCAAAGGCTATGTATGTCCAACCTCACCGTCGCAATCCTCGCCCCTCCTGACTATGCCAAAGATCTGGGAAAAAAAGGAACGACCAGCGATATTACTTTCTACAATCTGAAAAAAGGGGATGCAACGGTCACCTTCATTGAGCCGACACGGTATCCGGAAAAATTATCGTCGCTGTTTTATGCGGTGTCCATTGCGGATCGTGTGGTTCTGGTAGTTGATGAAATCAACGCTACTTTTGGTGAGTGCGTTCTGATGCTCCAGTGCGCAGGTAAATCCAATGGATATCTTATCCTCAAGAATTATATTTCAGCGGATCAGATTGCACCGCTCATCAAAGGCACTGTCCTTGAGCACTATAAGGTAATTGAGGAGGATATAGTCGGCCTTCGCGAGAACATGCTCGATATTTCCGTAAAACAGACAGCCCACCAGAAAGCTCATGATACCATGGGAAAAGGGATAGTTCCGGTTGATGCATATTTTAATGTGAAAGGAGTAGGGGTTGTCGCGCTCGGCTTCGTAGCACAAGGGATGATAAAAAAGCACGATATGCTCAGGATCCTTCCGACCGAAAAAACCGCCCAGATTCGCTCTATCCAGAAACATGATGACGATGCTGAGAATGCGATCAAAGGTGACAGGGTTGGGCTTGCCCTGAAAAATATTGAATCAGAAGACCTTGACCGTGGTTTGGTCCTCACAAATGATCCCGCAATAAAACATGCTACCACCATATCAGGAAAAGCGCAGCTTGTGAAATACTGGCCGGCTCCTCTGAAAGAAGGCATGGTGTTATGTGCCGGCCACTGGATGCAGTTCCTCCCCACCCGCCTGGAAAAAGTCATTGTGGATGGTGACTGGAGGATGCCCACACTTACCCTTACCCTGGAAAAAGCGCTGGTATATCCGCCCGGTGCACGTGTTATTCTCCATTATCTTGAAGGTGGCAAGCTTCGTGTGGTAGGGAGTCTCATAATCTCGTAATCATTTTTTTGATTTTCGCACTCGCTTTGATTCTCCTTTTTACCCCAAAAAATCTTCAGCGTTTCCTCCTGTTTCCTAATACCTTATGTAGTGGTAGGATTATCAGTACAATGATACTTATGGAGATCTTTGGATGGATTGTGCTGGGGGTAATTGCCCTTGTCATTGTAGGACTGATTATCTGGGCTGTTGGTATCTACAACCGTTTCTACAGCCTGAAAAATTCATCCGAGGCAACGCTCGGACAGATCCGTGTAGCCATGAAAAAACGGCTGGACATGATCGACCAGCTTCTTGGTGCAGTTAAAAGTTATGCGAAGTTTGAGAAAGAAACCTTCGAACGTGTTACCGCAATGCGGGCAAGCGTTGCAAATGCCTCACCCGGTGATCTGAATAAGGTTGAAGCCGAATCCCGCTCGATCTTCGGACGCCTGTTAGCGGTTGCAGAGAATTATCCTGATCTGAAGACCAATACAACGGTTATGAGTCTCATGGATGCTGTGAAGGGAATTGAAGAAGAAATTGCCCGGCAGCGCTATACCTACAACAACATCTCACAGGAGTTTAACACGTTGATGGATACCATCCCCTCAAATATCATCGGCCGACTAATTGGGCTCATCAAGCTTGAGTACCTGCAATTTGAAGAAGCGATCAAAACTCCCCCGAAGATTGAGTTCTAGTGGGTTATAGCCGTGAGTGAAACACAACAACTGGCGGTACTTGTTATCGCGACTCTGGTACTCGGTATAATCGGGCTGGGTCTCGTCACGGTGATTCCTCCACTCTTCGAAGGCAACCTTGTGGTGGACTCGTATGACGCAGTCCTGTACGAAAACGGGACCCTGACCGAGCAATATACCTATGATGTCAGGATCTCTGGTGAGTATCGCATGCTCTTTCGTTTTTGGGAAGCACCTGTCACGTTTAGTACAGGTTCAAGACCCTCAGTGCAATTTGTTTCAGCCACCGTTCCATCCGGTACTATCGGCTATGCGAAAGATGAGGTGGGAAATGTAAATGTCATCGGTGTTGCGGAAGATAGTTCTCTAAAACCAACCATCAGTAATCTTGCCGAAACAAATGAAGTCGGAATTTACAAACCCGATTATTTCAATGAGGGAAAATATACAGTCGCCTATACATACATCCTTCGCCCTCCCATCGAATACGACTCCACTACGTCGCATCTTAACCTGAAATTTGCAGGAGCGAGTCACATTCCTTACCGGGCCATCAAAATCACCGTACCCGCAGGCAGCGTTCAACAGGTGTTTGCCTACCCCCCTTCGATGAGTGCAGTAAAATCAGGCGATACTTATGTCATCACGGGAAGTGCAGCGGAAAATGAAAATGTTGCCGTCGAGATCCTGGCGGGGCCTTCTGGATTTGGTCAGGTTCCTGGATACAGGACTGAAGTTGCAGATCTCGCGGGAAAGACCAGTTCGGCTGCCTTCTGGTACAATCTTACGTATTATGTGGCGTATTTCCTGAACTATTGTGCAAAAATTGCGGTAATATTAATCCCGTTCCTCCTCCTCTCTATTTACTACCGGTACGGCAGGGAGAAGGTATTCACGGTTCCCGCGTATCTGAGTACAATCCCGAATCCTGCGCTTAAACCCTGGCAGGTGAACCTGCTGTTCAAAGGTGATGCGCAGGATTTCAGTGAGGATGGCTATTACGCCACACTGCTCGATCTCCATCGGAAAAAGATCATCTCTATCACTGAAAAAGGAGAAGGAAAGGGAATTGAAATCAGGATGCTCTCCCGTGCGACAACCGATCCCTACGAGCAGCGCGTGCTCGGATTTATCGACCTTGTAGCAGAAAACGGCGTGTTTGATACTGCCGGAATCGAGGCACTTGCCATCCGTGCTCAGACAAACATCAGTGCAGAAGAAAAAGCGTTGAAGTACCAGCGCACGCTTACTGATGTAACTCATAGGGTGGATACGTCTCTTGTCACTCAGTATATAGTTGACGGGCGAGATCACCTCGTGCCCCTCTTGCTGACAGGTATTGTACTGCTTGCAGTGACCCTGATCCTTGCCTTTGTTACCCCAATGCAGTCATACATTTTCATCCCTGCTGTCGTGCTCTGGGGGGTAGTTGTGGTGCAGGCAATACTTTCTATCGCTGCACCCTCCACGCTTTTTGGGCATTGGAAAGATAACCGGTATAAAGAAAAACTTGAGTGGAATGCCTTCACCCGCTTCCTTTCTGATATGGCAATGATTCAGAAGTATGCGCCGGAAGATATGTCGATGTGGGGTGAATGGCTGGTGTATGGAACCTCACTAGGTGTAGGGGACAACGTGGAGCGTGCAATGAAAACACTCAACATCCGTGTAGCAGATACAGGTGTCCCCATTGGTGTTATGAGAATGAACGCAGCATTCGTTCCCCTTATGCACTTCAGCCCGCCAAGTCACGGAAAATCGGGGGGTTCTGGTGGTTTTGGTGGCGGAGGATTTGGGGGAGGCGGAGGATTTGGAGGCGGTGGTGCCGGGGGGAGATGAGGTTTGAACCCTGCAAATTCCAGGTACGTGTGATCATGAACCAATTATCATTCCCTGACGTTTGGCAATAATTTAAAAGCCATTTTGGCCGTAATCATATAAGATATAAATCCGCACAAACCATATGAATACCAAAAAGGGAATCTGATTATATGCAATATACGGAAGGTCAGCTCGGCAGGGTCTTTGTCGTGAGGATCGATGACGGCGAAGATATGCTTGTCTCGCTGCGCCAGTTCATCCTCGACAAAGGAATCCAGGCAGGCTCGGTCCTCTTCCTTGGCGCCCTGATGAACGGGAGGATGGTGACCGGACCAGAAGAGCCGGTAATTCCCCCGGTCCCTCATTTTGTTATGTTTGAGGGGGGTTGGGAAGTCTTTGGTGTAGGAACTATTTATCCGGGTGAAGGCGGCCCGCATATCCATTATCATGCCTCGGTAGGTCGTTCCGGGCATTCCCTCACTGGTTGTCTGAGGGAAAAAGCCATGACGTATCTTATTATTGAAGCGGTTATTTTGGAATTTACCGGTCTTTCAGCTCGGCGGGAATTTGATAAAAAAATGCAGGTTCATCTTCCGGTACTGGGAACAGGAGAAAATACGGTCTCCTCGGATAAAATCGAACCAGGAGAACCAACGAAAAAAAAGGAAGAATCTCCCCGTGACGAGAAAAATGATCAGGGTGATGATCTGCCGGAAGAACTTGCAGAAATCATCCGCGACCTGACGGGTCGCCTCTCATCATGACAGTTCTTTTTGGTTCTCAGAATATACACCAACCTCTTTTCTCTCCCATATGACACACCAACCCAGGTTTCTTCCCCTGTCCGGCAATGAGGGAGATAAGCTTGGCATCCGGCAATTTGATATCATACTGGTCACCGGGGATGCATATGTTGATCATCCCTCTTTTGGTACTGCTCTGATTGGCAGGGTTTTGTGGGATGCCGGCTTTACGGTTGGAATCATCGCCCGGCCCGACTGGACAACTTCTGTTGATTTCACTGAGTTGGGCAAACCGCGACTGTTCTTCGGTATATCTTCGGGAAATGTTGACTCCCTTGTGAATAATTTCACTCCTAATCTAAAACGGCGGAGTGATGATGTCTATTCTCCGGGAGAGATCCCCGGACGACCTGATCGGGCAACCATTGTTTACACCAACCGGGTGCACGAACTGTTTCCGGACACTCCGATTGTCCTCGGGGGTATTGAGGCAAGTCTCCGGAGGTTTGCCCATTATGATTACTGGCAGGATCGCGTCCGGCAGGCAATCCTTGCTGACGCTCCGGCAGATCTTCTTGTTTTCGGCATGGGAGAGAGACAGGTGGTGGAGATTGCCCGGCGGCTTGCTTCCGGTGAAACCGTTGCATCTCTACGGTATGTCCGGGGAACAGCGTTCAGGATGGAAAAAGCAGAGTGGCGCAGCAAACGACCGGAAGGGATCATCGAACTCCCCGGGTTCACTGAAGTTGCACAGGATAAAACGTCATACGCCCGTGCGTTTGCAATGCATTATCGCGAACAGGATCCCGTTCGGGGAAGGACAATAGCGCAACCGCACCCGAAGACTGTTGTTGTCCAGAATCCTCCAGCTCTGCCATTGTCGACCGAAGAGCTCGACCACATCTATGATCTGCCTTTCTCCCGTCGTGCACACCCCTCATATACCCAACGGGTTCCTGCACTTGAACCAGTGCAGTTCTCTATTACGAGTCATCGGGGGTGTTTCGGTGCCTGCTCGTTCTGCGCCCTGACCCATCACCAGGGCAGGATCATCCAGAGCCGGAGCAGTGCATCGATCATCCGTGAAGTAACCCGAATGACCAGGATGCCGGAATTTAAAGGTATCGTGCAGGATGTAGGGGGTCCGACAGCGAACATGTACTGCCTCTCCTGTGATCTCTGGGAAAAATATGGAGCTTGCCGGGATAAACACTGCAGCCCTTCATGCAAAAATCTGACCACGAGTCACCGCCACCAGACAGAACTCCTTAAAAAACTCCGCGAAATTCCGGGTGTAAAAAAAGTCTTTATCCGTTCCGGCATTCGTTATGATCTTGCGCTTGCGGATGATTCCGGCTATCTGGAAATGATCTGTGATCATCATGTTTCCGGACATCTCAAGGTTGCACCGGAACATGTGATAAAAAACGTCACTGACGCTATGAACAAACCTGATCGTGAAGTTTTTGATCAGTTCTGCGAACGGTTTGAAACATTGCAGCAAGGCAAAAAGAAACGGCAATACATGCTCCCGTACTTCATGTCAGGACATCCCGGCTGTTCAATCAATGATATGGTCGAGCTGGCTGTCTATATCCGTGACCACCAGCTCTACACCGAGCAGGTTCAGGACTTCACACCGACACCGATGAGTGTTTCGACTTGTATGTACTATACCGGCCTCAATCCCTTCACGCTGGAGCCGGTTCACGTACCGAAGGGGAATGAAAAGAAGATTCAGCGTGCACTGATGCAGTATCATGATCCTGACAACAGGAGATTAGTTATTGAAGGACTCAACGCTGCGGGAAGAACCGATCTCATCGGTAACGGAAGGCAGTTCCTGGTACCTGCCACTGACCGGGGGATTTATAAATACGCATTAAAACACAGCAGAAATAAAAAAATAATGTGATGCACCCGCTTTTTGCCGTGAACACACCCTGCTCTAACGAATAGCAAAATATTGATTATAATGTAATATCCTGTTTTACGGGTGCTTTTGCCATGATCTGTACAGGAATCTGGTTGGCAGCAAAATGAACACTGAGAATCATTCAACGCGATCTCAAAGTGTCTTGCAGCAGTCAGTTAAGAGTCGATGAAATTTTTTTTAAAAGTTATTTCCTTCCATATTCATCGTCGAATCTTAAAATATCATCCTCTTCAAGGTATTCTCCAAGTTGGACCTCTATGACCTCAAGCGGTATAATGCCCGGATTTTTTAAACGATGCTTCATGCCGCTGCGGACAAACGTGCTTTCACCTTGCCTGAGTAACCGGGTCTCTCCGTTCAGTTCGACTTCCGCAGTCCCGCTTACCACAACCCAATGTTCACTCCGGTGATGGTGCAGCTGAAGGGAGAGTTTCTGGCCAGGTTTGACACTAACGCGTTTGATTTTATAGATTTCCGTTTCTTCAAGAACCGTGTAAGATCCCCACGGGCGGTGCACCTGCCGGTGGAATTTGGTAACCGGATCACCGCGCTCATTATACCTGTTGACAAGCTGTTTTACCTGCTCCGTATGCCCGGTGTCGCAAATAAGGAGTGCATCGGATGTGTCAACAACAATGAGGTCATGAACACCAATGAGACCTACATGTTTTCCCGGTGCCTGCACAAAATTATTTCTCGATGAAAAATACTCCGCGTTACCAACATTACCCTCACTATCATGCAGCTCGATGTCGTACAGGGCTTTGAATGTACCCAGATCACTCCACTCGGTTTCAAGAGTCACAACAGCAACCCTTTTTGAGTGTTCCAGCAGCCCGTAATCGATGGAGATTGATTCAAGCTTTCTGTAATCAGCAACGTGTCCCTCGGAGAATGCATTGAACAGATCCGGACGATATTTTTTCAGTTCCTGAAAAAAAGAGTCAGTAGAGAGAAGAAAAATTCCGCTGTTCCAGAGATATCCTTTCTTGACATATTCTTTTGCTGTATTTTCATCAGGTTTCTCTTTGAATTCGTCAACAACAGACCCCAGGGAAAGCGGTTTTCCCGGTTTGATATACCCATAGCCTGTGTGAGGGGAGGTTGGTTTGATACCGAATGTGACGAGGTTTTTTCTGGACAGTGGTTCTGCAGCGCGAATCTGATCGAGTGCGGAATCCCCCAGAATGTGATCACTGGGGAATACAACCACGGTGGCAGAGGAAGAAATACTCCGGATTCTCTGCATAGCCCATGCGATGGCAGGCAACGTGTTTTTCCCTTCCGGTTCTGCAAGAAGATTATCATCAGAAATGGTATATCCAATCTCCTCAATCTGGTTACGGGCGAGATACTGGTGGATTTCGTTGGTCACCACAAATATCCCTTCGGGATCTGTTAGCCGGGCTGCCCGTTCGTACGTCTTCTGAAAAAGCGAATGACCGTCCAGCGGGATAAACTGCTTGGGATAATACTCCCGGGAGAGTGGCCAGAGTCTCGTCCCGACTCCACCGGCAAGAATGATGGATTTCATGATGTATCCGTATTCCTGAACAGGTTTTTAATGCCCCCACCGTTCAGAAATCTATCACATAATTCTGTCAGGAGTCACTATTTAGAGGATTCGATCCCGCACATTATGGTAAATTGGACACTGTATGATTAAAAAGTTGAGTGAATAAACTGCACGTTTGAAGGAATTATTATCTCTTTTTTGATAACACCGTTTTTCGTCTGGATTTTACATTGCTCACTCCTTTTGTCTCACAAGGTGTGCACCGTTCCATCTTCTCGTCGAAGATACGGTAGGAGTTCGCGAGCACCGATGAGTTGGAGATCATGCCGGCAAGCAGTATCACTTCAAGGATCTCTTCCCTGCTCGCACCCATTTTGAGTGCAGCCTGCATGTGATATCCTGTGCAGTGTGGACATTTGAGTGCCGCTCCCACGGCAAGGCTGATGAGTTCCACATATTTTGGATCGAGCGGACTGGTCTGGGCTACGGTCCCCTTGTAGAGCAGGTGGGAGATGAGTACTTCGGGGCGCTCGCCCATCCGCCTAAAGACCAGCGGCACTTTCCCGTATTCCACCTCGATAACCTTCAGCCACTCATCCGCAGTGACATCAGCGCCCTGCTTTACGATGAGCGCGAGTTTCTCCTCGAACTGGTCCTTTGTTGATTGTGCTGATACCTTTTTTTCCATCATACCACCGTATTCGTTTCTGAGAAGGGCAGGATTTTAATAAGGATATAGTCCCGCATCCGCGAGGGAACAACTTCTGATATATCACTAAGTGTGATCCCGTCCTCGATCTCAATTTTCCTCAGGTCACCCGCAAACATATCATAGGGAAGCTTAACTCGAAGCCCGGCCATCTGCACCGTGAGAGGAGTTGGTGAGGTGACACCCTGGATGGCGGGCACCTTTTCTTTAATCAAACCCATAAGTCTTGCAGGAGAAACGGAGAGGGGATCTTTCTGGATTTCTTCACGCTTTTTTTCAAGTACCCGTGTGATCTCGGCAATGATCTCATCGAGCTTCTCAATTTCATCGGCCTCTTTTGTCCTGCGCATGAACCTGCCTACATTACCGACATATCCGTCCACCGGTGGATCAATAATCTTTTTGAGGGTCTCTTTACCAGGGCCCCCGCAGAGCACGATAGGTACCTCAATACCTCTTCGGAGAGTGGGCATTTTGTATTCAATACAGGTTTCAAAATTACCCATAAGATATACTGCAATATCGTGTTCGTTTATGATATCCCGTTCCTCATCATTGAGGCCGGCGATTCTTTTTCCCGGGCCGCGTGCGAGACTGACCATATTGCTCTTGGCCCCGATCCGCCGCACATATTCCGCGATATCGCAGGAGGGGTGGGGCAGGTGGTGGATCTCAAGGCTCATACTGACAATCGCAATCTCTGTGCCGACGAGAGGAGTATCGGTCACTTCCCCGAAAAGCGGTTTTGCTATCTGGCGGATAAGGTCAATATCCTCACGGGGAACAAAGCACTGGAGCACGACCTCCGCAGCGATTACGTGTTTTTGGATAATATACCCGCCAAGATCCTCAATGAGATCGGTGACAATGTCATGCTGGTAGATACCTCCCTTGTAGGTGATCGGGACAAGGGTCATGGTACTTCACCCATAAGCGCAAA
>Ga0315285_10002054_pt1 | contig 21111 bp, 14 predicted proteins | sample YL17G09_36_MG_FD_203698 | JGI IMG/M metagenome (GOLD analysis project Ga0315285, IMG submission 203698) | Sediment microbial communities from Yellowstone Lake, YNP, Wyoming, USA - YL17G09_36 | ecosystem: Environmental > Aquatic > Freshwater > Lake > Sediment | place: USA: Wyoming | collected...
AGCCACCGGCAGTCTTGGCCATAGACCTAGGAGTAAACAAAGCCGCGTGTACGGTCCTCCTCACGCAACATGGCTTCAAGCAAGTGCGGTATTGGAAACAGAATGACAAGCTTCGACACCTGACAGCATACGATGAAACTATTGCCGCACTTCAGAAAGCCAGCATGCAACCAGTGAGCAATGGTGGAAGTCCGCAAGCCGTAGTTGACAAGCTCTCCCAGCTCGGACACAAGCGGGCAAACGTCAGCTCGGAATATGACCGAGAGATGATCAAGAGCATTTCCGAACACATACTAGACATGAACTCTAGGTATGACCTCTACGTTGCCATAGGGCGCCTGCGTGGCATCCGGAACCGTGCTCGGAAGGGAAACTTCCAAGGCTCGGCATATCGGAAGATGATTCATCGCTGGTCGTTTGGTAGGGTCAGCACCTCGCTTGAACACAAACTCACAACACTCGGATTTGATGCACGAAGATTCCGAAGCGTTCCTGAGGCTTGGACCAGCCGCGTGTGCCACAAATGCGGACACTTCGGTTATCGACCCAAGCAGAGCCTCTTTGTATGCGGCACCTGCGGATACCATGCAAACGCGGACCTGAACGCCGCCATCAACATCGGACGGCGGCTCATCACGCTCATTCCCTCTTTGAGGGATGAGACCAAGGGACTAGGAATGTGGCTTCCTTCTCCGAAGAAGGCCACACCAAATGCCCAGAGGGGTGAACACCCTAGAGGGAAGTCCCTACTCTCCCAGAGGCTGCCCGCCTCGCCTAAAGGAGAGTCCGTGGCTGACGATTGCACTCAAACACCTGCAACCATGTTTGAATGCGACGAGGACCCTGCCATGGTAAAGACTGTGGAAGAACCGTCTGCTGCCGGGTCAATGGGCAGTCCCGGAACGAACCAGCAGCGGCAGGAAACCACGTGCCGAGAGGGGAACAACATTCCAGAAATCTCGGACAAAGCTCACGCACAGGCGACTGGACTTGTCCCGTCATCAGCTGGTGACAGCGGTCGTGAGAATGGTGGAACACAGAAGCCCTCTATGCTGAGTTCACTCACTCATCATGGAAGCAGATCCTCAGAAGTTTATTAGCGCAAGGCGAAACTGCAATGGCACGAACCAAGGGAGTCACGGTAGCAGTCAAAGTCCCTATACTGTGGAATACAATGACTCACAGACGTCAACAGAGGCTGAGACAGATCGTTGGCCGTGACACTAGGGCAATTCGTGCGTTCATCGGAGTAATAGAACACTATGAGAAGACGCTGTTGACGGGTCCAAACAAGAACCACATCTCTGACACGGAACTCGACAAACTCACAATAACAACAGCCAGGGTAGACCCTAGATACAGCCGACGTCCGGTTGTGCCGCACGACATGAAGGCCCGTTTTCCAAGGATCTCCTCAAGTGAGCTTGTTGAATGCAGACAGACAGCCATTTCGATGTACGAGAGCTATCTGCAAGTAAGAAGCAAGAGAGGGGTGAAGGCAGTGCCGCCAACTCGTGCTGGCCCCTGCCGAAGACTGCCCCGTTGGATATTCTCTCAGAGGTTCAAACTGGTCCAGAACAGAACGTGCGTGGCTAGATGGTGGTTGAATCTCCGGGACTCATTAGACTCGGCATCAAGAGGACATGGATACCACGACAGGCTTCTGATACCTCTTGGAGTCGCCCCGTTCCATGAGAACCAGCTCAAGAGAGGAGAGGTGAAGGCCTTACAGCTCATCACGAACACCAATCGACAGTGGTGGGCAGCTTTCGCCGTCAGAGTCCACCTGCCGGACAAACCACGCAACGATCTACCACCAGCAGTGCTTGGTATCGACCTTGGAATCGAGAGAGCAGCATGTACAGTCCTTGCCACTCCCACCAAGGTCAGAGAAACACGCTACTTCGGACAATCACACAAAGCAGAAACCATCACGAAATACGATTATCTTGTTGCAGAAGTCCAGAAGGAGATGGACACCCGCAGGAACAACGGACAGGACTGGGACGACTTAGCACGAAAGCTTCGGGAGATGCGTTCGAAACGCGAACATGTTGCCATTGAGTACGACAAGGTGCTTGTCAGACAGCTTATCGACCATATCGTGGAACTCTCCCGGAACTACACTCTCTATGTGGCTCTCGGAAGACTCAAGGGAATTCGCAATTCCGCGCAGAGAGGTAACTTCAAGGGCCGCAAGTTCAGGGGCATGGTACATCGATGGGCCTTTGCTAGGATTGGGGCAAGCCTCCAACATGGTCTTGCGCAGCTCGGTTGGCCCGTTAACGGAACGAACGCACGGTTTCGAGTGGTACCTGAGAACTGGACCTCGATAATGTGCTGGAAGTGTGGCTCCAAAGGGAAACGCCCTAAGCAGAACTACTTCGTTTGCCCAGCCTGCGGCCATAGAACGAACGCAGACAGGAACGGAGCCATCAACATCGCTGGGCGCCTCATCATGCTCACGGAGTCAGTGCATTCTGTGAGAGGACTGGGAAAGTGGGCCGACTCTGTTTCAGCAGGGAAGCGCTCACGACCGAAGGCCCGAGGAAGAGCCCTTCCCGGGAAGTCCTTACTCCCTTCCAGTAGTGTTGTATCGCACTCTGGGGAGTCCGCGGCTGTTCGCTATGTCCAAATGGACCTTCGCGTTCTCGGTGACGAGGACGGGATGAGCGATCATGACCCAGCCGCGGTAAGAACCGTGGAAACACTCTCTGCCGCTGGAGATGATACGCCAGCAGATAGGCAGGAGAAAGAAGTCAGGTCTGTAGGAGGGACCAAGTCCCAATGATCACAAACGAAGCTTTCGTCAGCCGCTGTGGCTTCTCGCCATGGACGGAGATGGTGACATCCGACGAAAGAAGGGCAGAACACGGAAGTCTGCTGCATCTGAGTTCACTCACCTCAGCAGCTGGGTCAGGAACCCTCGTGCGTTACCTCTCGGCGAGGTGAAATCGTGGGATTAAGTTCGAAACGGCCAAAGCCCCCTTCGCCCATAGGCTATGGGGATGCGAAACAGTGGTAAAGCGGATTGGAAAACATACCGAACGCAGCAGTCCATTGTGTCGGATTTGACTCGATTACAGTGACAGGATCAAAACATGGCTCGGGCTTAGTCGACGAACAGTCCATAGGAGCGCACCACCTGTGATGACAAGCTCCTTCTTTGACTGCTGCGCTCTCAGGAGAACGAAAACGGTGGCGCTGGGGGAGGGAGTTTCCGGTTTCATGTTAGTCATGAATCCTTTCGAACCCTCGAGTCTTTCGACACCAACTGTCAGCAACGCTGCTCTTTGTGCAGCGCCGTAGCGGGCTGGCTCCGTAGTGCCCCAGAGCCCCATAGGGGCTCAGACCTGGCTCGGAAACCCCAGCGTGACCGAGGGCTTTGGACCTGCATTTCACATAAACGTTTTGTCAGAGCTGGTAGGATGCCGACTAATCCTTGATCCAGACCAAGAGGCTCAGTGCTGTGCGAGGGTCTTGCTTCAATCATCATGCCTATGTCCCTCTCTGACACTTGTCAGCAGCTGGTCGAAACATGGTCGACCATTGGGTGGAGTCCCGACAGATTCTCGGTGAGTGAGAAGAGCAAGACAGGGAAGTGAACTGCAATTGTGGAAACAGAACATCGTGAAACGAAAGCTCATTGGTGTCCCGATTGTCATGATTTACATGAACCTGCTCTTGATTCTATGGCCACAGTCGTACGATGGGGCCACCATGCTGAACCTGCTCACAGTTCTGCTGTTCAGCGTGTTCATTGGGGGCGATGTGCTATTGCGGCCGCTCTGGGTCGGTGAAGAGAAGGATCAGTTCAGGAGGAGCACCATCGTCATTCTTCTGTTGTTCCTTGCAGTCCCGTTTCTTCTGCATCTCCCCTATATAGAGTATCAGGCAGTCCTTCAGCAGTTCATCCCCTCCTCAACCGCTCTAGTGGTGGGCGTCATCGGCAACCTCGTGTTGATGTGTGGAGGGGTCCTGATGGTCTGGAGCAGGATCCTCCTCGGACCGTCTGACACGCCCATGATTGTGATCAGAAACCACCATCAGCTGGTCACCCACGGGGCTTATCGACATATCCGTCACCCTCTCTACATGGGCTATATCCTGTTGCTGTTCGGTTATGCCTTCGCTTTTGATAGCCTTCTCTGTTCCAGTCTCATCACTGTTCTCATGCTCTCCTTAGCCAAGAGTAGAATGGATCTGGAAGAGAAACTACTGCTGGCTAGTCTAGGGAGGAGTATGGTGACTACATGAAACATACAAAACGGTCAGTCCCCAAGATCTATTGAACAGCATTTCGAGAATCCAGAGCCAACTCCGAGATTGACCCATGCTGGTCACTGATGATCACACGCTGAGTGCTTCACACAGGCCTGATTGCAGTTGTGTTCTCACAACCTTTCGTGGAGCACAAGCGGCATTAGATGGGCCGGACTCAAGAACGATTCGTCTGATGGGACTGTCGGGGGCTCGTGCTCTGTCCTGCTCTCGCATGCCCGCAGACCTCATGTGTAGTATGACCCGTGTGAACGGTCCGTAAGCGTACCTCGGCTGTCAGAACTGATATTAGACCGCATCAGTCAGGGGAGGACAGCTATCTGGACGACATTGACAGGACAGAGGCAGCCGCAGAGCACATTCATGAGGCCATTGGTATTCGCAACGACCGCGGCACTTGCTTCGGACCAGGACTGACACTACTTCTCGCCGTCACGAGAGCCTCACAGAAGACTATAGGAGAACGCAGGAATGGGTAGGTCATACTCTGCAGTGATCGCAGCAGTGCTGTTGCTCTTGTCCGTGTGCTCTATGGTGCCGTCGCTCATAGGCGCTCAGCCGGTGTTTCATGAGGACACGCCGGGGCCGACGAACACTACGGACGATGGCACAGGGAACAGGGATGTAACACTGGACATGATGCACTTCTCGCCCTGGGCGTCTGCCGAGGACGGCATCTACTACGTGGCGCGCAGAGGCGTCGACCCCATCGCTTACTTCGGAGAGTCTGAGGTGTGGTACGTCGTTGGGGACACGCTGCTCAGGCTTGGGTTCCCGGGGAGTGCGGGAGTCATGCCTGTCGGTGAGGAGGAAACGGGCTCTGTGACAAACTACATGTTTGGAAATGACCCGAGTGCATGGAGAACGGGGCTCAGGGATTGTGCAGTCCTGAGATACTCGGACATCTACCCGGGGATTGATCTCGTGTACAGGTTTCTCGATGGAAGCCTCAAGTACGAGTTTGCTGTTATGCCTCGGGTGGACCCGTCGCTGATACAGATGAGGTATCCGGACGCAGACACGATTGATGTGAATGATGATTCTGTGGCTGTGGCGATGAACGGGGTCGTACTCACAGACAGCGGACTCACGGTATTTCAAGAGGACAGCAGGATTGTCAGTATTGAGTGCGCTTTCGAACCCCGTGCTGACAACACTCTAGGGCTCTCAGTCGGTCAATACGATGTGACTCGTGAGCTCGTTGTCGATCCTCTAATTCTTATTCACAGCACTTTCCTCGGGGGCTCAGGCTACGACTTCGGATATGCGATTGCCGTGGAGAACGGTTTCGTCTACGTAACTGGCGAGACATACTCCTCCGACTTCCCAACAATCAATGCCTATGACTCAGTCCTTACCGGGGACGGTGACGCCTTCATTGCGAAGCTAGCAGTCGACGGTCAGTCCTTGATCTACAGCACCTTCATCGGGGGGTCCAATCGGGAAGGCGTGAACGGAATAGCTGTTGAGAACGGTTCCGCTTACGTCACGGGCTACACATCTTCCTCGGACTTCCCGACCGTAAGTGCTTATGACTCGACCTTAGGCGGGTCTAGCGATTGCTTCGTCACCAAGTTCGCAGCTGACGGTCTGAGTCTGATATACAGCACCTTCCTAGGAGGGACAGGAGCTGGTTCCGAGAGTGGACAAGGGATTGCCGTGGAGAACGGCTCGGCCTATGTCACGGGCTATACGCAGTCTTCGAGCTTCCCGTTCGTCAATGGTTTTGACTTCACCTACGGTGGGGGCATCGACGGCTTCGTGACCAAACTGGCAGCCAACGGTTCGGCTCTGGTGTATAGCACATATCTCGGCGGCTCGGCTCAAGACATGGCATTCAGAATCGCTGTGGAGAACGGATTTGCCTATGTGACGGGTTCCACAGACTCATCCGGGTTTCCGAGTGTCAATGCATACGACTCGACTCTAGGCGGGACTCGAGACTGCTTCATGACTAGGCTGGCAGCAAATGGCTCGGCCTTGGTCTACAGCACGTTCCTCGGGGGCTCAGGCCAAGAAGGAGGACTGGGGATTGCCCTAGAGAACGGCTCGGCCTACGTGACGGGCTTTACAGACTCATCCGATTTTCCGACTGCCAATGCGTACGACTCGACCTACAACGGAGGCGGCGACTGCTTTGTGACCAGTCTGGCATCTGACGGCCAGTCACTCATCCACAGTACCTACTTCGGAGGCTCAAGCGATGACGCCGGATATGGAATCGCCGTGGAGAGCGGCTTCGCATACATCACAGGTTGTACCTCTTCCACGGACTTCCCGATAGCCGATGCGTACGACTCGACCTACGCCGGTGACTATGATTCCTTTGTGGCTGTCATCTGCGATGGTACTGACACTGACATGGACGGATTGATCGACTTGGTGGAGGCCCTTTACGGCACGAATCCATTATGCATCGACTCTGACAACGACAACTTTCTCGACGGGTACGAGGTCGCCTATGGCTCCGACCCGCTGGACCCGATGTCCTACCCTGCCATGCCGCAGGCATGGTACGATGCTATCTATCATGACCTAGACGGCAACACGACCCTGATTCAGTACCTCATCGCGTGGTCCAACGGCAATGCGACGCTTCTGCAGAGTGTGATGCAACAGATGAACGACAATGCCATGATGCTCCAGCAGGTGGTGTCTTGGCTTGATGGGAACCACTCTGCCATCGAAACGCTGTTCACCGCTGTCAATGGTAACGCGACACTGCTCATACAGACGGTGAATGCGCTAAGTGGGAACAGCAGCCTGATCCAGAACCTAGTCGGGTGGGCGAGCGGGAACACGACACTGCTGCTCACAGTTGTGCAGCAGCTGGATACAAATGCCACTCTGCTTCAGCACGTGGTGGCATGGCTTGACGGAAACCACACGAGTATCGAGAAACTCTTCTCCTATGTAGAAGGAAATGCAACACTACTCATGCAGGTCGTCAGTGCAGTGGACAACAACGAAGCCGAGCTTGACCTCCTTGCCGCACTGGTCACGCGGGACGTAGCCGCACTGTCGCAGTTCAATGCCAGTCACATTGAGGACATCAACGAGATACGGGCAGTGTTAGACATGCTCGGTGTTACGGTCGGGGATACAGACTACGATGGGCTTGATGACCTCGACGAGATAGCACTTGGAACAGACCTGCAGTGCATCGACACGGACTGTGACAATCTCAACGATGCCTATGAGGTCAAGATAGGCACTGATCCAACAGATGATGACAGTGACACCTTCCTTGACGGTGCTGAGGTGCTGGCAGGGACGGACCCTCTTGATGCACTCGACTATCCTGGCCATACCGGTACGACCACTGTGCCCCCGATGGGGATTGAGCTCATCGTCATTGTTGGAGCAGCCGGCTGTGTCGGACTCATGGTATTGTTAGTGCTAATGAGAAAGAGGACAGGGACAAGGGCGCCTTCCTGAACGAAGAGGTACGGCGAACGTATGAAAGCGGTGCAGCGGCCTCTGCTGACTTGACCATTCCTAATCTGTCGGTTGGAGACCGCTACATCTCCCAAAGAGATTGTGGAGATGTTGAAAAGGTGGGATGGGTTGGAACCCTGAATGGCGTTGGGACAGGAATCCTAGGATGACCTATCCTATGAACAGGCGCACCCCGCACACGGGACACAGCACCACATGGTCCTCGACCTGTGTCGCGTTCGTGAGTTCAAATGACATCCCGCACTCTGAGCAGCGGAACATCTCAATGCCGCCCGTCTGCTGCGCAGGAAGAGCATGGCGTGTCATTGAGGCGAGTATCTCGCTGTCTTGGGCCTCATCGACGGATGCGATAGGATGACCCTGCGCCCAGCGGAACGCTGCACAGAGCATGAGGACGACGAGTGGGAGCATGAGGACAGTGTAGCCTAAGAACACCTCGTACGATGAGACGAGCAGAGTGCCGTATATCACAAGGACGCCTATCACTGTCAAGAAGAGAAAGGCGGCCCACCGGGCAGGACTTGTCGGTTTCTCTTCCTGACTGTCTGTCGAGTCGCGTGCACTGTCACCCATCATAGCGGTCGTGGGCTGGAGAGTCCACGAGACGTAATCAGTATTGCGATTGAGGGCTGTGAGCATAGCATAGAGTACTGACAGCGATGATGATCACTCACTGCTCAGATGGTGTGATAAGAAAGTAGAGGAACGCGGGCCGTGCGGCCCGGTCCATTGTGTTATTGTGCTTATGCCCTTGGGGTGATGTCGAGCACGATACCCACTGCGACGGTCATACCCATGTCACGTACTGCGAACCTGCCCAGCTGAGGCATGTCCTTGTACTTCTCGAGACACACCGGCCTCAATGGGATGAGTTTGGCGATCATGCTCTCGCCCCTCTTGACAAAGTCGGGGTTCTCCTGGATGACCTGACCCGAACGCTGGTCGATCTTCTTAGTGATCTGGTCGAACCTGCATGCTACTTGGGCAGTGTGGGCGTGGATGACAGGGGTGTAGCCGACAGTGATCGCGGTCGGGTGCTGAATGACCATCACTTGGCCTGTGAAGTCCGTTGCGACCGTGGGAGGCTTATCAACGGGTCCGGCGACGTCTCCACGGGTGAGGTCCTTCCTCTCAATACCCCTGACGTTGAAACCGATGTTGTCACCCGGTATTGCCTGAGCCAGTGTCTCGTGGTGCATCTCAATAGACTTGACTTCACCTATCTTGTTGGGTGGCATGAAGACTACCTTCTGCCCTGGCTTCATGACTCCGGTCTCGACACGGCCGACTGGTACTGTACCAACACCCTTGATCGTGTATACGTCGTTGATGGGCACACGCAGGGGCTTGTCCATGGGCTTTGGAGGGAGTACGACTGCGTCGAGGGCCTCCAGCAGACAGGGTCCGGTGTACCACGGCGTCTTGCCAGGAGTCTTCGCCTTCAGGTTCACAGCATCTAGCGCAGAGGTCGGGATGAACGGGATCTGATCGACCTTGTACCCGATGGTCTTCAGGAAGCTTCCGACCTCTTCCTTGACCTCCTTATACCGAGCCTCGCTGTACTTGGCCTCATCCATCTTGTTGATACAGACGATGAGACTGGGGACACCAAGGGTCATTGCAAGGTATGCATGCTCCTTGGTCTGACCACCAGGACCAATGCCGGACTCGAACTCACCGCTCTTGGCAGACACGACCAGCATAGCGACATCAGCTTGGGACGCGCCAGTTATCATGTTCTTGACGAAGTCCCTGTGGCCGGGCGCGTCAATCACGGTGTAGTAGTACTTGGGTGTCATGAACTTGAAGAACGCAATGTCGATGGTGATACCACGCTCTCGCTCCTCCTTAAGCCTGTCAAGCGCAAATGCCCAAGCCTGTTCAGGCCGTCCAAGACGCTCCGCCTCAGCTTTATTGGCTGCAACGGTCCTCTCGTCAAGTGCACCGGCCTCGTATAGAAGTCGTCCGGTTAGAGTGCTCTTCCCGTGATCGATGTGTCCAATCACGACGAGGTTGAGGTGCTCTTTTCCTTTATCTTTGCTCGATGTAGCAGGCGCCGCCGCTGGTGCTGCTGCGGCCTTTCCTTTCTCTTTGCTCGGTGCAGCAGGCGCCGCCGCTGGTGCTGCTGCGGCCTTTCCTTTCTCTTTGCTCGGTGCAGCAGGCGCCGCCGCTGGTGCTGCTGCGGCCTTTCCTTTCTCTTTGCTCATATGACCTCAACTCAGACTAGGTTGAACTGGGCGGGAGAGAACTGGTGCGGGTTTAAACCTTACGGAATCCATCAGTAATCGAACTCACACTCCCCGACCTGAATCCGGCTAGTCAGTTTCTCATTCCTTCGGGGTCTACGGATCTCGATCAAGTTAAGCACTTTGTAGCCCCGCTTTCTCAGGAACGAAACAATGACACGATTGTCTGGACGAATCCAGTTGTACACAGTGTCGCCACCGTTCATTGTAAGTTGGACAGAGTTGGACACAGGAGTCTCTGTCCTCCCAGAAACGGCACTGGGGTCTTACTCCTTGGGGCTGGATTGTGTCGAGTCAGCCTCAAAGAGATGTCTGATTCGAGCCATTCAAGCCCCTATTCGAAAATGTCCAAGATTACCGAATTCTCAGTATCTGTTGTCCGCCCTCCCAACTGGTAGCCGCGAATTGGTGTGTCTTATGACCTGGGCTGGTCAAAGGAAAACCCTAACGATAGTTGGAAGAGACTGGCAAGACTTGCCAGATTCGTAAACTGCTGGCACCAACGCCTTCTAACGAGCTGATCTCGCTACTCTCTCGCGCTCGTCTTTTCTGGAGACGGCGAAGCTTCCTAGGTCACCCTTGAATGCGAGGAGTATCTCGTCGACAAGACATTCCTCAAGCGACTTGGCGCTGTTGTGTGAGGATCTCACAGCCCCGACGACAATATACCTCAATGCAACGTCCACCCTCCGCTGTGGGGCCACATCCACGGAGCGGGGATAGGCCATACCACCATAGGAGATACGAGTGGTGTCCTCGGCGGGAGCCGCATTCTCAATTGCGGTCACCAAGACCTGTATGGGGTTCAGGCCAGTCCTGAAGTCTATCATCTCGAAGACACGCCTGACGAAGGCGATTGCCTTCACCTTCTTGCCAGCGTTACGTCCAGTCCGCATCTTCTTGTCATGACGGTCGCCTGCGTTGAGGACCTTGTTCACCAGACGCTCCACTATCGGTACACCAGACTTGTGGAACCTCTTGTCTGCATGTCGACCCGCAGTGTGGGGGATGAGCACAGGCTTCAGTGTGATATACCTCTGGAGACCGACGTCCTTCACTTGGACCTCTGTGGAGTCCCATTTGCCGAAAAGCAGCAGATGGAAAGTGGCATGTGGGGCTCGTGCCTCAGGAGCCTGAGTCGACTCGGTCTTCTCTTCTTCTGCCATGATTGTCACCTAACGTACTGGCTTCTCGACCTTGCCATAGATCAGCGATTCAAGGCAGACACCATTGACCTTGGTTATGCGCCACCTGACACCGGGGAGGTCTCCGAAGGCGCCACCCATAGCGCCACCGATGCCCTCGACAATGACAGCGTCGTGTTCATCGATATACTTGAGTCCTCCATCGCCAGGTATGAATGCAGTGATCTGCTTGCCGTTCTTGGACAGTTGTACTCTGACTGCCTTACGAATACCCGAGTTGGGCTGCTTGCACTCGACCCCGACCTTCTCAAGGACTATCCCGCGTGCCTGAGGAGCTCCCTCCAGCGGGTCGGTCCTCTTCTTCATGCCGAGCATTCTGCTCTTGTAAGTGGACTTCTTCCACTCGAACTTCCTCCGCCTGGAATGAAGCGGCCTAGCAGCAAACTCACCGAGTGGCGACTTTGAATGAGTCAAGTGATCTACCTCTTAGCTCTCAGGATCAAAACACGTATGGCTCGCCCTGAGGGGGTCAGACCACCCGCTGACCCTTTCCTTAAAAGCATTATGACCCGGCTGAGGCATTCTCTGCAGCTTTGAGCCAAGAGAGGAGCGACACCTCAGGCTCCGGTCAGTATCAGGCAATCACAACGTTGTCCAGATCAAAATGACGCCGTACAAGGATGCGAGCTCGAGCAACATTCCTGCCCTCACGTCCTATGGCGACCCCTCTGTCTTCAGCCTTGACCGTCACGCTGGCAACCAGACTCCCGTCCTTGTGTTCGACTATCTTCACGCGCTCGACCCGGGCTGGGGCTAATGCACTCTTGACAAAGTCCTCTGCAGTCTCAGCCATCTCAACGACGTCGACCGTTCGACCAAACGCGTCAGCTGCGGTCCTCACCCTCACACCATCCCTGCCTATCGCCTTTCCCAGCTGTTTGGCACGCACGACGAATATCAGGCGCTCTCCGTCGTCATCACGCACAACGTCTACAGCAGACACTCCAGTTATGCTCTCGAACGTCGCAATCAGGGCCATGTCATCCATGGACAGCTTGAATCTGGGCAAGAGGGCTCTCCTCATACCATGTTTAGGATCTTGGAGTCACCCTGTTTTATGATGGCAATGGCGGAAACCATGAAAGGTTTCCCGACGACTTCACCAAGGTCCCAGGAAGTACCCTCAAACCTGTACATCTTGGTTTCGGTAAGACTGGCATAGCGACTGATGTCCTCGTACTCCTCCTTACGGCAGTTGGAGGCCACTACCACCAGTTTCACAGTACCAGCGCGGAGCGCCTTTATGGATGAGTTTGCTCCTATCCTGCACTCACCCGTGCTGACTGCACTTGCAATCGGTTGATTCAGGCTCAAGTTCAGCGACCTCGTTGAGTATCATGTTGCTGTGATCTCATGGACCTAGGACTAGTAGTGCCATATGCTATCCGGTTTTAATGCTTGCGCAGTGGAACACGCCTTCACTTCTCAGTGACTGGACTCTGTGGGTTCATCAGCAAGTCAATGGACCCAGTGCCAAGTGGGATGAGCTGTCCGAGTATCACATTCTCTGTAATGCCTTTGAGCGGGTCCTTCGTCCCAGCGATGCCTGCGCCAAGCAGGTGTTTGATTGTGACCTCAAAGGCTGCACGTGCCAGGGCACTGTTCTTCGAGCCAGAGATTCCATGGCGACCGATCTGTCTGATGGCACCATCGGCGGTCATCATGTCCGAAACGAGCAGTATGTGTCGGACATCGACGTCCAGTCCTTGCTCCTTGAGGACGTTCATGGCCTCTAGGACTATGGCGTTCCGAGTGGCTTCAATCCCAAGGACAGTGTAGATCTCCCGGAGGTTGTTTGTGTATATCTTGTGAGGATTCACACCCTCCACTTCTAGGGCCTCTTGGAGGTTTGAGCCCTCTGTCAGAAGGACAAACTCGTCACCCTCCTTCCGTATCACAACGTGAGTGACGTCGTTTATCCCCTTGACCCTGACCTCGCGAATCTTCTCCATCAGACGTTGGAGTTCCGCCAAGGACTCACTGGCCGGATAGACATAGATGATGTTCTCCTCGCCCTCGACATCACCCTTTGCCCTTATCTTGTTCTGGATTGCCTCTACCACGTCTTCTGTCGAGAGACCCTTGTCCTCCATCATCTCAGGGTCGAGTCTTATGACAATGGCCTGTTTGAGGAGGTCGATTGAGAAGTTGCTGGCGACACTCTGAACGAGGACCATCTCTATCTTCCGCGCGATCTTCTTTGCCTCAGCCTGGTCCTGTGCGATGTCGGGCGCCAGGTGTACCTTCATGGTTGGGGTCGCGGGGTTGTTGCGCGCGTCCACTATCTCAATGAGCCGGGGCAGACCTCTGGTCACGCTCAGCTCTGCAACACCTGCATAGTGGAATGTTCGGAGCGTCATCTGAGTACCGGGCTCACCGATGCTCTGTGCCGCGACCGTGCCCACGGCCTCACCCGGTTCCACCATGGACCGCTCGTAGGAATCGACCACACTCTCGCAGATGTCATCAAAGTCCTTCTTGGTGAGGCTCTCCACTGCCTTGACCTTCGCTTCAAGCTCAGTGAGGACCTTCGGCGGAAGCCTGTGCTCCTCTCTCATCTGCTCAAACCGTTTCTCCATATGCTTCTCTAGGACTGCCTTCGACATCAATCAGCACCCCCTTCCTCTGTCCTCTTGCCGACCACTTTCTCGATTGCCATGTCTATGTTGACAGAACGCCCATGGTCAGACTTGCTCGGATCCACCCCGTCATCGCCGAATCTGAACTGAACTATGCGTCCGGGAGCGGTCCGTACAGTACCATCACTCTCGACCTTGAGGTCTTGCAGTGCAGTCATGAGCCTTCGCTGCATGTATCCCGACGTTGAGGTCCTGACTGCCGTGTCGACCAGACCCTCCCGTCCTCCGGCTGCGTGGAACCAGTATTCGATGGGGTCAAGGCCGCTCTTGTAGCTGGAGGTCACAAATCCACGTGCACGAGCACCGAGGTCGCCGCGCTCAAAGTGTGGCAGCGTTCTGCCCATATAGCCCCTGCCGATACGTTCTCCTCGCACAGCCTGCTGCCCAACGACTGCAGCCATCTGAGAGAGGTTCAGTCGAGACCCCCTCGCACCAGTCTGTGCCATGATGACTGCTGAGTTCTCCAGACCGAGATGCTCCCCAGCCACTGCACCTGCGGAGTCACGGGCCTCGGCAAGGACCGCCCGAATCCTCTGCTCAAGTGTCTGGAGCAGTGTCTGACCGGGGTTCGCCTCCAACTCGCCTCGTTTGTACGTTTCAATGAGCTGGTTCACCTTGGTGTCAGCCTCCTCAAGGATGACCTTGATCCTCTGCATCACCTCACGCGGCAGAGTGATGTCGTTCAGGCCCATGGAGAAGCCCCTGTCAGTTATCAGTCGGATCAGCAGCCGACCTAGGGAGTCCAAGAATATCCTTGCCGTGGTCGGACCGTGGTCCTTGACTATGCGATGGAACAACGAGTCTGCTTCGCCTGCACCAAACCCCTTCTCATCAATGACCCCGAAGAGGAGCTGACCGTTCCTGATCACAACGTAGGCGTCACTCTCACAGTCCTCCTTCTTGCACGTCTTGCACTTTCTGCAGATGTTGGCCTTGAAGGACATGTTGATGTCACGAGGGATGAAGAGACTGAATATCTGTTTCCCAGTCCACAGCTGGACAGGTGCCTTGACTGCAGGCTCGGGCAACTCGCCTGCGAACTTTGAAGTGGCCATTAGCTGGTTCACTTGGTCCAGTGTGAATAGACTGGACCTGCGCGTCAACAGGAACGCTGCAGAGATGTAGTCCTGAAGAGCGCCTATGATTGGCCCTCCATACCTTGGGGACAGGATCTGCTCTTGGACCCTCATAAGGACCCTTGCCTCGGCCCGAGCTTCCTCCGACTGTGGGACATGCAGGTTCATCTCATCACCGTCAAAGTCTGCGTTGTAGGGTGGACAGACGTACAGACTCAGCCTGAACGTGCGATTGGGCATCACTCTGACTTCGTGAGCCATGATTGACATCCTGTGCAGTGAAGGCTGCCTGTTGAACAGCACTATGTCCCCATTGTCAAGGTGGCGTTCCACGATGAAGCCCGACTCGATTGTGTCAGCTATGATTGTCCTGTCCTTTACGAACCGCAGGTCCACCCTCCGTCCGTCAGTACGGATGAGATAGTTGCAGCCCGGGTGCCTTTCTGGGCCACGGAGCACTAGCTCCTTCATCTCGTCAAGGTTCCACTCCGTCACTCGTTGAGGGATTGTGAGTATCTTTGCGATCTCTTCAGGCACACCGACCTCATTCATGCTGAGGTTCGGGTCAGGGGAGATCACAGTCCGAGCAGAGAAGTCAACACGCTTGCCTGACAGGTTGGACCGGAACCGGCCCTCCTTGCCCTTTAGTCTCTGGGCTAAGGTCCTCAACGCACGACCAGACCTGTGTCTGGCAGGAGGGATGCCGCTGACTCCGTTGTCAAAGTAGGTCGTGATGTGGTACTGTAGCAGCTCCCAAAGGTCCTCCACTATCAGAGCGGGAGCCCCTGCATCTAGGTTCTCACGCAACCTCTGGTTGATACGGATTATGTCAATGAGTTTGTGACTGAGGTCGTCCTCGCTCCGTACGCCCGACTCCAAGGTGATGCTTGGTCGGACAGTGACTGGTGGGACTGGCAGGACTGTCAGAATCGACCATTCCAGTCTTGCAGCCTGGGGGTTTATCCCCAGAAGCATGTAGTCGTCGTCCGGTACGTTCTCCAGTCTGCCTCTGATGTCAATCGGGGTGAGCCGCACTGATCCGGCCTCACTCACTTCGTATATGGAGGTCGGCTTCTCGAGTTTCAGTTTGAGCTGTTCTGCACCACAATGGGGGCACTGCTTTGCTTTTGCGGCTCGCTTGAGGATCTCCTTGGACACACTCACTGTCTTCTGACCGGCATCGGGGTACTTCTTGAACAGCCTGACAAAGTGCCTGATCTCATCCTCTGAGATGAGGATGCGGTTGCACTCCCTGCAGACGGCCCTCAGGACCTTGTGAATGACCTTTGAATAGCCCTCGTGCATGACAGGCCGAGCGAGTTCAATGTGGCCAAAGTGACCGGGGCAGTTCCCGACACGGTTTCCGCAGGTCTTGCACCTCTGACCGGGATCAATGACACCGAGGCGCGGGTCCATTATGCCGGACTCTATCGGATATCCGTCCTCGTCGTATGTGTCAGCGACCACTATCTGAGCGACAGACATCTTACGGATGTCGTCTGGCGACAGGAGACCAAACTCAATCTCGTCGACCTTCTTTGTGGTCAAACCAGACATCATCTTAGATCATCTCCTTCAGTCTGAGTCTACATGCCAGTCCCAATGACATCATCTCTTGTATTAACAGTTTGAACGCGTATGAAACGACCACACTACTGATCTTCGCTCCGCTGCCGCATATCGGGCAGTAGTAGACGTCCTTGTTGCGGTCATAGACGCCTATGAGTCCGCACTGTTCGCAGACCAGCATGTTACTCTTGTCGGACTCATCGAGCAGTCTGCCCTTGAGCAGCATTGCTGCGCCATGACCAATGAGGACGTCGCGTTCCATCTCACCAAACCTGAGACCACCCTCACGTGCACGGCCTTCCGTCGGCTGCCGGGTCAGGATTTGGACAGGACCTCTCGCACGGGCGTGAATCTTGTCAGCGACCATGTGATGCAGCTTCTGGTACATGATGCATCCGATGAACACGTCAGTCTTGAGCTTCTCACCTGTGATACCAGAGTACATGACCTCACGGCCATTGTGCTGGAGACCATGACTCTTTAACATCTCGAAGAGTTCCTCTTCAGTCACGCCACAGAATGGCGTCGCGTCCTGTTGTCTGCCAACCACGGCGGCGGCCTTGCCAGCAATCATCTCGAGGATCTGGCCAATGGTCATCCGGCTGGGGATGGCGTGTGGGTTGATCACGAGGTCTGGGACTACTCCATCCTCAGTGAAAGGCAGGTCCTGCTGAGGAGCTACATAGCCAATCACACCCTTCTGTCCGTGACGTGATGCATACTTGTCACCGAGTTCGGGGATTCTGAGGTCTCTGACCTTGACCTTCACGAGCCTGTTACCATCAATCGTTTCAGTCAGTATGACACCGTCCACGACGCCAGACTCGCCATGACGGACTGCGACAGATGTTTCTCTTCTGTTGGGGGACTGGATTTCGAACTCAGAGTACTCCTCAAGGAACCTGGGTGGTGAGGTTCGGCCTATGAGGACATCTCCACCCTGCACCTCGACCTCGGTCTCTATGATACCATCCTCGCCCAGATTGCGGTACGACTCTGAGGCTCTGTATCCACGTACGCTCCTGTCAGGGACCTCGAACCTGTCCTCTTGTCCACCAGGGTACTTGCGCTCCTCACTCTCATAGACACGGGTGAAAGTGCTTCGGCCTAGGCCCCGCTCGATAGAGGCCTTGTTCATGATCAGCGCGTCCTCAATGTTATACCCCTCGAAGGACAGTATTGCCACTACGAAGTTCTGTCCTGCGGGACGCTCCTCATAGCCGATGGGGTCCATAGCCCGTGTCTTGACAAGGGGTTTCTGCGGGTAGTGGAAGAAGTGTGCGCGGGTGTCCACTCTGAACTTGAAATTGGACGCAGGCACGCCAACAGACTGCTTTGCCATTCCAGCCATGTACACGTTGCGGGGCGACTGATTTCTCTCAGGAAATGGTATGAGCGCCGCAGAGATTCCGAGTATAGTTGGGGGCGCTATCTCCAAGTGTGTTGTGTGAGGACCGATATCGCTCGCGTACATCGCTATGAGTGTGTTCTCCTCTTCTTCGGCGTCAAGGAATTCGACGGTTCCATTCCTGAGAAGGTCCATGAAACCCCACTCACCATCCTTAATCATCCTGAGATGTTCATCCGTCAAACGACTTCGACCATTCTCAACGACGATTGCCGGACGGCGGACTCGGCCTGCATCGCTGTTCACTTGGACCTCATGTGTGTCCTCATAGTAAGCGATGTTGACCTCTTGGTCGATCTCTCCTGTGCGTCGTTTCTGACGGATAGTCTTGACTAACACTTGCGGAGCAGGATGAATGCCCACAAGGCGACCATTCAGGAAGATGTCAGCACCCTTTGTACCACGTCTGCCCTTCAACCGCTCTATGGGCTCTACCTCGGCCTTCAGTAGGGCTCTCTCTACAGCCTCCTCAATTGTGCCCACTGAGATGTATGCCATCATGGCGATGTTCTTTACCAGACCACAGTTTGGCCCCTCAGGGGTCTCATTGGGACATATCTTGCCCCAGTGTGTCGAGTGGAGGTCTCGCGCCTCAAAGTGAGGTTGTGACCGTGACAAGGGGGAAACTACTCTCCGCAGGTGTGACAGACATGAAATATAGTTTGTACGGTCAAGGAGCTGAGAGACACCAGCCTTCCCGCCGACCCAGTTGCCGGTCGCAAGCGCGTGCTTCAGCCTCTGCGTGATCACATCCGCCCTCACGGCAGTACGAATGTTCGGCTTGCGGCCCCGTACGGCTGTACGTTCCAGCTGATACTTGATGTCACGGGTGAGGGAGTACAGTGCTACTCGAAAGAGAGACATCAGGAGGTCGCCTGAGAGCTTGAGACGCTTGTTTGCATAGTGGTCCTTGTCATCCGCCTGACGTTTGTTCAGGACTAGCTCCAGCAGACGCTCGACCATCTGACCGAGGTAGTAGGCCTTCTGAAGCCTGTGCTTGTCCTCGGTGCCAATGTGGGGCAACAGATACCTGTCCAGCACCTTCTCGGCTCGGGCAAGACGGTACTCCTTGGTCTGTCCGACAGCCACACGCTTGCCAATGAAGTCCAATGCGTTTATCCTAGTGGAGGTTTCACCTTCATTCTGTGTGGCATTGATTGGTGCAGATTGCTCGATCGTGACAATAAGCTCGTTCCGGATTTCCTCGTCATCTGAAACCACGTCTGCGATATCTCTGTCAGACTCAAGACCCAGTGCCTTCATGAGAATGGCTAGTGGGATCTTGCCTGGTACAGATGGGAAAGACACCCTCAGTTCTCCCGTACGCTTTCTCTCAATCGTGACTGGTGCTCTGAAGCCGCGAGAGGTCGAGAAGACTTTTGCAATGTGAGTATAGCTTGAGCTCTTGCTGGCCTCCTCAATCAGTATCCTGTTTGGCGCCAAGTCTTCCTGTGTGACAAGTACGCGTTCAGACCCATTGATTATGAAGTACCCTCCAGGGTCCTTGGGGTCTTCTCCATGCCGTATGAGTTCCTCATCGGACATACCATGGAGGAGGCATTTCTCACTTCTGAGCATGATGGGCAGGTCACCGATGTAGATTCTGAGGGTTTCCATTCTTGTTGTCACAGAACCCTCTTTGCGGACTGGAGTACACTCCAAGTGCATCTTGCTCGCATAGGTGAGGTTCCTGATTCGCGCCTCGTTAGGAAAGAGCGGGTGCTCGCTGCCGTCTGCCTCCCTGATAGACGGTGGCTCGACAGTGATGACACCAAGGTCAACAAAGTAGTCCTCGACCTTTGGGCTCAACCTGCCGACACTGGCAACAATCTCCTGCAGCTCTTCGCGAACAAACCTATTGAATGAGTCCAAGTGTTGACCTACAAGGCCAAACTCGGAGAAGTAGGCCTGCATGACCGGCCAGTACTTGTCCCGTTCTTCTACGACCAACTTGTCACCACACCTTGTTGGAAGAACCGGGGCACTACTGTCAGCAAGATTGCTTCCCTATGCATGAACCCAGAAGTCCGAGTTCGCTCGCCGCAATAGACGCCCCGTTCGTTTTGCCTTGGCAGTGGTCCACCCCCACCCATCATGAGAGGCGTGGCGGGCTAGGCGGGACTTTCAGACGCCATGGAACGTGTGCGTCCTTTGAACCCGCGGCCTTCAGGTTAAAAGCCTGCAGCGCTACCTGGCTGCGCCACTAGCCCCCGATAGTCACCTGTGTGCCCTATGGAACATGCTCTGCATGAAGTCATCCTGCAAAAACATGATTCATTCGGAACGACACATATGGCCATGCATGAGTGGGAAGCAGCTCTGCCTGAGCAGCGAACCGGAATTCTGTGGCCATAAAAGTATTTCCATGTAACGAACTTGCTGTGGTGTCTGGAAGGGCTTTCCGTCGTCTGCTGCGCTCGGATCATACTGGCAGGTCTCTGTGGTCCAACACTTCCTCTTGTTCGATTGAGAACCGATTTGTACTCCGACAACTTTAATAGAAATGCTGGCGGACCAGCCATTCGACTCGAGGATTCAGGGTCTGGAGCCGGATGAGTCGAGAGTGCCCCTGTAGTGTAGTCCGGTCTAGCATAGGCGACTGTCACTCGTCTAACCCGGGTTCAAATCCCGGCGGGGGCGCCACTACTTCTGTGTGCCGTGTTCATTCATGTCTGGCTTGTCCTAGGCATGATGCGTCCAATCGTGACCGAGATAAGGAAGCAAGCTGAACACTTGAGGAGTGGAATGATCAATGACCGAGTTCCTAGATACTTGCTATAGAGCAATCAGGGGACAGGCATCATCAATACCAGCTACTATAAGAACTGTCAGAGAAGATGACCTGAAGCCTCTTTCGGGCAGACAACTCATTATGCTTCTTGGATGCGGCGATTCATACGCCGTTGCCGAGTATGGTAGGTGGGCACTTCTCACAGCTGGGTTTAACGCAATCTCGGTGTCGCCGCCCGAACTGCAGAGACTGCATGTCAGCCGGGACTCTGTCGTTATCGGAGTGAGTGCTTCTGGCCGGACTCTGGCAACAGTTGAGGCACTCGAGTTCGCCAAGTCTGGTGGTGCAATGACCATTGCTCTGACAGACAATCCGCAGGGGAAGATGGCACAGCTCGCAGACAGAGTGTGGCAGACCAGTTCTGGATTGAAGTCATATGAAATCAGCCCGTCATCTACCACCACAAGTGCACTCACATACCTTCTTGCACTCGCTGC
>Ga0315285_10002055_pt1 | contig 21102 bp, 22 predicted proteins | sample YL17G09_36_MG_FD_203698 | JGI IMG/M metagenome (GOLD analysis project Ga0315285, IMG submission 203698) | Sediment microbial communities from Yellowstone Lake, YNP, Wyoming, USA - YL17G09_36 | ecosystem: Environmental > Aquatic > Freshwater > Lake > Sediment | place: USA: Wyoming | collected...
TTGTAGTGTTCTATAATTACCCGTTTGAGATGGATTATGTATATGTCGAGTTTCTGGTGATTCTAGAGAAAAAGAAAAACATTATAAACGACAAGCAGGGATACTGGTTTGGGTGTGAGGCTGAGCGAAAACGGCAAACTCGTCGAACGAATTAACATTAAAATCAAATTGTTTGATACAGGGAAATGGGAATGGAAGGTTCGTCAAAGATTTATCAAAGAACCACGAATCAAGGTAAACGATATGCTGAAGATATTAGATGAGATTAAAGTCGAAATCCTTGCGGCTGAAGGAAAAGAAGAAAAAAAAGAGGAAATAAAACAAGAAGTTGCACGTCAAACAGTGGAATGAGGAAAACTTAAACCTCCCAAAAAATACAATTACATAATTTTACTTCATCACTTTCATATCTACAAGAGAACAGGGGTATCTTGCATGTTGTATTACCTCCATGGCTATCAATCCGATCCTTTCAGTGAAAAAGGAACATTATTAAAAGAAACGTTACACGCCATACCAATCATCTACCGAGATGGTGCTCCTGAGGATCTTGTTATTTCGGAATGTCTGAGCCGTATTTCTGATGTAATAAAAAAAGATCAACAGGTGGTGTTGATCGGTTCATCTCTTGGAGGTTTTCTCGCGGCAGCCACCGCTCTTACCCACCCTAACGTCAAACAACTCATTCTCCTCAACCCTGCGATTATCCCACCACGGACCGATCTGCATACCGTCCAGGGGATGCCCTATAGGATACTTGAGGAAATGATGGATCCACGATTGTTTGAACAGAAGATCCCTGCATCTATTACCATCCTGCGGGGAACAAACGACAACGTGGTACCTGACGACTGGGTCGTATGCTTCGCCAAGGCACAGCAGGCAACGATACAGTTATACAACGATGACCATAGGTTCTCAAAAAACCTGCAGAAACTGCCTATTATCATATCAGAGATGTTACAAAAATAAGCTGTTGTTTCACTAATGTGTAAGCATCCACAACCGGTCACCCACATAATGGAGTGTTTTTACCGCTTTTCCTGGTTTTTTCGTTTTCATTTCCTCACCGGTCATCATCGCAACCCCAACCGCCAGTGGCTTCCGATGTTTCTCATCACAGATCCAGACAAGATCATCTTTCTGAATCATCGGATCTGCATCGGTGATGCCTGGTGCCATCACATCAGCTCCTTTCGTGATAAAAACCACCGCACCCATATCAACGACAACGAAATTGGTTTTCGGCTGATACTTATTCAAGCCTTGCAGCGTGAACACAAGCTTGTTATTATGCATCATAAAATCAATACTATCATCTACGAGCAGAACCGTAAACTCCTCAAGAGTTCCGACATCGACAATGGCTTTGGCATCAAAAAAATCTCCATGAAACCTGGTTTTTAAATCATTGGCCAGCTCCTTTACTTCCCGTTCTTTCAGACGATGTCGGTTCTTTATTCTCACGGCCATACAAGAGATATTCTGTACAACATTTTAATAGTTATCCTGGAGAATATAAGCCCAAACTCTTATAAATGATATCTCTATTTCGTTTCTCCTAGGTAACAACCATGGAAAAACCATTAAAACTCCTACATGCCACCCTTAACAGCCGAGTCATTGTCGAACTTCGAGGCGGCGTTGAATACCAAGGCGTCCTCGATGGCTATGATGTTCCCCATATGAATCTTGTCTTGAAAAACGCAGATGAGCTTGTTCACACCACGAAAAAAGGAAAACATGATAAGGTCATCGTCCGAGGGGACAATATCATTTATATATCACCTTAGAATAGGGGGTAATTACTATGACGAAAGGAACAACGTGCAGAGCTGGGAATAAAACCACCCACATTGCATGTCGACGATGCGGCAGACATTCCTTCCATGCACAGAAGAGACGTTGCGCGTTCTGTGGGTTTGGGGAAACCAGCAAAATGCGACACTACAATTGGGTTCGAGAAAAGAAATAACTAGACCACATCTTTTTTTTCTTCAACTGCTTTTCCAGAAGATTTCTTGTATTTGTCTAAAGGCCAGCGTCCTTTTTTTCCCCAGAGTGAATTATAGATACGGATTTCCACATAGAAGAAGAAACCAAGGGTGAGGAGTGCCAAGAAGATGTCAAGAGGCGATGAGAACACCCGTATTATTTCAAGGGGGATCAAAGTATCAAGAAGCAATGCAACAACGATAAAAAGTGATTTTAACATCTCCTGATATAATGGTCTTACCATGCTATTGATTATATTTTCACGTCGTCTTCTCATGAGATACTGTATCGTTCCTTGTAATGAACCTATGGATTTTTTTTTTGTTGAATGCTGTGTTGTCGTCTGAGAAGAAAACGGTTCTTCCTGTGAGAGGTCTCTTCTCATAAAAAGGTATCTAAGCTTCATGGGGAAAACACGCAACATAGTGGTCTTTTTTTACTTCTCGTAACACTGGCTCAACTTGTGAGCATCGCTCGGTTGCGTTTTCGCATCGAGGATGAAACCGACAACCAGGTGGTGGATCCACAAGACTAGGAACTTCCCCTTTTAAGGGAATAAGTTTTCTTTTAAGATATGGATCCGGGATAGGGATAGCGGAGAGTAACGCTTTCGTGTACGGATGCAGAGGCTCTCTGAAGAGATCCTGGGTTGGTGCTAATTCTACAATCTTTCCAGCGTACATGATGGCGATCCTATCACTGATATGTTTAATGACACTGAGGTTATGCGTGATGAAGAGATAGGTCAACCCAAATTGTTTTTGAAGATCTTTTAATAAATTGAGGATTTGTGCTTGAACTGAGACGTCTAACGCAGAGGTTGGTTCATCAAGGATAATAAAATCAGGGTTCAATGCAAGAGCGCGTGCGATACCAATCCTTTGTCGTTGCCCTCCACTAAACTCATGAGGATAACGGTGCATATGTTGTTCATCAAGCCCAACGGTTCTGAGCAGGTCAAGGATTTTTTTATTCAGCGCTTCACCTTTTGCAATCCTATTAATAACAAGAGGCTCTCCGATGATTTCTCGTACTGTCATCCGGGGATTAAGAGACGAAGCAGGATCTTGAAAGACCATTTGCATATGTGGCCTCATTTTTCTGAGCTCAGCTTTATTTATTTTCATTAAATCAGTATCGACAAAAAAGACTTCCCCGTCTGTTGGTCGTATGAGTTGAATGATTGCTCGACCTAGGGTGGTTTTTCCGCAACCTGATTCACCAGCAATCCCAAATGTTTCACCTTTTCTTATAAAGAGATCAACGTCATCGACCGCTTTCACGTAGTCTTTTATTCGTGAAAAAACCCCTTCACGTATAGGAAAATATTCCTTCAGATGCTCTGTTTTGATAAGGATGTCTGAGGTCATTGTTCCCCTTCTTTTGTTTGTGTTGGAATCAGTGTATATTTCACGTCTTTATAGCGGTAACAGGCGACACGATGTCCTGGTTCTACTTCTTCAAGGGGGGGTGGAATGTGTTTGCAGATATCGATCGCATAACTACATCGAGGATGAAAACGACAGCCTGATGGAGGTGTAATAAGATTAGGGACGATTCCTGGAATGATATCTAATCGCTCTCGTTTTTCAGTAATTTTTGGTATTGCACGCATCAACCCATGTGTATAGGGGTGATATGGCCATTTGAAGATTGTCTTTGCATCGGCAAATTCAGCGATATACCCCGCGTACATAACTCCTACTCTATCACACATTTCAGCGATAATTCCAAGATCATGGGTAATGAGCCATATTGCAGCGTTTGTTCGTTTTTGTAAATCTTTCATCAGCTTAAGGATCTGCGCTTGAATGGTGACATCTAACGCGGTAGTCGGTTCATCAGCAATAAGAAGTTTCGGATTGCAGGCAAGCATCATCGCAATCATCACCCGTTGACGCATCCCTCCGCTTAATTCATGAGGATACTGTTTTGCTACTTGCTCGGGATTAGATATTTGAACCATCTTCAATGCTTCAATTGCTTTTTTCAACGCTATTTTTTTTGCTTTTTTTTGCTGCTGTCTCATTTTTATGAGATTCAATCGATCTAATGGTTTTTTCTCATCCCTGTCGAATGTTTCATGCAGTAAAATAACCTCAGCAATTTGATATCCGGTTGTGTACGTTGGGTTTAACGCAGTCATCGGTTCTTGAAAGATCATTGAGATATCTTTTCCTCTGATATGTCGCATGTCTTCGTTACTTTTCGAAAGGAGATCTTCGTTGTTAAAACGGATCTCTCCACTGACAATTTTACCAGGGGGATCTGGTATTAACCGCATGACGGCAAGAGCTGTAACACTTTTCCCACATCCTGTTTCACCAACAAGTCCGATGGTTTCTCCAGGAAAAATCTCGAAACTGATGTCTTCTAAGGCTTTCACTGTTCCTTCATATGTCTCAAAATATACTTTGAGGTTTTTTACCAAGAGAAGTGGCTCTGTTGTTATGTCTTACCGCCTCCTCGTCGCAAGCGTGGATCTAAAATATCTCTTAGTCCATCACCAAAAAGATTGAAACCAAGTACTGTAATAAAAATAGCAAGCCCAGGGAATACCATCATCCATGGTGCGGGCATAAAGTAGTTTCGAGAATCTGAAACCATTCTTCCCCATTCAGCAGCACCGGGTCCTGCACCAAAACCTAAAAAGCTCAGTGCAGCAGCAGTTAAGATTGCATTACCAAGATCCATGGTCGTTTGAACAATAAGTGGTGCCATTGAATTTGGTAAAATATGTCTAAAAATAATACTCGTATCTCTGGCTCCTACCGATCTTGCTGCTTCTACATATTGATTTTCTCTCACGCTGAGAATTTGCCCTCTTACCAAACGGGTATAGGAAGGCCACCAGACCACTATCATTGCGATCATAACGTTTTCAATACTTTTTCCAAGGATCGCAGCGACCCCCATTGCTAAAATTAAATAGGGAACTGATAAAAAAATATCAGTAATACGCATGATAATTTCATCGATATACCCACCGTAAAATCCTGCAAACGCACCGAGAACGATTCCTACTCCTAGACCACCCAGGACAACGATTAAACCGATTTCTATAGAAATTCTCGCGCCCCAGACAACTTTCGTAAACACATCTGCGCCTGTTTCATCGGTTCCAAAGAAATGCTTGCCGCTTGGTGGTTCTTTATTTTCATTCCAGATGTGTTCATCTGGGCTAAATGGGCTAATGAACGGAGCAAACAAAGCGACTAAAATAAGTATGAGAATAATTACAATTCCCACGATCGCAAGGGGACTTTGTCGAAGGAGATGAAGGCTGTATCGTGATTCTCGTAATCGAGGTGACAACCATTTTTTTAGATATTCTTTTTTTTCTTTTGACAGAATTTTATTTTTGAATGGAGACTGGTAGGAAAATTTTTTTTTCATTTTACCCCAGCCTCACACGAGGATCCAGGTATGCATACATTAGGTCGACGATAAGGTTGACAATGGTGTACATAAGAGCAACAATGATAGTGAAACCGACAATCGCAGCGGTATCTATTCGAACGATTGAGTCTGCTGCCCATGAACCAACACCAGGCCAGTTGAATATCGTTTCAGTAAGAACCGCACCAGCTAAAAGACCACCAAATGACAATCCTATAATAGTCACAGTAGGAATTAACGCGTTTCGTAAAGCATGTTTATATATTACTTTTCCTTCAGAGAGCCCTTTTGCTCGTGCAGTTCGAATATAATCTTGACCCATAACTTCAAGCATACTCGAACGAGTCATCCGTGCAATTTCAGCAAGAGATATATAACTCAAACAAAAAGCAGGCATAACTAGATGACTAACGACATCCAAAAACATTGATCCATTTCCCGCGATGATGCTATCCACTGTGAAAAATCCTGTGACATGTGGCGGGTACAATCCTGCTGTTGCTCTTCCATATAATGGTAGATATGGTAAACCATTTATTTTAAATAAATAGAAAAATACGTACTGCATAAGAAAACCAAGCCAAAAAATAGGTATTGAAACGCCTGACAGAGCGAATATTCTTGTGACATGATCAGGCCATTTGTCTTTTTTTGTTGCTGAAATAACTCCTAAAGGAATCCCAATAACCGTTGCTAATATCATTGCGACGATAGTTAATTCTATCGTGGCAGGTAATCGAAGCTTGATGACATCTAAAACAGGCATATCTTGATGTGCTTTTGAGATTCCCCAGTCTCCTTTGAGGAGATCTCCCATGTAATAAAAGTATTGAATATAGACGGGTTCGTTAAACCCATGCATCTCTTTTACTTGTTCGATTTGTTCCTGGGTCATTCGTGGAGTGATATACGCAGCAGCAGGATCTCCTCCTATCCGTGTCAATGCAAAAATGATGATTGTCACCCCAATTAATACAGGGATTAACAATAGAAGTCTTCTGATGATATATTGGTACATCTTCATATGATATCCAACATTAACACTTTATGGGGGATACTTTTTGTTTGGAAAGGTGAAAAAAATAAAAAAAAGAAAAAGATAGGTGGATTACTTTACTGTAAATCCAGCTTGTGTCAGGTACTCTTTCGCCTTTGTGAAGTCTTGTGTGATGATCGGAAGTCCATCGTAATGGCCGAACATACCTTTTGGGATGACTCCTTGTAAGGGCATGGTTATACCTGATTGAACTACATCGTAATAGGTTTGATAATCGAATGCATAGCAGAATGCTTTTCGTACGCTCACGTTATCGAATGGTGGCATCAGTTGATTGAAACCAAAGAAATTCACATCGAATGTTGGTGTTCCTGTCGACACTTGTACCCCTTCTACATTTTGTAATTCACTGGCATGTTCTCGTGGCACATAAATATAGTCAGCGTCCCCACTTGTTAGTGCAAGATATCGCGTGTTATACTCTAGGACATATTCAATACGGACGGTGTCAAGTACTGGTTCTTTACCCCAATAATTCGGATTCTTTTTTAGAACAATATTGGAGTTATCTTCAGCCCATGAATCAAGCATATATGGTCCAGTTCCACACATGTGTTTGTCCATGAAGTTATTCTCGCTTCGAACTTGTATTCCACCATTTGCTTCCACGTACGTCGGGCTAACAATGCATGCTACGGTGTACGCGAGACAATATAAGAATGGACTATAAGGGTTTTTCAAATGGAATCGAACCGTGTATTCATCGACAACCTCGACGCTGCTCGTATTTTCTTTATCAAGAGCTTGTGTGATAATCCAGCCAGGGCTTTCTGGGTCCTCATAAAACATCGCTCTGTCGATCGAATATTTCACCGCAGAAGCATTAAACGCTGTTCCATCATGGAATTTTACTCCTTGTCGTAAGTTAAACGTATATGTCAAACCATCTGCGCTGATACCTCCATTTTCTATACTTGGTACCTCTGTTGCAAGTAATGGTTCGAGCTCTGATGCACTTTCGTTCTTATAAAATATTAATGTTTCATACACGTTTTGGAGAATCTCTCCACCCGCTGTCTCATAGTCCCATTGAGGATCTAAGAAACGAGGTCCCTCAGCCATTATTTCAACAAAGGTTGTATCATCTTTTGAACCATTTTTACTAAGATATTTAAATACATTTTCACAATACATAGGGTTATAGAAGAACCCTTTTACCCAGGTTCGCATAACCGAGAAATCGATTGGCTGATCGACATACAGATACACTGCTTGATCAAATATTTTCTGTTCAATTTTTGCATAAAGCGCTTTTGCTTTCGTTGCATTTAGTTCCTGTTTTGCTTCATCAATCCAGGCATCTACTTCAGAGTCATTAAATCCAACTCGATCTGCATAGGTACCAGTTGAATATCCAAATGGTTGGAGATAATCATCAGCATGCGCATAATCAGGTGCCCATCCTAAAAAGAAGATAGGCATTTCCTTCTTTTGTAACTTATCCAGATATTGTGCCCAAGCAAGCTCTTGGATCGTTATCTCGAGATCTGAAGTAATCGATTCAATATTGTCTTTCAACAGCTGACAGCCGAGTTTTCTTGAATCGTTTCCTTCGTTGTAATATAAGGTGATTTTTGTCGGTTCCTTTGTTTGGGTTGTACATCCGCTGAAAGCAACGGTAATAAACATTGTACATATGACAATTGCTAACGCACCAGCTTTCTTATCTTTCTTTTCAAAACTTCTCATAACTATGTTCCCTCTTTCTTCCACCTTCTATATAAAGGATTGAGAATTGTATACTTTATGATATTTAATTACTTTTTCATTTCATCTCAGGTATAGAGGTTTATTTCAGCACTCGATTCATTCGTGTTTAAAAACATGCGACAAAATGATCTTTTTTCACTTTTCGTAACTCTGGTTCTACCTTCGAACATTCTGGTTTTGCCTCGGTACACCGGGGGTGAAACCGACATCCAGGAGGGGGATGTATTAGGCTTGGCACCTCACCGGTTAAAGGAATATATTTTGTTTGGTACTCTGGATCAGGAATTGGAATCGCTGATAATAATGCTCTTGTGTAGGGATGTAATGGTTCGCGGAATAAATCCTGTTTTGATGCCAATTCCACGAGTTTCCCTGCATACATCACTGCAATCCTGTCACTTGTATGCTTTATGACACTTAGATCATGGGTGATAAATAACAGAGTCAAACCGAAATCCTTTTGTAAATCCTTCAAGAGATTAATGATTTGTGCTTGGATGGAAACGTCAAGAGCGGACACTGGCTCGTCTGCGACGATAAATGTCGGATTTGTCGCTAACGCACGCGCGATCCCGATCCTTTGTCGTTGTCCTCCGCTAAACTCGTGAGGATACCTATTTATCTGATCCGGCGTCAATCCAACTTTTTCCATTAATTCAACGATTCTGTTTTCTTTTTCCGCTTTTGTTGAAGCGAGTTTATGAACTTCTATCGGTTCCGCGATCGCTGCACCAATGGTCATCCTTGGATCAAGGGAGCCATAGGGGTCCTGGTAGATAATCATCATTTTTCTGCGAAACTCACTCATCTGCTTTGGTTTTAGATGGGTGATATCATGTCCATCAAAATAGATACTGCCCGCTGTAGGGTTAATTAATCGTAAGATAAGTTTTCCACAAGTGGTTTTTCCACAACCTGATTCACCAACAAGACCAAGAATTTCATTCCTTTTTATGTAGAAACTAACGTTATCTAACGCCTTGATCGCTTCTTTCTTTTTAAACGGTCCACCACCCTGATAAAAATATTTCTTAAGCTCTTTTACTTCTATTAGTTTGTCCATTTATTGAGGACCTCCAACTAAGTAGCATCGCACCCAATGATGTTTTCCTACTTGTATCAGTGCCGGTAATTTTTTTGTGCATGGTTCAAAACAGAACTCGCATCTCGGATGAAACGGACATCCTGAGGGGAGATCAAGAAGGTTCGGAACCAATCCTTCGATGATTTTCAACCGTTCTGTTTCTACATCAAGTCGTGGTATCGATTTCATTAGTGCTTGTGCATACGGATGTAACGGATCTTTGAAAAATGTATGGACGTCTGTGTATTCAACCATATATCCGGCATACATTAAAGCAACATTATCACATGTTTTTGCGATCACACCGAGATCATGGGTTATCAGCAGAACCGAGGTATTGAATTCTTTTCGTAGTTCATCGATCAATTTTAGAATCTGAGCTTGAATCGTCACATCCAAGGCAGTGGTAGGTTCATCAGCAATGAGAAGAGCAGGATTGCATGATAAGGCCATTGCAATCATCACCCGCTGTCGCATCCCTCCAGATAATTCATGCGGGTAATCGTCTATTCGTTTTTCTGGATCTGGGAACCTGACGGTGTATAAAGATTCAATCGCTTTTTTCCGAGCATCATCCTTTTTTAATCCATGATGGAGTTTTAGTACTTCCATTATTTCAGAACCGATGGTAAACATTGGATCAAGTGAAGTCATTGGTTCCTGGAAAATCATGGATATCTTACATCCTCGGATGTTCCTCATTTCTTTTTCACTGAGCTCTAAAAGGTTTGTTCCTTCGAAAAAGATTTTTCCACCTACGATTTTTCCAGGAGGGCTTTGTACAAGTCTCATGATGGATAATGCAGTAACGCTTTTTCCACACCCTGATTCCCCAACGAGGCCTAATGTTTCTCCTTTGTTGATGGTGAAACTCACTCCATCGACCGCTTTGATGGTTCCTTCATGGGTGAAGAAGTATGTTTGGAGATCTTCAACTCTGAGTAGCTCTTCCATTTTTTCATCCTATTCTTTCAGTCTTGGATCTAAAATATCCCGTAACCCATCTCCTAACAGATTTAATCCTAACACCGCGATGACGATTGCTATTCCTGGAAATGTCGCAGCCCACCATGCACCACTTACAATATAGAATCGACTATCAGAAAGCATCGCACCCCATTCCGGGCTTGGTGGTTGTGCACCAAGCCCTAAGAAACCAAGCGCCGCTGCGTCAAGAATAGCGCCTGCCATCATCAACGTCCCATAGACGATGACTGGTGACAGACTATTTGGTAATACATGTCGAAAGATGATTCGTGTATTGCTCGAGCCGATCGCTTTTTGGGCTTCTATATATTCCATTTCTTTGATGTACAGAACTGAACCTCGCATGACCCGTGCCATCTGAGGCGAATATTCTATACCAATAGCAATCATCGCTTTATCTAATCCCTGACCGATTACTGCGACAATGACGATTGCAAGTAAGAGGGAGGGAAACGCAAATAGAATATCTGTTATTCTCATTAGGACATTATCGATCCATCCGCCGTAATACCCTGCAGCGACTCCTATTAGAATACCAAGCGCTGTAGCGATACCAACTGCAATAAAACCAATAGTTAGACTAGTGCGGGAACCATGAATAATACGACTTAAGACATCTCTTCCCAGCATATCAGTCCCGAGAGGGTATCCTGGTATGCTTTCATTGCTCCAAAACCCTGGTTTCAGACTGTTTTCCAGTTGTGGAGGTGATGGTGTTGGGTCTTGGGGAGCGATAAAGGGTGCAAAGATCGCTATAAACACTAAAAAAAGTATAAGAATGAGACCAAAAACCGCTGACTTATTGTATCGAAATCGTCGGAGTAACTCATGAGTTTTTGTCTCTCTCTTTCGTGCCATTCTTCACCTAATCATAATGAATTCTTGGATCGATATAGGTATAGAGGAGATCTGTGATCAAATTCACAATCACAAACACTAAAGCAAACACAAGAATACAACCGATCACTAACGGATAGTCTCTATCATATACAGAATCAACAATAAGCCTTCCAACACCAGGCCAGGAAAATACGGTTTCTGTTAATATTGCACCCGAGAGTAATAAACCAAAATTTAATCCGATGACCGTTACGACTGGGACCATCGCATTTCGTATCGCATGTTTATAGATGACTTTTCGTTCTGATAAACCCTTTGCTCGTTCCGTCCGTATAAAATCCTGACGCAGTATTTCTAGCATACTTGATCGGGTTGTTCGTGCAATGATTGCCATTGGAATAGTCCCTAACGCAATCGCAGGGAGTATCAGATGAGTTAGGACACTAATCAAGGCTGCCCCGTTTCCCGTAATAATGCTATCAAATACCATAAAACCGGTTATTCTATTAAATGGAATTAATAGATCAATTCGTCCACCTATTGGAAGCCACCCAAGAAAAACCCCAAAGATCATCATCAACATGATCCCAAGCCAAAACACAGGCATTGAAATCCCAAAAAGAGCAACCCCCATTACTGAATAATCCGCGACTGAATATTGTTTTGTTGCAGAGACAATACCTGCAATAACACCAATAAGTATCGCAAAAATCATCGCTGCAATAGCAAGCTCGATGGTATTTGGAAAACGCGACCCGATCTCTATGGTAACTTGTTCATGAGAAATAATAGATCGACCCAGATCACCGTGTAAGACATCACTAAGCCAGATAAAATATTGAATATACAATGGTTGGTCCAATCCAAATTTCGCACGAGCTTCATCGATTTCATGTTGCGTTGCGTGCTGCCCAAGCATAGTTATAACAGGATCACCAGGGGCAAGATGAATCAATGCAAATGTGATGAGGGTGACTCCAAGAACAACCGGTATAATCTGTAATAATCTTTTAATAATGTACCATTTCATTTCTAATCAACAGAATATCTTGGAGTTCCTCTCGTTCTTTTTACGCACTAGACAATCGGAGAATATCCTATTGAGTTCTACGTTAAATCAACAGGGTAGAAGAAATACCGACCTGTTGGATTTAAGACAAATCCCTGTACATTTTTAGTAAAGACCAAGTTTTGATTTGCATGTGCTAGAAATACAAATGGAGCATCTTCATGCATAATCCCTTGTGCGTCTTTATAGAGTTGTGCACGCTCACTTGTATTATAGGTTTGTAAAGCTGCAGTGAATAGATCTTGTACTTTAGTATTATTGTAAAATGCATAGTTACCAGCGACTCCAAGACCACATGCATTCGCTCCATATAACGGGTTCATGAAGTTATCAGGATCACCATTATCACCAGTCCATCCTAAAAGACACAGTTGAAATTCTCCATTATAGGCTTTATTAAGATATGTAGACCAATCTAGCTGAACAATATTTACAGTAATATTTACAGCAGCTAGATAGCTTTGAATTGCCTCTGCAACTTTTGGTGGATCAGCCATATATGGTCTACCCTGTTTCATTACCCACAACGTAGTGTTAAACCCGTTTGCATACCCTGCTTCCGCCAACAGTTCACGTGCCCGAACTGGATCGTAAGGATAATCATTAATAGAACCGTTCCATCCGAGCATGAATGGTGGCATTCCGTTTATTGCAACGATAGCTGAATCTTTATATAAATTTTTAACAATTGAGGTTTTATTTATTGCACAATTGATTGCTTGTCTTACAGATCTATTTGTTAATGGCTTAAAGTATCCAGGGGTTTTTATCCATGGTTCATTTTGGTCATGTACACCATTTTTATTACTATCATTATAACCATATCCATTGTTAATCGCTAGATACCCGACTGTCATTCCCTCTTTCGTCAGCAACTGCAGTTTATCATCAGCCCAAATTGAATTAAAACTTGAAGGATCGGGGAACTCCATACCATGAATATCACCTGCCTTTATCGCGAGCAATCTTGCAGAGGGATCTGTCATAACTCGATAGATTATTTTATCTATTTTTGGAGCTCCACGCCAATAATCCTTAAACGCTTTTAGGGTAATATGATCATCTTGTACCCATTCTACAAACTTAAAAGGACCTGTCCCACAGGGGTGTTTAAACGCATCTCCTTTCCATAATTCCGCGTTGGTCGGGCTGACAATGGCAACCGTGAACATTGCAAGGCTTGTCATCATCGCAGCGTTCGATCTGCTTAACACAATCTTCACCGTGTAATTATCGATTTTTTCAACTTTCGATATGTCAGTGAACATCCATCCCCAATACTGCCAAAGACCATATTTATTATATGGATGACTTGTATTGTACTGCCGTTCAAAGGAAAACACAACCGCATCAGCATTGAAGGTAGTATTATCGTGGAACTTCACATCGTGTCTCAAATTGAAAGTGATATTCTTTCCATCTGCTGAAGGAACCCATGATGTCGCCAAACAAGGTTGTATCTCTGCAGTTCCTTCTTTGTATTCCACTAACCCTTCAAAGATGCTATCGGTTCTTCCTGTAGACTCCCCATCCGTAACATCCGCGGGATCAAGCTTAACAGCATCCCCAGAACACGCAAAGATTAACACCTTTTCTTTTACTGTTGGAGTGTTTTGTACACATCCGCTAAAAGACACTGCAAGTAATAATCCACAGACAATGATTGCAATGACACCAGCTTTTATATTGGTTGTATTTACTCTCCCCATAATTTTCAATCCTCTTTTGCTTCCTTCTCTCAAAGAAGGTCTAAATTCGTATCACGTATATTATTTAACTACTTTTTCTTTTAAACAGAGTTAATACAAAATATTTGCCCAAACAGGCGCTTTATCACAGCATCCCTTGAAGTTTTTCTATCGTGTACCCGAAGGGAGTCAGAAGGCTTTCTGCGCATTTAGCGAGCTGGCGAAGGTAATAACCAACATCGATGTTTTCGGTTCCCTGTATCTTCTCGGCAAGACACGCTCGTTTTTTGTAGTTCCGAGAATATTCATCGGTGACAATATAGCGAACCGATTGACCTAGCTCGACTTGAATACCTAGGTCTTGCAGCTGCAGCAAAGCTGATTTGGGGAGAGTATTCACCTTATATTTCACAATATCCTTTGAGATAGTTGTCGTAAACACCAGGTCATTGTGATTCACTGCACCGTCCCGTAGCAGCGTTGCGTATCTGCGGAGGATGTCGACAGACGCGGGGAGTAACGCACGGAATTCTTCTGCGTTCCCTGCTTGTTTGAAGACGTTGAGCATCCCCTGCTGAGCATTTTTCAGGAAAATGGGCGTGTTATGTTGTCGGAGTTCCACGCCGCGTATCTTCATCGTTCCATTCTCAAACAACCCATAGTACCTGGTTAATGCACCGACCCCGGTTGCTTTGCTGGGGAGAAACACGATCCATTTGTAGCGGCCTTCCACATCCATACGAATCCCGGTACGATTACTGATCATCCTGGAGAGATGAAACGGGCGAACACACCCGGGAGAACCTTTCACCCACAATGAATCGATAATTCCATGCAGGACCTCATAACCTGCGCGCTCGGCGACCTCCACTGCGGAAAGCAAGATATCGCGACTATAGGCCGTGATGCTCTCATGACATTCGATGCGTCCATACCGGGCGTTCCGATACCCGGTGTACCCAAAACAGACCACAAGTACCCATTTCCACGCTTTCTGTAACTCCGTGTAAACCGCATGGTCGTACTGTTTGTTTTTTGCTCGTGCTTTGAAGCAGAACCTCCGTAGTAAAATCGGTTCCAAGACCTCAGGGAGCAATCCTTTCTGCCGTCTACAAATATGATAACCAAGCTGAGGGACGCGATTGGTCGAATCAGGACAGCAGGGGCATAGCATTGTTTCAGGACTGATGTTATGAAGAACCATGATATTTGGGTATAACGAGGCGTAATCCAACTCTATGACATCCTCATGTAGACCAGCCACTGGCTCAAGAACCAGCCCACCCCGGTCCGCGATCAGCAACTCTTCTGCTGTCTTCCAATTTTCTGGCATATTTTTCTTCCATGGGATCAGATAGCCTTTTGCCATCGCGGCGTTGACTTCAATCTGACTGATAGCGGTTCCAGGGCCGAGTCTTGAGAGCATTTGTACAGGGATGTTGGAGCATCGTGCGATATCAAGAATACCGCGAAGCCCGCTTTCCCCGTAGAAGAACGACTGTGCGGTATCCAGATGAATCCGTCCCAGCAGCGTGTAGAACGCAGGTCGATACACGATCCGTCCGTAGCTGAAGTACGATTTTGCTTTTTTGACTGGTCGCAGGTTGTTTTTCTTCTGTTTCTTCTCCCTCCCAAGGTTCACTAGATGTTCAATCCCGCAGATCTTCGCACGATGATACAAAAACGGAAACAACACGCTATCTCCATTCACGGTTGCGATCACATCAGGGTCACTCTGCTGGACCCTGTCCACCGCGGAAAGAATCGTATCGGTTTCATTGTCCTCCTTGATCATCTCATCATCTACTGCAATCGCTGGTATTGGTTCATGAAATGATGGTACAGCTCCTGTTTTCTGTTTTATATCAAGATGCAGGATTTTCAATGAGGGGATCTCGTAATCAAGCGTCCATTGTTCATCCTCAAGGGTAAATCGTTTCCCGTTCCATGTTATCCACGCATGGCAAAACACGCCGCGTTCCTGGAGGTACCTGGTTGGAAGGCGTAGATCAACGTTGAACAACTGATGATCATGAAACCCGCCCCAAGAATCCACTAAACTAGCAAGCGTATGGAGCGAGTTGAGGGTTTTTGGCACCACCTCTAAGACCATGGTATGTTTCGGTGAGCCAAGCATGAGTTTTGCAGCAGTAAGCTGTAGTCGTTTCACCTGAGGTACTACTTCTAAGGCCTTGGCGACCTTGGAGATATCTTTTGACGGCGTATGCACATAAAAACATGGTTCGTACGGTTCTTCAACCCTGGTTGCTTTCCCGTTCTGCAGCAGCCAGGTGACCATGACGTTTTTCTCATAGTCCGGGTACACGTCAAGGATGTTCCCGCTCAACATACTCTCGGAGCATCCGTAATGTTTTTTCATGTTCCACAAGAATGGACATCACGATTGGTTCAAACGGGTTGGGATTGCTGCTGTTACTGCCTGCTGCCGCGTGTTTCCGGGCATGGTTGATGAGTTCATCAAACGCATCCTGATCGATATTTCGCAGCGCGCGTTTGAAATCATTCCATTCCCACCCGAATGATTCAATGACCATGCGGAACGTCGGAACAGTCCGCCCCATCAGTTCACCATCCCAAACTCTTCAAGGCAGAGTTGTCCTTCTGCACCACGAACAATCGTAGTACTCTTCTGCTTTTTGACAAGCTCAAGAGATGTGCAATGCTCGAACTGTTTCATTCTTACGATTTCGTTGACGCTTTCGTAGAGTATTTTTCCCAGACCCCGGGATGGTGAGAGCGGCATCACATCCAGATTGGTAAACACCGTGATCAGCTGATATCTGGCGGTGAGGTCTTGCATCTTCTGGAGATCCAATGAAAGTAATGTCTGTGCCTCCCGAACGGGGACCTCGTGGTCAAGGTAGAGTGCTGGCAGCATCCCGATGATAAGGGTCCGTGGACTGCGTTTCTGGATCATCGGCTCAAGCATTTCGTGTATAAGAGTTGAGAGTTGATAGACGGTGAACGCCCTGCTCATCACTACGTTCTCTAATACGTCCTGCTGTTCCAGTTCTAACATCCGTGCGTACCGAGCAATCCGATACGGGTTGGCACACATGCCACCATCGATATAGATAGTCTCACTGTGGAACGTTCTATACGTATTGACACAGAGTTGATTCGGTAGGTCTTCAATAAGGCTGCTGTTTCCATCGACAAGGGTTGTTTTTCCTGCCTTAAAACCACCTAGAAGATTGTCAAGCTCTGCTATTCCCGAGGCGACGATGATGTCAGGTTTCACGACTTGTACAAGAGATGAGGTCGCATTAGATGTCTGAATATCACGGGTTGGACGATTGTTTTCCATGGATGTTGCCTCCCTTAAAATAGGTGTAGGAAAGAATGCATAGGCGGTTTTGTTTTAAAAAGCTGAATCAGAGGTGAGTGAAAGTATTCGAAGAGATTCTTGTGTTGTTATCGGAGAAGTTGGCTCATTCGCATCGCATTCTCAAGCATCGCATGATTATTATTGAAAAAGACATACACTGTTTTTGGGTTGTTGGTAAGAATATGCTTTTTTATCTCTCGGAGTTCCTGATCTGAATAATCATGGGAGTACCACCCGGTCCGACCATGGATTCGTTCGTAGACAACTGTCTGGCTCATGATGGTCCTGGGGAGTTTTGGTGCATCGATGCTAACAAGGAGAATACCGTGCTTTTTTCCCCATTCGATAAGTTCGCTGGTAAACAGGGTGGGATGACGGAATTCGACCGCGAGTTTTTTCACTCCGATTTTATCGATGAACTGCTCTAGTGCATTGATATCGGTGAAGGATGGCGGCAGTTGGAAGAGATAGTAATGGATGAGGTCTTCCAGAGGAGTGAAGAGTTTTTTGAACCGCTGAAAACTCTCAACGGATGTCTTGCTGAGTTTTTGAAAATGGGTGATTGATCGATGGACTTTCACCACCCATGCAAGACTTTTTCCTTTTGTCGCCCAGGCTTTGACCATGTTTGGATAGGGAAATCTGTAGAAGCTCATGTTTAATTCAATGGCATTTAATCGAGAGTCTTTGATGTACCAGTCAAGGGAGTTTCCCAGGTTCCAGTCGTAGGACCATCCGGATGTTCCGACAAACACCTCAGTCATCGATTCTGAAAACAAATGATGTCTTCTTATCCTTTTTTCTGCTCCCTGAATACTTTCATTCATCTTTAATGGAGTTATAAAAATCCGGATGCAATTTCCTCTGCTATGACGACGTTTGGACAGCGTGTGAAGAATGCATGGAAGAATATCTCTCCTCTTCAGGAATCAGCAGAAGAGAAAAAGAAGAAAAAGAAGTAATGCTATACAAATCTTGTAGGGAATAAGATATGAGTTACCTGCTGCCGCCTTAATTATTTCTATCGTGAATCAGCTCTTTTTTTCAGAATATTATAAATGTTACTTTCCTTGCGAATAAAATTTAATGATAAGATATAAATACTGACGGGGGATTATTATTATGTAAAACCCATTTTTGTAGGAGGAAGAAAAATATGAAAAACAAAATCATAGGAATATTTGTATGTATGCTGTTGATAACAATGTGTGTTGTACCAGTAATGGGAAAATTCATTGCTTTGAAAAATGAAGATAAACAGTTACAAAAAAATGCTAACGACATCAGCCCAGTACCTTCAAGTAATACTCATCTTAAATTTATGATCGCTGGGAAAGCACTTCGGGTTCTTCGTACATATTGGCTGCATGTCCCGCCAAGCTATGATGGATCAGAAGCAGTCCCCTTGGTCATCGTGCTTCATGGAGCTACAGGTTTTAGCTTGAAAAATCCATTATGGTTTTTCCGTTCGAGTTGGATGGAAAATTATACGGAATTTAGCAAGAAAGCAGATGAGGAGGGGTTTATTGTCCTCTATCCTAATGCAAAATTTGATTTCTATACTTCTGGGTTTGACTACAACTATGGATATGCCCCTGGGTCTCCCCCAAAATTTGTCGATGATGTCGGATTTCTCCGTGCTCTTATCGACAAAATGAAGCAGGACTATATGATTAACTCGAGTAGAATCTATGTCACTGGCATTTCGGATGGAGGAGCTATGACGTATTCCGCTGGAGCATATTTCTCAGATACAGTTGCTGCGATAGCACCCGTTGCTGGAACGATTGGTGGCTGTTTTAGTCTTGAAAATGATACCTTCTATCAGATACCAACCCCTGCAAATCCTGTCTCCGTGATTGTATTTCATGGAACAAACGATTCATTACTCCCCTATGAGGGAGGAGGGGATTGGAATTTGTCATCAGTGAATGAATCAATAGCTTTTTGGGTGGAACATAATGGGTGTGATCCTACACCAGAAATCAATACGAGTGAAAGCGGAAAAATCATCCGAAGAACCTATACGAATGGAGAGAATGGAACAGAAGTAGTACTATATACGACAGTAGGCGGAGAGCATTGGTGGCCAGGTAATCCTTGGATTTCCAGTCCAGGTTCTCCATGGTTGATTGATACTATTCAGGAAATTTCAGCAACGGATCTTATTTGGGAGTTCTTTGAAGCTCATCCAAAACAATAATCAGCTTCCGGCTAACCATCTTTTTTTATTTTTTCATTGATTCGCACAAAATTTAGGTCTATACATTGATGTTAAGACGAAAATAATTAGGCTTTCCCGAACGACTACCAGGGAGGATAACGGCTTGCCGTTTCCTCGCCATAATTTTTATAAAGCATTTATTATCTACTTTATTGAGCAATTAGATATGTGTTATCGGTATTCAGTCCCAGGTCCTGATCCGCTGGTGAAGCGATTTTCTGCGTCATTTCCAGAGAAAACATCGTTTAAGCGGCAGTATCATGTCTCGAGTTTCGATCTCCCAAAACTCCCGGTGATTACGAACGAAAACCCCAAGCAAATCCAGTTGTTCACGTGGGGATTGATTCCTTTCTGGGTAAAAGATATGAAAACTGCTGAGGAAATGCGGTTAAAAACAATGAACGCCCGTGCTGAGAGCATCTATGAGAAACCATCATTTCGCCATGCTGCAGAACAAAAACATTGTCTTATATTAGCTGATGGTTTTTTTGAATGGCAGGAGTACCAGGGGAAAAACTATCCGTATTATATCCGGTTGAAGGATCATGAGCCGTTTGCGATGGCTGGCTTATGGGACACTTGGGAAAATAAGGCGACGTCGGAAGAACTACGAACATACACAGTTATTACGACGAAAGCAAATATCTTGATGGAAAAAATCCATAATAAGAAGAAACGCATGCCGGTTATTCTTCGAAGAGAAAACGAGGAAGAATGGCTTCGTGCTTCTTTGAAAAAGGAAACAGCGCAATCTCTTTTATCTCCGTATGATGAGCAGGAGATGGAGGCGTTTACCATCTCACGGTTGATCACCTCGAAGCAAAGAAATCCAAATGTTCCTGAGGTTTTACTCCCCTTTATGTATCCGGAGCTTCAGACAAAGGCTGGACAGAAAAACTTGTTCTGATAGTATGTATTCGTTGTTCTTTTTGTGGGAAAATCTTGCTTACCTGAAAATTATATAAGCACCATACTTGTTTTGGATTCGTCGTAAGAGTATCCCTACGTATTTCACAAAAGGAAAAGATATGGAGTAGAAAGCATGGGCTTCATTGAACGATTAGAAAGGAATATCACAAAGCTGGAGACTAAACTTGAAAAAGAACAGATGAAAATCGCGCAATTGGAAGCAAAATGTGAGAGTAAAAAGATCACGAAAGCTGAGTTTTGTTTAAAGAAGAGGCCCCATGATGAGCGTATTCATGCGATGAGTTCGCGAATCCGTGTCCTGCAGGGTGGGATTGTCCGAGAGAAGCAACAGATCAAGGAAAAAGCTGAGGAAAAAGAGAAGAAAAAAGAAGAAAAAGAAAAGAAAAAAGAAAAAAAAGAGAAAAAAGAAGAGAAGAAAGAAGAACCTGAGTAAGGATCAATTTTTTGAAGATGAACGGGCGGGTTTCCCGGCCTGTCTTACTTTTTTCCGTTTTGTCTTAAGGTCTGTTGTTGTTATCTGCGTGTGATTTTAAAAGAACAGTATTGATTGTTCCATGTTAACACGTATTGAAATACATTTAAATAGTGACATCTGATGTGCGCCAGATTGTGAGGAGAGGAGAGAGGTATCCCCTTATCTTTTTTTCATATTTTTCCTCTCTCTCCTCTTCTATACGACTCTTTTTGGTGCAGAAAAAACAGATGAATGGAGAAAATAAAACAAACAATGATTCTTGGTAAAATAGTATCAAAATAAAAATATTAAAAAA
>Ga0315285_10002057_pt1 | contig 21080 bp, 23 predicted proteins | sample YL17G09_36_MG_FD_203698 | JGI IMG/M metagenome (GOLD analysis project Ga0315285, IMG submission 203698) | Sediment microbial communities from Yellowstone Lake, YNP, Wyoming, USA - YL17G09_36 | ecosystem: Environmental > Aquatic > Freshwater > Lake > Sediment | place: USA: Wyoming | collected...
CGAACAAACCGAAAACAGTTCCTGCTTCGGAATGGAAGCAGGGAAGTATAGGTACTTTTTGCTTCTAGCGAAGGGAAGTCGTATAATTAAGAAAAGGGAAGGCGACTATTTTTTAAAAACTTCTCTCGACAATGTAAGTGGTTTAAAAAGAAATTATGGCAGAATCCTTAAAAAAGATGATTGAGCTGGGGATAAGGGTAGGCGATTCCCATCTTTTTCAGCAGGATAAAATTTGGTCTAGATATAGTCAAGATAAGGTTGATATTGGAGAAAAACTCGTTAAAGTAATCAGGACGCTGCACAAGGCCTTTCCTTTAGACAAGCCGTTAACTGCCATTTCTATCGGGTCAAGCAATGAACCACAATTCCGCATATTAGAGGCGGCATTTACAGGTGGGTTGTATCTATTGGATATAGAAAAAGAAGCTCTCAATATAGTCAGGGAGCGTATCAGGCGTCAGGCACTAACGCATGTAAAAGCAATTGTGGGGGATTACAAGAAATTATTTTTGAATCCCAAACATGCATCTGGTTTTCTAAAAAGTAAGCTAGAAGGCAGAAAGATGAACCTTATTTGCCTGCACCATTCTATGTATTACTGCAATGAGCCGAATTGGGAACCGCTTTTTGATAATCTTTACCGAGTAATCCTGGCGCCAAGCAGTGCCATGCATGCAGTAATGATGGCAGCAAAAAGCAGCGATGAATATACGACCAGCTGGCTCTACGGCTATTTTGCAGGAAAATATTTTGGCTGTCACAACGATCAGGACCTGGGACATTTTAGCAAACAATTACAAGATGGTCCTTTATTCAGAAGAGCCAGGATTTTTTTAGAAAGAAGCCGCATCCGTTTCTTTGTGAATGATTTCAGCGAATTTATGTCAGTTATCTGGATGATTATGCTTTATCCGAGTGTGCACAAATATACTCAAAAACAAAAGGAAGAAATCACCGAATTTGTTTACAAAAAATTCTGGCTAAAAGAGCGGCCGCTTGTTCAGGAACAGGACCACTTAGTAGTTTATAGAGGATAAAATTAAGGGGCCTGCGATTTGCCTTAAAGAGGGGTCCGTCTTTTGTACGTCGATGATTGAAAAAACTAAATGGGAAAATTTTATGCGCCTGGCGATAAAAGAAGCGCGTAAGAATATACTTCGAGCCGAGGGGTCTCCGTTTGGCGCATGTATCGTGAGGAAAGATTCAGTCTTAGCAGTTGCGCGTAACAGCGTCCTGAAGAATGACGCAACTGGCCATGCAGAGATGAACGCAATACGCAAGGCCTGCGCTAAACTCGGGAGTTTCGATTTAAGCGATTGTATGATTTTTTCTACCACCGAGCCTTGCCCGATGTGTTTCGGCGCCATACACTGGGCCCGCATAAAAACAATTGTTTTCGGTGTAGGGATTAGCAATGTAAAGAAGAGAGGCTTCAATGAGCTTTGTATTTCTAATAAAAAACTTAAATCCCTGGGGAGACTTAAAGTAAAAATTTACCCGTCATTTTTACGTAAGGAATGCCTGGATCTACTTCGTGAATGGGATCGTGCACCAAGAAAAAAAGTTTATTAAAAATGAAAAACAAAGACGCTGTATGTAACTATTTATAAGTTAAGGGCTTGTAAAACAAATATTTCCACGTAATAGTTTTTATTTGTTTTGTAATGTTATGATAATCATCGGCTTACATAAAGCGTCTATGATTATGGAGTTTGAGGGTGAACCAGGGGTAATTTACAGATATTATTCTGAAAGAGTTGGATTGGTAAAAGATGAAACAATAAGCCCTGAAGATTCTTCTGGTGGGAGTGTTAGTGAGTTGGTCGAATATAAGATTAAGGAAAAATAACGGAGCCAGAAAGAAAATAGAAATAAGGCGTCCTATTTAATAAATTTTATATTATCACAATAAATTTTATCTGTATAGCCGCTCTCTGAAATTATTTTTGTCTCTACAGGAAAGGGAACGCTTTCTATATTTTCAAATTTAAATTCCATTTTTACTACGTTCGTACGCCCTTCCCACATTTCATATGAACTCATTAAATATCCACCACTTTGTTTTCTAAAATTAATTATCTGATTTTTACTATTCCCGGGTAAATCAGAAGAAAAAGAGATCAGGGTATTCTTTTCATCAAATACCATTTCATTCATATAACCGGCTCCGCCTTCTCCCCCGTTAAAAATTAATTTCCTTCCTTCTTTCTTAAAAGAGATGCTTTTATAATAATCAGGCTGATCAATAATCAAATTGCCCATAAAAATATATCTAATAACAATTTGCCCCCAACTTATAATTACGCTCTCAAGGCCTCTGGACTCTTCAGTTTGGTCCAAATCAGGAGAAGAAAGGCTCTTAACACTTCTTAAAAATGGCGGATCTGTGCAAGAAAATAATAATTTTAGCCGAATAGGAGCATCACCAAACCTATTATTAATCCCTTTTGAAAATTTATCATCCTGAATTTCTAATTCAATTCCCTTTATCCCTAAGCTTCTGTAGCTAAAATAACTACTGTTTATTTCTTTTATCAAATCATTGCAAGATCCGCTACATAATAGACCATCTTCTTTTAGTATCCAAGATGCCTGCTTTTCTGATTGCGGGACCAAAGAAGGTGGGATTAGTTTTGCTCCGTCAATACTCTTAACCTCATCAAAGAAATAAGTTAGAGGCACACCTTGAAAGTCTATCTTTATATACTTATCTGTCTTTTCGATTAGCTTACCTTCTACGGTTTCCCCAGATTTGAGAACAATAGTTTCGGCAAAAACAGAAGAAACACTTAAAAATAATATTCCTATTAAAACAAACATCATTATTCTGAAACTCCTGTGCCTCATCTCCCCCTTCTTTTATTATCTCAAATACAAAACCCTCTGTAATATAGTCTATCACAAATTCCAAAATTGTAAGCAATTTAGTGAGCAGGTCTAAAAATTAGAAAAACCCGAGTTTTGAGCAACCCTCTAATAGACGCAGAAGCAAGCAAAATCTAACATAGATTTTTTTGACCAAAATGCTCCATTCCTGCCTGCCGGCAGGCAGGCGCTCGAAAACCCGCCAGGGGCATTTTGGAGTTGACAAGCGGATTCTGGGAGTTAAGATATAGATGTCACAAGGACGTGTCATATGACACCAAAATAGTCTAAATCCAAAGGCACTCTCTCGAAAACAGTGAGTGCCTTTTTTGTTTTGTGTTATGAGTTGTGAGTATATAGACAGGAGGATGGTATGAATAAAAAATATGTAGCAACCGTCTTTGTTTTGCTGTTAACGGCATTATTTTCGTGTGTTATTCAGTCATCTGCCGAAGATGCAAGTAGCGTAGTAAATGCGAACAATCAATTCGCCTTTGAGCTCTATTCCAAATACAAATCTGAAACCGGAAATATATTCTTCTCACCCTACAGCATCTCTACGGCATTAGCCATGACTTTCGAGGGAGCCAAGGGCCAGACAGCGGATGAGATGCAAGCGGTTTTTCATTTCCCCAAAGACGATACCCTGCGCCGGAGTTCCTTCCAGCAAATATACAAAGAGATCAATAAAAAAGACAAGCCCTACACGCTTAAGACCGCAAACGCCTTGTGGGCCCAGAAAGATTATGCTTTTTTAGATAGTTATTTTAGCTTGGTCAAACAATACTACGGCGGCAATGTCACCAACCTTGATTTTAAAACAAAAACTGAAGAATCCCGTCTCACCATAAACAGATGGGTGGAGAAGCAGACTAATAACAAGATAAAAGATTTGATTCCAATCGGGGCTCTTAATTCAATGACCCGTATGGTCCTTACCAACGCGATTTATTTTAAAGGCATGTGGGTTAAGCAATTTGATAAGGCAGATACACGAGAAAAAGATTTTAAAGTAAGCGCCGAAAAGAAAGTCAAGGCGAAGATGATGAGCTTAAGCGGTAAAGAAGCAAAGTTCAATTATGCCGAGACAGGAGATCTTCAGGTTCTGGAACTTCCTTATAAAGGCGAAGAGCTCTCCATGTTGATATTACTTCCAAAAGAGGGAGGCATGGCTGCTCTTGAGGCATCATTGAATGCGCAAGAGATCTCTAAGTTAAGAAATAGCCTTGACGAGGAGCGTGTTGAGGTACACCTGCCAAAATTTAAATTCGAAACCAAATATTTTATTGCTGAAGACCTTAAAGGCATGGGCATGCCCACAGCTTTTTCTCCGGAAAGCGCGGATTTCTCAGGTATGACCGGAAAGAAAGATTTGTATATAGACAGCGTTATCCATCAGGCTTTTGTTGAGGTTAATGAAGAAGGGACAGAGGCTGCAGCCGCAACTGGCATTACGATGGGGATAACATCAATTGCAATACCGAAATTCAAAATATTCAATGCGGACCATCCATTTATATTTGTGATCCAGGGGAGGGCCACGGGCAATATCTTATTCCTGGGCAGAGTTAATGATCCAAGCGCATAGCGTAAAAGTAAAATAAGGAACAGGTCGCCCATGAGCCCAAAAATCTCAAATTCCCCCAGGCACTTTCCATAAAAAAGGAAGTGGCTTTTTTGGTTTAAAAAACAGAAACGACCCTATATTTACGCATAGACTTAACATGAGAGATGTAGATATTATATATAAGAGAGAAGCATCGGAATTATGCAAAGTATCTTTTAGTGAACTAGAGAAATGGCATAAGTCTGGAAAACTTAAATATGAGAATCATCCATTGAGTGGGGATACTATATATTCTAGAAAGAAATTGGAAAATTTTCTCGGAGTTAGAGCATCATCTTTTCTTCCTAAGCCGTCAAAAAAAGAAATGATTCGAGGCGCGAGAATGAGTTTTGCGAATAGTTGTATTCTTTTAGAAGATTCAAGAGCTTTGCTTTCAAGAGGCAGCTACGGAACCGCCTTTTCAATATGTGCAATTGCTTTAGAGGAGCTAGGCAAGGCTATTAACTGTTTAAATCCAATAAGCGAAATGAATAAGAATAAATTCGACTGGAAAGCATTTTGGGATGATTTCTATAGTCATTCCAGCAAGACACAAACAATACATCTATACCTATATGCGGGAATTATGCTTGGGAAATTATCTCCTTTAGAAATCATAAAAATTTTTAAGGATATGTCTAAAATTCCTAAGAAAACAAAATATATTGATATGCAGAAACAAAACGGTTTCTATGTTGATTTTCTCAAGAGCCCTGAGAAAATGTGGTTTGAGACTCCTAGGAAGATGGTAAAAAAAGAAGATGCAGAATGGCTAATTGATTTTTCGCAAAAAATAATTACTCTTATTAAGAAGCAAAAATTATTCAACGATGAATGCATAAAAAGAATTTGTCAACCACCATTTTTTATAAAAATTATAAAGAAGTTAGGGGGTTTTTAATCTTCTTAATTGAAATTCCGGGGATACAATACATAATTATTACTAGCTTTTTAATTAAGTTATGCGTCTCCAGAATTACTGCTGGAAGGAGGATATAGGTATGCCTGATAGAGTTTGTCAAATATGTGGAGCACCTATTATTGAGTATGGTGATAGTCCTTGGTGTAATTACTGCGGTAAGGTTATGTGTCCTGCTTGTGAAAGGAAGCACAATAAGAACGAATGCAAAATTAAGCAGGATTTAGAAAAATCTAAATAGAATAAATAGGGACAGCGACTATTTTTCAAAAAATAATTACCAAAATAATTGAAAAATAGGGGACGGTTCTTCCTTTGTGCTTCGCACAAAGGATTTCGCTAAATAAAAAATTAAGGTGCTCAATTTTTCGGTGTTTAAAAACAGAAACGTCCCCATATACCCATATATTAGAAAGGCAAGATGAGACCGAAAGTGCTCTTACTTTTTGGTGCAGGAGCCAGTAATGGAGCGGGAGGGATAGAGGGAAGTCCACCTCCATTAGGTAAGGATTTGTTTGGAGAGTTATTCAAAAGATTTACCGGAACTTGGGGAGCGCTGCCGAAGGAAATTAGTGGGGTTTTTGAGAAAAGCAGACACTTTGAAGATGGTATGGAAGGGTTATTAGACGGAAAATTTGGTAATTTAGCAGCCTTGCTAAAAGATATGGGAATCTTTTTTAGTGGATTCCGAATTAACAGTTTAGAAGATAATTATTATTATAAATTAGCTGATAAATATTTGGATAACCTTAAATCTAAAGAACTAATAATTGCTACAACAAACTATGAATGCTTGATTGAATTAGCTATCCAAAATTTAGGTAGCTCTTTTATACATTGGGAGAGCGGTGAGGGGATAGAGATTCTGAAGCTACATGGGTCATGTAATTTTGTGCAAAACACATTCCAAGTTTCCGGCAAGGCTATTATAAATCAATATTTTACAATGAATATTCCTTTGATACATATATCTCCGGCAGATGTGGAAAAAAATATGAAGAATAATCAAATCCCGCCAGCAATGAGCCTATACATAAAAGATAAGGACCGTTTTGATTTTATAGGCGCTCACGAAAGAAATATTATGCTTAGCAAGTTCCATGATTACCTTAAAGAGATTGAGCTTGCAATAGTTATTGGTTTAAGGCCTAATCCAGAAGATCATCATATTTGGGATCATTTACGGGATTTGCGGGGTAGAATTTTTCTTGTTGGTGGACTGGAGGAGTGTAAAGATTGGGGAAGACAATATCGACCAAAAGATAACGATATTTGGTTATCGGAAACTTTTGTTTCTGCCTTTCCGGCTATTATTAATAAAATAGATATTGTTTTAGGAAATTAAGATACCTTATTTATAAGATAATAGCATTCGTGGACACTTTTTGGGCACAAATAAAACAGAAACGACCCTTTTTTGTTCCAAAACAACCTCTTCTTAGGCATATTCTGATGCGGGATATTGTGAGCGTGCATTAGAAATTTTTTGGCACCGTTGTTTAGCTTGGCGTCTGCGAGCCTGCCTGCCGGCAGGCAGGGAATTACGCCGAGCGAGAGGTAGCTATGGCGTTAGTCAACTGACCGAAAGCGAGGCGTAAACCGAAGCAGACGGCAAAAAATTTCGCACGCGAACAATGTCACGCAGCAGAATATGCTGTTATTTTTCCTTTACAAACCCCCATAATCCCGCTATAATTATTGTCCGTGCCGAAGAAACCCATAAAAATCCGAAAAACCTGGGCAATAAATCCACGCACGAGGGTGAAAAAGAGCAAGAAGATATATTCACGCCAAAAAATAAAGCTTGAGACAAAAAGGATGATTACAAATGCCAAATAAAGTGCTAAAAATAGGCCTGCCCAAAGGAAGCCTGCAGGAAGCCACCTTCAAGATGTTCAGAAAGGCCGGTTACAACGTTTCCCTGCCTAATGAACGCTCGTATTTCCCGTCGATAAATGACGCGGAGATCAAAGCTGTGTTATTGCGCGCCCAGGAGATGTCGCGCTACGTTCAGGACGGCGCCCTTGACTGCGGAATCACCGGCAATGACTGGATACTGGAGAATAAGTCTGACGTGGTAAGAGTCACTGATTTGGCCTATGCCAAGCAGAGCATGAACAAGGTGCGCTGGGTCCTGGCTGTGCCGCAGGATTCCGGGATTAAGTCAGTTAAGGACTTAAAAGGCAAGCGCGTGGCCACGGAATTAGTCAATGTCACCAAGGATTATTTTAAGAAGAATAAGGTAAATGTGGGTGTGGAATTCAGCTGGGGCGCGACAGAGGTAAAGGTAAGCGCCGGCCTCGTGGATGCGATTGTCGAGCTTACTGAGACAGGAAGCAGCCTGCGTGCCAATAAATTAGTAGAAATTGCCACCCTTTGCGAATCCACCACGCAGTTTATTGCCAATAAAGTCTCTTATAAGGATTCCTGGAAGAAGGCCAAGATGGAAGAAATCGCGCTGCTCTTAAAGGGCGCTATCGCTGCAGAAGAAAAAGTCGGGCTCAAAATGAATGTCAAGAAGGAGAACCTCAAGAAAGTGATTGCGAAGTTACCCGCGTTGAAAAAGCCGACCATCTCCGGATTATCTGACGGGGGCTGGTATGCCATTGAAACTGTGATTGATGAAAGGGTGGTGCGCGTGCTCATACCTGAATTAAAAAAGGCAGGCGCTCAAGGAATTATTGAGTACCCGTTGAATAAAGTGATACTGTAAAGGAGTAAGCAACATGCCTTGCGGCAGAAAGCGAAAAAGAAGAAAAATCAGAACCCACAAGAGAAAGAAGATGCGTCGCCGTCTTCGCCATCTGAAGAAGAGAGCCTGGGGTTAAAGAGGTGCTAACGAAGCTTATCTGGGGGGTGCTAATTTGCCTGACAGCGACCCTCTTTACAAATACTAAGGCCTTCTGCCTTGACAAGAGGTCTTCCTCTGCCCTAACCCACTATATCATGGGTGTTATGTATGAGGACACCGGCGATATAGACAGGGCTATTGAGGAATATAAACAGGTAGCTAAGCTTGATTCGGAAAGCGCGCTCGTTCATTTAAACCTGGCCTCAACATACATAAAGAAGAACGATGTCCCCAAGGCAATCCAGGAATTGAATCTTGCCGTAAAGATCTCACCTGATGCAGTAGAGCCGCATGCAATATTAGCCATTCTTTATACCTCGTTGAATAAGTTTGATGAGGCCACAGCCGAGTACGAATTAGCGCTAAAGAATGCCTCAAAACTCCAGCCCAAAAATATAGATATTTATAAAAGCCTGGGGCTCATGTATCTCAAACAGAGGAAATTGAAGGATGCGGAGAACGCGTATAAGCTGATTATAGATTTGTCTCCCGAAGATGCTGAAGCGCATTTCTATTTAGGCAGTATCTACAACGAATTAAAGAACAATGCTCTGACAGAGAAGGAATTAAAGCGCTCCATAGAATTAAAGCCGGACTATCATGAGGCGCTGAATTTTTTGGGCTACATTTATGTAGAAGAAAATAGAAATCTGGATCAGGCAGAGTCCCTGATAAAGAAGGCCCTGGAGGTCGAGCCTAACAATGGCGCATATATTGACAGCCTGGGCTGGCTTTATTTTAAGAGAGGCAAGTTTCAGGAGGCCTTAAAGGAATTAGAGAGGGCTGCCTCGCTTATGGAAGATCCGGTTATCTACGATCACTTAGGGGATGCATACCTAAAGACAAAAGATGCTCAAAAAGCAAAATTAAACTGGGAAAAATCTTTAAAGCTTGATCCGAATCAGGAAGGCGTTAAAAAAAAGTTAGATGCAATACACTGATACGCAGATTAAAGAATTAGAAGAGAAGGCAAAACAGATACGACGGCTGATCATCCAGATGATCGCCAAGGCCGGCTCGGGACACCCCGGCGGAAGCCTTTCCTCTACGGATTTAATCACTGCTTTGTACTTTGCCGTATTGCGGCATAACCCGAAAGAGCCGCATTGGCCTGAGCGCGACAGATTCCATATGTCCAAAGGCCATTGCTGTCCTTTGTGGTACGCGGTGCTGGCAGAATCTGGTTATTTCCCGCTAGAAAAACTCTGGACCTTAAGGCAATTGGGTTCCATATTGCAGGGCCATCCTGACCGGCGCACTCCCGGCGTGGATGTTCCTTCGGGTTCTTTGGGCCAGGGTCTTTCTGTGGGCCTTGGCATGAGCCTGGCTGCCAGTATTGACAAAAAGGATTACCGTATCTATGTCCTGATGGGCGACGGAGAGATACAGGAAGGCAATATCTGGGAGGCAGCCATGGCCTGTGCTCACTATAAATGCGATAATCTCTGCGCCATCCTGGATTACAATGGTTTTCAGATCGATGGCAAGGTTCTGGATATAATGAACCTGGAGCCGCTGGTAGAGAAGTGGCACGCATTCGGCTGGTACACCATTGAGATAGACGGGCATAATATGAAACAGATTCTCTCTGCCTATGAAGAGGCAAAGAGCGTAAAAGAGAAGCCCAGCATCATCATTGCCCATACCATAAAAGGCAAGGGCGTTTCTTTCATGGAGAATGTCGTGGATTTTCACGGCCGGGCTCCGACGAAAGAGGAAGCGGAGAAAGCGCTAACGGAACTGGAATAATGGCGGAACAATTATATCAACGCGATATTTACGGCAAAACCCTGGTTGAATTGGGCAGGAAGCATAAGGAAATCGTGGTCCTGGATGCGGATTTATCCGGCTCCACCCGCACCAGTTTTTTTGCCAAAGAATTCCCGGAGAGATTCTTTAACTTTGGCGTGGCAGAGCAGAATATGATGGCTACAGCCAGCGGCCTGGCCAGCTGCGGCAAGATTGTCTTTGCCTCTACCTTTGCTGTGTTTGCCACGGGCCGCGCCTGGGACCAGGTAAGAAATTCCATATGCTACAGCAATTTCAATATCAAGATAGTCGCCACTCACGCCGGCATTTCCGTCGGCCCTGACGGCGCCACCCACCAGGCGCTGGAGGATATCGCGCTGATGCGCGTCATACCCAATATGAATATCATTGTGCCCTGTGATGGTCCGCAGACCCGTGATGCGGTAATCGCGGCTCTAAATACGAAGGGTCCCTTTTACATCCGCCTGGGCAGGCCAAAGGTTCCGACCATAGAAAATAAAGGTGAATTCAAATTAGGGAAAGCACAGATTTTGACAGACGGAAAAGATTTGACTATCATTGCCTGCGGGATCATGGTTGCTGAGGCGCTCACTGCAGTAAAGAATCTCGCTGGGCGCGGGGTCAAAGCGCGCCTGGTTAATGTGCACACCATCAGGCCCCTGGACCGGGAAGTAGTTCTTAAGGCAGCGCAGGAGACCAAGCGTATTGTTGTCTGCGAAGAACATACCGTTATCGGAGGCTTGGCCTCAAGTATTCAGGAAGTGGTGGCTGAGAGCTGCCCGGTAAAAGTTATCTGCCTGGGCATAAAGAACAGATTCGGTCAGTCAGGCGAGCCGGCAGATCTCTTAAAAGAGTATAATCTCACCAGTGCCGATATAGAGAAAGCAGCCTTAAGCATCATTTCATAACTACAACCGTGGTTCTTAATTCCTACGCCAAACTCAATCTGTATCTAGAAGTCCTCAGCCTACGCAAAGACAACTACCACAATATAAAGACCCTGTTTGAGCGAATTTGCCTTTGCGACAAAATAATCCTCAAACCCCGCCGGGATAAATCAATAAAGGTGAGTTGTAATAACCCGGATGTACCATGCGATAATACCAACCTTTGCTATTGCAGTGCAAAATTATTACAGGGGAAATTTAATGTAGAGTGCGGAGCGGATATTAGAATAATAAAACGCATCCCTGTGGGCGCAGGCCTTGGCGGAGGCTCAAGCAATGCCGCTTGCGTTCTTTTAGGCCTGAACAAGCTTTGGAAGCTCGGTCTTTCCCGCAAAAAGCTCATCCAGTTAGGCAAGCAGATCGGAGCTGATGTGCCGTTTTTTATTTACAACATCCCTTTTGCGCTGGGAGAGGACCGCGGAGACAAAATCAGACCTTTGAAAGGCCTCTTTGGGGTGCGGCTCTGGCACATTCTGGTCGTGCCTAAAATAAAGGTTTCAACGCCCCTGATATACAGAAAATGGGATGAATTCTTGGCAAAAAAATCCACAGTTTCTGAGTTGACAATGCCCAGGTATGATGTTAAAATACTCCTCTCCGGATTAAGGAAAAATGAGCTTGCCGAAAGAGGAGAGCTTATATTTAATAGTCTGCAATCAGTTACGGCTAAGCTATATCCAGAAGTAAGGCGCGTTAAAGATAAGCTTGCCAGTTTGGGCGCAAATTCAATCTTGATGTCCGGAAGCGGTCCGGCAGTATTTGGGGTTTTTTCTTCACGAAAGGAGGCCGTCAACTTAGGCAGGAAATTGCAAAAGGAAAACAACTCTTGGCGCATTTTTATAACACGGACATTTTAGGCTTAGACAGCTGGAGGAGAATATGGAGATAACTGAAGTCAGGGTAGTGCTTAAGGATTCACCGGATAAAAAATTAAAGGCGTACGCCACAGTTACTTTTGACAATGCCTTTGTGGTCAGAAACATAAAAGTCATTGAAGGCACAAGCGGCCTCTTTATTGCCATGCCTTCAAGAAAGGTAAAACAACCCTGTCCAAAATGCGGATTCAAGAATGAGTTTCGCTCAAAATTCTGTAATCAGTGTGCCGCGCAGCTGCCTCTCTCGGTTCGTCCGGCAACTCCTGAGGCTGGAAGCGGTGCCCAGTTGGAGCATAAAGATATTGCCCACCCCATTACGCAGTCGTTCAGGGAATATCTGCAGAAAAGAATCTTAGACGCATACGAACAGGAGAAGGTAAAAGGGCCGTCGAGTTCTACATTCTAAAAAAACGAGATTCGGACCTATACTCTGCCCGGTAGTGCCCCGCTAAGCTATGAAATAGCGCGCGGGATTGCGCTGCGTGAAGTAAGATAGGGCAGCTTATAATGGTAGCACATCAGAATTTTGAGCTTCGTTATTAAAGGATGATTGGCGAAATCCCGCCCGATAATATTAATTAGTTGAAGCGGGAGGGTCTGACATAAAAAATTCTTTGGGATGTCGTCCAATGGTAGGACACGAGAATTTGGGTCTCGCTATTCTGGTTCGAGTCCAGACGTCCCAGCTAAAAAATACATGGTTCGAATCCATGCCGGGCAACAAAAACAATTGGTTCTTCCACTTGAAATAATAAATGTCTAACTGGCCGATTAAATATATGGAGAAAGAGGTCTTCAAAACAGGCAAACTGCTTTTTAGGGCCGGAGAAAAAGCGCATAAGATATATTATCTTAATAAGGGCCGGGTGTATCTGGCTGAACGGGACCAGTTGGTTGAGCCCGGTAACATTATTGAAGAGACAGGCATCTTTACGGAGCAAAAGCTAAAGATGTGCACGGCAGTTTGTTTAGAGGATACAGAGCTTTATACAATGGATGCCGATGAGGTGGTAAAGTACCTTTCGCACGAGGAGCCTGGGATGGCGATGTGCCTTATCCAGGATGGCGCGAGGAACTTTGTTAAAAAATTTGAATCCGAAATCGAGGCCAAAGAGCACATAGAAAACGAGTTGCGCGGCGCTCTTGATATTCAGCTTAGCATGCTCCCGTCTGATTTCATGCCACTTGAGCTGGCAAAGAAGGATTGGGATATTTTTGCTCGCTGTAGTCCTGCTAAGGCTGTCGGTGGTGACTTTTACGATATTGTGGCTTTAGATGATAAAAGGATTGGTGTCCTTATCGGAGATGTCTCAGGCAAAGGCATGCCTGCAGCCTTGATCATGGCCCAAACTATTTCATTATTCCGGGTTTTTGCTAAAGAGGAGTCAAGCCCCAGTGCTTGTTTTCGCCGCCTAAATAAGGAGCTTTATGGTCGGCTATCCGGCCGTTTTGTCAGTTGCTTGTATCTGGTTATTGACACCCAGGATCAGAGGGTGCGCGCCTGTTCTGCCGGGCATTCCCCATTATTTCACTTTTCTATGGCTAAAGGGGAGCTTAGCGATGTAGACCTGTCCGCCAATATGCCTTTGTGCGTAGCTGAGGATATTGTATATCAAGAGGTTGATTTTAAACTAGATAGCGGGGATAAACTTATTGTTTTTACTGATGGCATTCCTGAATTACGCGATGTTCAGGGCGCGGAATTCGGCACAGGTAGAGTTCGGGGGCTTATTTTGCGCTCACCCTTGGTTGCGCCGAAGGAGATCTGCGAGAATATCATGCGCCAGGCTAGTTTATTTTCCGAAGGCTGTCAGCAGCACGACGATATGACCATCATTGCCATAGAAAGAAAATGCGCTAAGAAAACAGAAACGTCCCCTGTCGCCCATATTCTTGGATAATGCGGCTTTATGCTGTATAATAAGCATATCAATAGCCGAGAGATAAAGTCATTAGGTATGCCACAGGGCGCAGAAATAAAAAATCCTATGAAAAAAGACATCGCAGTAATAATTTTGGCAGCAGGAAAATCCACAAGGATGAAATCCGAAGTGCCTAAAGTGCTGCATGAAGTTTGCGGCAGGCCGGTGATTGGATATGTCCTGGATTTAGTCAAGAGCCTAAAGGCGGATAAAACAATCGCAGTCGTGGGGTTTAAGCATCAGGAAGTCAGAAAATTTCTGCCTAAGAATATAAAAGTAGTCTTGCAGAAGAGGCTTCTGGGTACGGCAGATGCGGTAAAAGTGGCCCTGTCGCAATTAAAGAATTTCCACGGCACAGTCCTTGTGCTTTATGCGGATAATCCGCTACTTAAGAAGGAAACCATCACAAAATTATTAAAACAGCATTGGGAAAGCAATGCTGACGCGACACTTTTAACTGCTACGCTGGACAAACCTTCTGGTTATGGCCGTATTTTGCGCGATAAATATTCAAGCATTCGCGGGATAGTAGAAGAGAAGGACGCGGATGACTTTGAGAAAGATATCAAAGAGGTAAACACCGGCATTGCCTGTTTTAATAAGGATAGCTTGTCAGGCTGCATAGGCTCAGTCCGTCGGAATAACCGCAAAAAAGAGTATTATCTTACGGATATAATCGGGATATTTTATAAAAAAGGGCTGCTCGTTGACGGCTTGAAGATCTCCGATATTAATGAGGCGCTGGGTATTAATTCGCGCAAAGACCTTGCCCAAGCTAATGCAATAATGCGTGAGCGCATCAATGAAGGCCTGATGCAGGAGGGTGTTACTATTGTTGATCCTGACTCTACTTTTATTGGCTACAATGCAAAGATAGGCAGGGATACTGTGATTTATCCCTTTACAGTTGTTGAAAGTAATGTTAAAATTGGTATTCGTTGTTCAGTCGGCCCATTTGCCCACCTAAGAGGCGGCACCATCCTGAAAGACAATAGTCTGGTAGGAAATTTCTTAGAGATTGTGCGCTCTAAGATAGGTTCCGGGACGCTGGCAAAACACTTCTGTTATATCGGCGACGCTAAAATTGGCAGAAATGTAAATATCGGTGCAGGTACAGTCACGGCTAATTTTGACGGAGTCAGAAAAAATGTAACCGTGATAAAAGACGGCGCCTTCATCGGTTCGGATACTGTGTTGGTTGCTCCTGTAAGGATAGGGGAAAAAGCCAAGACCGGTGCGGGGACTGTAGTGCCAAAAAATAAAAATGTTGCCGGCGGGGCAACGGTAGTGGGTGTTCCAGCAAAGCTATTAAAATGGAGCCCGCCCAGGCTAAGGCCCGGGGTTCCAAAGGGCGGAATACTTGAGCGGTCAAATCTATCCGCGCCATAAATGGCGCGGTTTTTGACCGCGAAAGTACAAAAGAGGTAAAAATGGATAAATTAATGGTGTTTAGCGGGAATGCGCACCCTGAATTGGCCAAAGATATCTGCAGTTATCTGGGGATAAAATTATCCGATGCGCTTGTTACAAGGTTTAGTGAAGGTGAGATACGCATTAAGATCAATGAAAATGTCAGGGGCAAGGATGTTTTTGTTGTCCAGCCAACCTGCCCGCCGCCGAATGAAACCCTGATGGAGCTTCTGATTATGATTGACGCATTGAAGAGGGCCTCAGCTGCGCGGATCACTCCGGTGATTCCCTATTTTGGCTATGCCCGTCAGGACAGAAAGGACCAGCCCAGAGTTCCCATTACCGCAAAACTGGTGGCGAATCTCCTGACTGTTGCCGGCTCAAACAGAATTCTAACTATGGATCTGCATGCAGGACAGATCCAGGGATTTTTTGATATACCCGTGGATCATCTTTTTGCCATAAATGTATTTATAGAATATTTTTTGAAGGAGAACTCCAAGAATTTGGTAGTGGTGTCTCCGGATGTGGGCGGCATAAAGATGGCCAGGGCCTATGCCAAAAGATTGTCGGCAAGCCTTGCCATAATTGATAAAAGGCGCCACTCGCCGGAAAAGGCCGAGGCAATGCATATCTTGGGCGAAGTGGAAGGAAAAGACGTGATAATTGTGGATGATTTGATCGCCACCGGCAGTTCTCTGATTGAGGCAGTTGATACTTTGAAGAAGGCCAAGGCCAAGACAATCCAGGCGGCAATTACGCACGGTGTCCTGTCCGGGCCTGCAGTAGAACGTGTGGATAAATGCGCAGGCCTTGAGAAACTCATCATCACAGACAGTATCCCACTTTCAGACCACAAGAGGCATCCTAGGATTGAGGTGCTCTCAGTAGCAAATCTTTTGGGTGAGGCAATAAAAAGGATACATAACGAAGAATCAGTAAGTTCTTTGTTTGATTAATTTGCACGGATTCACACGGATTTTATACACTGATCTTCACGGATTTGTCCGTGTCAATCCGTTATTTTATCCGTGAATATCCGTGTTAAAAAGGAGTAAAACAACAGATGGAAGAGATATTTTTGAACGCGGAAGCAAGGGAAGAGACAGGCAGGGGAAAGGTTAAGGATTTAAGGGGGAAAGGGTTTATCCCGGCAGTAGTTTATGCGCAAGGCCAAAAGGCTCTCCCGCTTAAGGTGTCTAACAGTGAACTGTTAAGGCTTGTGCATCAGCACAGGATTGAAGGCATAGTGATCAACCTTAAAGTAAAGGACGATAAGCATAAGGGGCGGCCGTGTCTTATCAAGGAGATCCAGTATGACCCAGTCCACGGCAACATTATCCATGTGGACTTTAATGAGATATCCTTAACCAAGGAGATCAAGGTCAATGTGCCGGTAGTGGCCAAGGGCGAGCCAGTGGGCGTAAAACAGGAAGGCGGCTCTCTTGAGCATATACTTTGGGAGATTGAAGTTGAATGTCTTCCCACGGCAATACCAAAAAATATTGAGGTGGATGTAAGCCAGTTAAAGATCGGCGACTCAATCCATATAAAGGATTTGGTTTTGCCTGAAGGCGTAAAGGTCGTAAATGACCCGACCGCAATTGTTTTATCCGTCGCTGCACCGATGAAAGCAGAAGAAGTGCCTGCCGCACCGGTTGAGGGCGAGGAGAAGGCAGAGCCGGAGGTAATCAAGGAAAAGAAGGAAGTCCCTGCTGAAGGCGCAGAAGAAGAAAAAGAAAAGAAGTGAAATTAATCGTTGGGCTCGGTAACCCCGGTGATATTTACGCACATTCTAGGCACAATATAGGTTTTTTAGTTATTAAGGCCTTAAGCAATATTTATAAAGCGCCGCTTAAAAGAGAGCGCGGCACATTTTCGCTGAGTGCCAGGATAAAGATTGACAATCAGGTCGTAATAATAGCAATGCCGCTTACCTTTATGAACTTATCGGGTAATGCGGTGGAAGCGTTGCTTAAAAAGCACAGGATTGGCTTAGAGAATCTTTTAATGGTCCTTGATGACCTGGATCTGGATCTGGCCAGAATAAAATTAAGGCCTTCCGGCTCATCTGCTGGACACCGAGGCCTGGAATCAATAATAGATTCTGTAGATAGTTCTCTATTCAGCCGCCTGCGCATCGGCATTGGCAGGTCCCCACGGGGTGTTGAGGCCTCTGAATATGTATTGCTGCCTTTTTCCAGAAAGGAAAAAGCTCAAGTAAAGCAGGCAATAGAAAAGGCAACTGAGTGTTGCAGTGCTTGGGTTACAAAGGGCGTAGCTGAAACCATGAATATCTTTAATAAAAGTGCTTCGAAAGCGCTCCGGACTTCAACTCGAAGCATCCTGAGCGAGCGAAGCGAGTCGAAGGAGATGAGACGAGATGAATAAGTACGAAGCAATGTTTATTGTTAAACCTGATTTATCAGAGGAGGAAAGAAAAACACTTTTTTTACAGATCAGCGACGCAGTGACCAAGAATCAGGGCAGCGTTTCGCAGGCCGCTGTCTGGCTGGAAAGGAGAAAATTATTCTTTCCCCTGAAGAAGCATCATGAAGCCATGTATTACCTGATGAATTTTTCTCTTTCCCCTGTTGCAGTAAAAGAGATAAGTCATGCTTATAAATTAAACGAGAATATTTTGAGGGTGCTGATTACGAAACTTTAAATAAGGAGAGCAAAATGGCAAGTTTTAACAAAGTTTTACTTATGGGAAATCTGACTAAAGACCCGGAGCTGCGCTACACGCCTCAGGGCACGGCTGTAGTCAATCTGCGCCTGGCGGTAAACCGCAGGTTTAAGAATAAGAATCAGGAATTAAAGGAAGAGGTATGTTTTATTACGGCGGTGGTCTGGAACAAACAGGCAGAGACATGCAACCAGTATTTACATAAAGGAAGCCCGGTTTTTGTGGAGGGCAGGCTGCAGTCGCGTTCCTGGGAAGACAATACCGGCGCAAAGCGTTCTGTTATAGAGGTAAGGGCAGAGCGCGTGCAGTTTTTGAGTGCAGGACCCGCCAAAGCACAGGCAGAGCCGGCAATAGAGTTATCGGCTGAGCCGTCCACGGAGTCACCTTGGGTTACAGAAAGCGAGGGAGAAGAGAATGAAAGTTAAGACAAGACAATTTACGAAAAAACCCATTGGCAGGAGAAAGGAAGCTGGATTGCTGGCCAGAAAAAGATTCTGCCGTTTCTGTCAGGATAAGGTAAAATTCATAGATTATAAGGATATAAAAAGGCTGGAGAATTTTGTTACGGAAAGAGGCAAGATCACTTCCAGCCGCATCTCAGGCAATTGCGCAAAGCACCAGCGGCGCATTGCCGAGGCGATTAAGAAGGCAAGGTTTATTTCGCTCATTCCATATACGCGCTAAATTTTCTTTGAGGTGATTTATGGAAGTTATCTTAAATCAGGATGTGGACAAAATCGGCAAGGCCGGAAGTATTGTGAAAGTCAAAGACGGTTTTGCCCGCAATTTTCTCATTCCAAATAACCTGGCTATGCCTCTTACCCCAGTCAATCTAAAAAAGTTGGAGCAGGATAAGGCAAGGAAGACCCAGCGCCAGGAGCAGATTAAAAAGGAAGCAGAGGAATTGAAGAACCGCCTGGAAACTTTATCCCTGACTTTAGCGGCCCTTGCGCAGGAGGAGGATAAATTATTCGGCAGCATTACCTCGCATGATATTGCTTTAGCCCTGAAGGAAGAGGGCTTTGACATTGATAAGAGCTGCATTGAGCTGGTTGAGCCGATAAAGGCTCTGGGGATTTACGAAGTGCCGATTAAGTTACATCCGGAAGTTGTCACAAAGATTAAGGTCTGGGTCGTTAAAAAATAAGCATGGCTACTGAATTATCTCTGGAAAAAGTCCCGCCGCAGAATCTCGATGCTGAGATGGCTGTTTTGGGTTCTATGCTCTTAGACGAAGACGCCATTTCTGTGGCCAGCGAATTATTAGACAGGAATTCCTTTTATAAAGATACCCACCAGAAGATCTTTGAGGCAATATTAAGCCTTTACAATGCCAATAAGGCAGTGGACCTGATCACCTTGACTGATGTCCTTAAGAGAGACGGCCTCCTTGAAGAAGTGGGGGGTGCGAGTTTCTTAACGAGCCTGGTCAATTCCGTGCCTACCTCAGCCAACATCAGCCACTACGTGAGCATTGTAAAACAAAAGAGCATCTTAAGGACCCTGATAAATAATGCCACAAAGATAATTTCCCTCTGTTATGAAAGCGAGGGTAATGTTGACGAGGTCGTGGATCACGCCGAGAGATTCATCTTTGAGGTCAGCGACAGGAAATCACAGGGCAGCTACTTTCTGCTCAAAGAGATTGTCAAGGACAGCATTGAGACAATAGACAGGCTTTATCAGAATAAGGCGCATGTCACCGGCATACCCACGGGATTCATTGATTTTGATATCAAAACAGCTGGACTGCAGGCCTCAGATTTAGTCGTGATTGCCGGAAGGCCCTCCATGGGAAAGAGCGCCTTTGCCATAGGCATTGCGGAACAGGCCGGTGTCATAGAGAAAATCCCTACAGCAATCTTTAGCTTGGAGATGTCCAAGGAGCAGTTGGTGCAGAGGATGCTCTGTTCGCATGCCAGAGTGGATGCGCATAAGGTAAGGACAGGGTACCTCGCCACATCTGACTGGCCGCGCCTGACTGCTGCTGCAGGAAAACTTTCCGAGGCGCCCATCTATATAGACGATACACCGGCGATCTCCGTGATGGAGCTGCGCGCCAAGGCCCGCCGTCTTAAAGCCCACCATGACATACAGCTGGTTATATTAGATTATATGCAATTGATGCGCGGCTCACTTGGCATGGAAAATAGACAACAGGAGATCTCTGAGATCTCCCGTTCGCTTAAGGCGCTGGCGCGAGAATTGAGTGTTCCGGTGATCGCCATCAGCCAGTTATCCCGCGCAGTGGAATCACGCACAGACCATCGGCCGCAGCTTTCTGATTTGAGGGAATCCGGAGCAATAGAGCAGGATGCGGATGTGGTGGTCCTCATATTAAGGGAGGAGTATTATAACCCCAGCCCAGAGAATCAGGGGGTTGCCGAGGTTATCATTGCCAAGCAGCGTAACGGACCGGTAGGATCTCTAAAATTAGCCTTTATCAAAGAATACACCAGATTCGAAAACATCGCCAGAGTGGAGTAAAAAAATGAAAAAAACGTTGATTTTAAAAAATAATTTGTATATAATAATCGCAATGCGTAGAACAATTTTTTTGTTTTTGGCTTTATTTTTAATCCTTTCCCAAAATAAATCCTCTGCAGAGCAGGTTGCCGCGCAAGAACCAAGCGCTCCCCAGCAGGCAAAGTTAGTCACTGCTATCGAGGTCAACGGCAATAAGTCCATCTCTACCAATGTGATTGTCTCCAAAATGAAGACCCGCATCGGCAGCCCCTACCAGGAGAATATCGTCAGCGATGATTTAAAGCGCCTTTATCTATTGGGGTTTTTCAGCGATATAAAAATTGACACTGAGGGTTACAAGGATGGCCTTAAGGTTATTGTTACTGTTGTAGAAAGGCCGATCATTGAGAAGATTACCTTCTCCGGCATCAAGCGCCTGATCCAGAAGGATGAAAAACTAAAAGAAAAATTAAAGTCAAAGGAAACACAGTATCTGGATTATCCGAGCCTCGAGGAAGACGTGCGTATATTAAAGAAGATGTACGAGAAGATTGGATTCAGTGCAGTATTGATAGATTATAAGGTAGATGTTAACAGAGAGACTAATAAGGCCAGTGTCCAGTTTAATGTCATTGAGGGCCAGAAGGTCCGCATCATGCGTATCATCGCCGAGGGCAATAAGGCTTTTTCTTCAGCCCGCATCTTAAAGTTGCTTAAGACCAAGAGAGCCTGGTTTTTCAATGCAGGGGTCCTGAAAGAT
>Ga0315285_10002060_pt1 | contig 21069 bp, 18 predicted proteins | sample YL17G09_36_MG_FD_203698 | JGI IMG/M metagenome (GOLD analysis project Ga0315285, IMG submission 203698) | Sediment microbial communities from Yellowstone Lake, YNP, Wyoming, USA - YL17G09_36 | ecosystem: Environmental > Aquatic > Freshwater > Lake > Sediment | place: USA: Wyoming | collected...
AAACCCCTGTGTTGGCTCTATTGTCATTTCGACTGAAAGGAGAAATCTTTGAATTTGCATGAGATTTCTCAGTCGCTTCACTCCTTCGAAATGACAGCCGATGTGGTGTGTGAGGGTTTTCGTTCAGACACTAATGAGTAGTTTACCACCTGATGGCAGGGAGGGGTACATGAAGAAGTCTCGATCACAGATTTTGCTATGTTCTGGTACCGGGTGTATTGCCAGTGGCACCAATGTAGTCAAGAAGGCTTTGGTAGAAGAGTTGGCCTATCGTGGCCTTCACGATGAAATCGAAGTCATCTTAACGGGGTGCAATGGCTTTTGTGCTCAAGGACCAGTGATGGTAGTGTATCCAGAGGGTATATTTTACGTGCAGGTGAAGCCAGAGGATGTGCCTCATTTGGTGGAGGAACATTTCTTGAAGGGGAGGCCGGTAGCAAAACTCATGTACCAAGAGCCCCTGAAAGAGAGACATATTCCCCTGCTGAGTGATATTGACTTTTTTAAACATCAGAAGCTCATTGTCTTGAGGAATCGTGGGCTCATTGATCCGGAGAGCATTGATGAGTCCATCGCCCGAGATGGATATCGTGCACTGGGTAAGGTGTTAACCTCTATGACCCCAGAGGAGGTTATCGAAGAGGTAAAAAAATCAGGCTTGCGGGGCAGGGGAGGGGGTGGATTTCCCACGGGGAGAAAGTGGGAAGAGGTAAGGAAGTATAACCGGTTCCCCAAGTATACTATCTGCAATGGGGATGAGGGAGACCCGGGGGCTTTTATGGATAGGTCGGTGATGGAAGCTGACCCCCACTCGGTTCTTGAGGGGATGATTATCTCTGGGTATGCGATGGGGGCACACCAGGGATTTATCTATGTAAGGGCAGAGTATCCTTTAGCCATTGAGCGGTTGGAGTTAGCCATCCGCGAGGCGCGGGAGTATGGTCTTGTGGGTAAGGATATTCTCTACAGTGGTTTTGATTTTGATATTGGTATTTACCCTGGTGCGGGGGCGTTTGTCTGTGGAGAATCTACGGCCTTGATGTACTCCTTGATGGGTCGACGGGGGATGCCTCGCATTAAACCTCCCCGCTCTGCCGAGGCAGGCCTGTGGGGTCAGCCTACTAATCTCAATAATGTTGAAACCTTTGCCAATGTCCCTCCCATTATTTTGAATGGTGCTGAGTGGTTTGCGAGTATTGGCACTGAGGGAAGCAAAGGAACCAAGGTGTTTGCGCTCACGGGGACTATTAACAATGTGGGGTTGGTGGAGGTGCCAATGGGAACGACACTTCGTACCTTAGTGTTTGATATCGGTGGAGGCATTCCTCACAAACGTCAGTTCAAAGCGGCGCAGATGGGAGGTCCCTCAGGTGGCTGTGTCCCTACGGAGCTTTTAGATACCAAGATAGATTTTGACTCACTCACCCAGGCAGGTGCAATGATGGGCTCAGGAGGGGTGGTGATCATGGATGAGCGTTCCTGCATGGTGGATACGGCAAGGTTTTTTACCGAATTTTCGGTGGACGAGTCATGCGGGAAATGTGTTCCCTGTAGGGAAGGACTAAAGGTGATGCTTGACAAATTGACTGAAATTGTAGATGGTTTAGGAAAAGAGGGGGATCTAGAGTTCCTGGAGAAGTTGGGAAGACATATTCAGGATACCTCTCACTGCGGACTGGGGCAAACAGCTGCCAATCCGGTGCTCTCAACCATTAGGTATTTTCGCGATGAGTATCGAGTTCACCTTGAGGAAAAGAAATGCCCTGCCTTAGTGTGTACCAGGCTGATTGAATTTAAGGTGAACGAGGAAAAGTGTAAAATGTGCGGACTCTGCTTCAAGGCGTGTCCGGTGAACGCTATTACCTGGGAGAAGAAGAAACCCGCGGTGATTGATACCACCATCTGCAACAAATGTAAGACCTGTATCCGCACCTGCAAGTATTGGGCTATTGAGTGAGCTGAAGAGCAATGGGCAGAAAAAAAATTCTTAAGCAGATAGGGGTGAGCTTTAAGAACCTCTCACTGGGAACCAAGCTTGCCTTTAGTTTCATTTTAGTGGTGGTAGCAGTGGGGCTTACCTCTTCCCTCATCGGTATCCGTTTGGTGGCAACTGACGTAGTAAAGCGGGCACAGCAAAAGGTGCAAATTGATCTCAACTCTGCCTGGATGGTGTATAATGAGCGATTGAGGGATATTGAATCGGTGGTACGCTTAACCTCTGAGAGGTTCTTTCTCAAAGAGGGGTTTGCCTTAGGAAACGTTGACCTACTCAAACGAGAGCTTGAACGAATTAGGATTACCTATAACCTCGATGTTCTCAGCTTAACGGATAACAATGGAAAGGTGCTGGTGAGGACAAGGAGCCCCTACACGGTGGGGGATGATCAATCTAATGATGAAATGGTGGAAATTGCGCTCAGGGAGAAAACGGTTGCAAAAGGTACTCAAATTGTTTCCCAGGAGGAGTTGAGTAAAGAGGGAAGAGCGCTGATGGATCAGGCCTTTATGGTGTTCATCACCACCCCCAAGGCGAAGCCGCGGGTAAAAGACCAGGAGACTGCCGGCATGATGCTTAAAGTTGCTGCACCCGTCTTTGATGCAGAGAGAAAATTGCTGGGGGTCCTCTACGGAGGGCACCTCCTCAACCGCGATTACCTGATTGTGGATAGGATCAAGGATATCGTGTACCAGGGGGTTAAGTATAAAGGGAAAGACATTGGGACCGCCACCATCTTTCTATGGGATGTGAGGATCTCCACTAATGTGAAAACATCAGAGGGGCTGCGGGCAATCGGTACCAGGGTGTCCAGTGATGTGTACGAAAAGGTTTTGGAAAATGGTGAACCCTTTATTGGTCGAGCGTATGTGGTAAATGCAGATTACATCACCGCCTATGACCCGATCAAGAATGTGAGGGGCGAGGTAATAGGAATGCTCTATGTGGGCATACTAGAGGCACCCTATATAGATAAGCGAAACGAGCTGGTGTTAAGTTTCTTTCTTGTTGCCATTCTTGGTATCATTTTAGCTCAGTTGATGGTCGTGTTTGTTACCTCACGGATTACCAAACCGCTCAAGGGTCTGGTGTTTGCCACTGAGCGAATCGCCCAGGGGGACCTTGACTATGAAGTCCCAGTGGCATCAGCTGATGAACTTGGTAATTTGGCTACCTCTTTTAATAAGATGACCAAGACCCTTAAATCTTCAGATGAGGAGATACAGAAGCGGAGCACTGCACTTGAACGTGCCAACCAGGAGCTCAGGGAAACCCAAGTGCAGCTGATCCAAACAGAGAAGTTGTCTTCGCTGGGTAGGCTTGCTGCGGGGGTTGCCCATGAGTTAAATAACCCGCTTACCGGGGTGATGACCTTCTCTCACCTCTTATTAAAAAATGCTCAGGATGAGGCAACTAAAAGGGATTTAGAAATCATCATAAGAGAGACAACACGCTGCCGGGAGATTATAAAAGGTGTTTTGGATTTTGCCCGTCAAAACCCGCCCCAGAGGAAGTTATGCTACATCAATGGTGTGATTGAAAAAACACTTTCCCTCCTCCAGCATCAGGCAGTCTTTCATAATATTACCATTGAGAGGAAACTTAATGAATTGCTTCCCCAGATCTGGATTGATGAGAATCAGATTGAGCAGGTGGTAATGAACATTGCGTTAAATGCGGCGGAAGCGATGAATGGCCAGGGTATCCTCTCCGTCTCAAGTGGGGTGAGTCAGGGCGGTGATTTTGTGGAGGTACGGGTAAGCGATACCGGAATGGGGATTCCCCAGGAGAACTTAAGCAAGATCTTTGATCCCTTTTTTACTACCAAAGACCCTCAACGGGGGACAGGGTTAGGACTCTCGGTGAGCTATGGCATCATTCAAAAACACCATGGAGATATTATCGTAGAGAGTGAGGTGGGGAAAGGGACTACCTTTACTGTAAGGCTCCCTGTGGAGAAGAGAGGAAACTAGTACTACTTATGGTAAAGATGAAATGAATAATAGCGCAAGGAAGGGAGGGTATTACTATGGAGGGAACAAAAGCCAAACTATTGGTAATAGATGATGAACAAATTGTCCATGACAGTTGCTACCGAATCTTAACCGCAGAGGGTTATGAGATTGATAAGGCATTCACGGGGCAAGAGGCCTTAAAAAAGATGGAAGAGAAAACGTATGATCTGGTGATTAGTGATCTTATGATGCCTGGCATGAGCGGCATGGAGGCGTTAAAAAAAATTAAAGAGGAAAATTCCGATATTGGTGTTATAATGATCACCGGTTACTCAACGGCAGAGACGGCAGTGGAGGCGATGAAGCTGGGGGCGTTTGATTATCTACCCAAGCCTTTTACCCCCGATGAGTTGACCGCCGTGGTCAGCAGCGCACTGGAAAAGAGAGAGGTGTTGCTTAAAACAAAACACTTGGAAAGTGCCTATCGTGATGCCACTGCTGCCATCAGTGCCTCTCTCAATCTGAATGATGTCTTAGAGTTGATTGTAAAAAGTGTGGTAAATTTACTCAAGGTGAAGGGGTGTAGTATCAATCTGCTGGATGTGACGAGAAAAAATTTAGAAACCAGAGTTTCCTTTGGTCTCAGCGAAAGATACCTCTCCAAAGGTCCCATCGATAGTGACGGGAGCATGAAAGAATCCATCGAGGGTAAGACTTTATATATTAAGGATGTGGTACTCGATCCCCGTATTCAATATCCCATGGAGGCAAGGGAAGAAGGAATATTTTCTATTCTCTCCATTCCCCTCAAGGCGAAAGAGAAGGTGATAGGGGTGCTGAGGGTATATACCGCAGAAACTCGTGAATTTACCCGTACCGAGATGGATCTCATGAGTAGACTTGCAGAACAGGCAGGAATAGCCCTAATGAATGCTAAATTCTATCAGGTGGTAAGCGAGGATTATGAGAGTTTAAAAAAAGAATCACCATCCCATCTCTCAGATCGCCGCTCTTCTTAACGCACCATCTCATAGAAGAGCGGGGAGGGAGATGCGTCTCGTAGTGGGGAAAGGAGGCACTCTCTATGGAAAAGCGTAAATTTACAATTTTAGTGGTGGATGATGAAAAGATCATCCATGAGAGCTGTGGCAGGATATTGCGTGATGAAGGCTATACGGTAGAAACCGCTTTGAGTGGACAGGAAGCGTTACTGAAGCTGAAAGAGAAACAGTATGATCTGGTGCTGAGCGATATAAAAATGCCAGGCATGAGTGGGGTTGAAGCGTTAGAAAAGATGAAGAAAGAGGTACCTGATATCACCGTGGTGATGTTTACCGGCTACTCTTCAGTTGAGACCGCCCGTGATTCTATGAAGCTGGGTGCGGCTGACTATTTGCCCAAACCCTTTACCCCCGAGGAACTGCTCAGGGTGGTGAGGGAGGCTTTGCAGAAAAAGTTGCGGTCTGAAGAGAACAGGGAAAGAGAAGGAAGGTTTCAAGAGATTACCAGTGCAATCCACTCCACCTTAAATTTACGAGAGGTGTTAAATCTGATCGCAACCGGAGTAGTGAAAGTGATGAAGTTAAAAGGGTGTGCCATAAGCCTTTTAGATAAGAAGAAGGAATACTTTAAAATCTGTGCCGCCTATGGCTTAAGTGATAACTACCTTAAAAAAGGGCCCATCGCAGCCGACAAAACCTTATCCAAGGTACTTTCGGGCAAACCAGAGAGTGTATTAGATATAACGACCTCTCCCCACGCACAGTACCTGTGGGAGGCGAAAGAGGAGGGTATTGCCTCAATCTTTTCCCTTCCCCTCAAGGTGGGAGGTGAGGTGATCGGAATGATCAGGATTTATACTGCTGACCCCAAAGAGTTTTTTCAAGATGAGATGGAGCTTCTTAGTAGCTTTGCCCAGCAGGCTTCTATTGCTCTGGAGAATGCGCGTACCTATGAGGATGTGCGGGAGAAATATGAGAGTTTGAAAGATGATTTATGGGAGTGGTGTGAGTATGATTCGATGAAAATTCGTTGAGCAACCGCGTAAGGAGGGAAAGTGCATGGCTGCCAACCAGGAAAAGATTCTCATTATTGATGACCAGCCGAGTGAGGTCAAGATGGTAAAGATGGCGTTGGAGGGGGCTCACTACGAGGTGAGTTACGCCTATAATGGGGAAGAGGGGATTGAAAAAGCCAAAAAGGAGAAGCCTGACCTCATCATTTTAGACATCATGATGCCGGGAAAAGATGGGTTCATTGCCTGTGGTGAGTTGAAGCGGGATCCTTCTACCTCTGTCATCCCTATCATCGTGTTAACCAGTCTTGAAAGTAGTACGCTGCTTTTCCCCGATATGGAGTCCGCAGCCGATGCTCCCCACGCTGATGAGTATATCGATAAACCAGTAGACCCCAATTTCCTTTTAAAGCGGGTAGAGAGGCTTTTAAAAAAGGCAAAGTCATAGCGTAAGCGGTGGTGAGTTAAAGCAAATAGGTTATAGTGAAGAGCTGGGGAATTCTTGGCCCTTTATTTTCATCTCCTGAAATTCCTTAAAAAATATTCCTGTCATAATAATATAGAAATCATTACACTATTTCCTGCCAACAGATAAAAAGCATTAGCTTCCCTTTGACTGTTATAATAAGCTGAAGAAATATGATAGTATTTAGTAGTTACCTTAAACCATTGAGTATAATTTATTGTGGTTGAACAGAAAAATTTAATAACAAAAATCGTTGAACTATGGATCCTGGGGTTTGAGTTAGTAGCTCCAGTAGTAGTGACCGCTCTTGTTGGATATTACCTAGATTGTAGGCTCAACAGTACACCATGGTTAATGCTCTTGGGAACCGCAGGTGGTTTTTTCTGTAGTCTTAGGGTTCTGTGTACTATGTAAAAAGGTTTTAATCAGGTCATGAGTGATAGCGTAAAGGAAACCTTGTGGAACCATAAATCAATAGAGAGAGGCACTTTAATAACTGCAGTAGTGCTCTTGGTTGGGTCTCTTTTTTTTAAATCCACAAAACTTACATTAGGAGTTTTCGCTGGGGGATTTTTTGCCTTTATAAACTTCGTTATACTCCAAAGAATTGTGATAACACTAACCTCAACAACCTCTGAAAAGAAGATTCTAGTAGGTTTACTATCTTTGCTTAAATTCATACTGCTGGCTCTCGCACTTTTTGTTCTTATCTATTCTAAAAAGGTTGATCCCATCGGATTGATTATTGGACTGTCATCAGTAGTGATAGTCCTCGCTTTAATGAAACTGGTTAAATTTTTTGGTTATTAGCTCATGAAAAATAGATGACCCCTATGAAAAGACGAAAGATAGTATACCTAGTACTTCTGGTTACCTTTGTTTTTTCTCTTTCATCATCTCTAGTCTTCGCTTCAGAGGAGGAAGGATTCATCTGGATTTCACTGCTTCCTTTCTGGAACTATATGACGAGTCTGGAACACCATACCAATAAAGTATGTGACTTTAGAAACATAGATGCAGATGCGATCACCCATGCTTTTATAGTGAGTATTATTTTAATCTGTGTATGCATCTACGTTAAACGTAAGTCACCTCCCCAAGTGATCCCGAGCGCTAAGGTGACACTTGGGAACATTGTGGAGACTGTAATCGAATTTGTTTTAGGTCTCCTCGAAAAAAATATGGGAAGAAATGGCAGAAGATTTATCCCTGTTATTGGCACAGTTTTTATCTTTATTTTAGTAAGCAACCTCATAGGGTTGCTTCCTGGCTTTTTACCTCCTACGGAAAATATTAATATTAATGCAGGTTGTGCTTTGATTGTATTTCTTGCGTATCAAGCAATAGGATTCAAGGAGCATGGATTATCTTATCTCAAACACTTTTGTGGACCTGTCTGGTGGCTTGTCCCATTCATTTTTGTCATGGAAATCATCGGACATTTAGCACGACCCTTCTCGCTTTCAATTCGTCTATTCGGGAATATTATGGGAGATCATAAAGTATTAGAGATTTTCTCTAACCTCGTACCGATGGTTGTTCCTGTTTTTAATCTTGCCCTTGGTACTTTTGTTTCTATAATCCAAGCATTTGTGTTCTCTTTACTTTCCATTATCTATATAGGTATAGCCGTAGGTAATGGTAAACATTAAGTTTCAAACCAACCATCCTGGAGGAGGTGCAAAGATGAAGAACAAGAGAAGTTTTTTAGTTATGGTATTTCTTGGAATGCTTCTTGTCCTGGCTTTTACTCAACTGGTGTGGGCAGAAGGAGAAGGTGGTGAACTTCTTCCACTGACCAAAGGCCTCATTGCGCTGGCCGGGGGCCTTGGGATTTCCTTTGCTGCGGGGGTCGGCGTAATAGGTCAAGCGATATCTATTGCAGCTGGTCTTTATGGAATAGCGAGAAATCCTGGGGCATCGGATCAAATTTTAACACCGTTAATTATCGGATTGGCTTTTCAGGAATCATTGGTACTGTATGTGCTAGTCGTCGCATTCACGTTGATTTTAAAATTCTAGCATGTGCAGAGCTATTCACTATAGTTCGTTTTAGGAGAGTTACCAATGCTCCAAATAAACAGTACCCTTCTCTTGCAGATGGTTAACTTTGTTATGCTGATTTGGATACTCAATCGACTTATTTTCAAATCTATACTCCGGGTAGCAGAGGAGAGGCGGAAGAAAACATCGGAGACACTCTCCCAAGCTCTCGACGTAGAAGTTCACACAGAGCAATTAAAAAAGCGTTATGAGTCTGATGTGGCTGAGTCAGAATCTCGCGGACTATCTGAAAGAGATGCAATCATCATACAAGGTCGAGCTCAAGGGGGGAAGATCTTGGAGGAGGCGAGATTGACGAGTGCGGATGATATTACCAATGCAAGGAAGGAGTTGGAGGCAAGCATGAATGAAGCGAGGAGAGAATTGAAAAAGCTCTTAATCAACTTCTCCGGAAAAATGGTTTCAAAGATTCTAGGGAGATCGGTTAGTTGAAAAAGAGACATGTTCATTTAATAATTTTCCTTGGAGTGGGAGCAGTGCTGTTCCTTATTCCATTGCCTAAGCCTCTCAAGGATATTCTTTATAAAACTTACAATCTAATACTTTTCATCTATATTATCTATGCAGTTGCTGCAGCTAAGGTAAAAACCTTCTTTATGCAAAGGGAAAAGCGAATTGAGAAAGAGATTGCCGAGGCACACAAGATTAAGGAAATGGCAGAAAAGCTGCTCACCCAGTATCAAGAACAGGTTGATGCTTTAGAGAGGGGAAAGGCGGCGATCCTAAGGAGATTTCAAGAAGAGGGGGTCAGAGAAAGGGACCGAATCATTCGAGAAGCTGAAGAAGCGGCGCAGAGGATTACTAATCTTGCACGAACGATCACCCTTCAAGAAATTAAGATTGCTCGAGATCTTCTTAAACAGGAGATCATTCTTGACTCTATGCGGATTGCCAAAGAGTCGATAAGGAAGTGTTACAGCCAAAAAGACCAAAAAAAGGCAGTTGATGAGATGCTCATCAGACTCAGGGGTGTGAGACTATGAGCTGGATTGCTGCGAGACGATATGCCCGGGCACTTATGGATAGTGGTAGAGACCGGGGAAAGTGTCAGCAATATGTCAATGAGTTGGCAGAAGCCCAAGAGATGATTCAAAAGGTTCCCACGCTAAAAGCTTCCCTTTTAAATTTATCCTTTTCTATTTCCTCGAAAAGGGAATTGCTAGAGAGAATTTTTAAACAGAGTGGCCTATCTAAAGAGGTGATTAGTTTCCTCATCCTATTAGTTAAGCGGGATCGCCTGCCAGTGCTACCATTAATTATCCAACATGCTCAGAACATTATCAATGAGAGGGAGGGGAAAGTCCGAGCGTATGTTTATTCGTTTCTCCCCATCGATTACGGGCAGATGGATGAACTGAAAGAAAGTTTGCAGGAAAGCGTGGGTAAGAAAGTTATTCTCGAAAACAAGGTTGATAAGAAGATACTAGGCGGAATTGTAATTACCATTAATAATGTCCTTATTGACAATTCTATTCGTACTCAATTCAGCCAGATAGCGGAAACCTTAAGGAGAAGTGAGTAATGGCAGAATTAAAAGCAGATGAGATTAGCCAAATAATTCGCAAGCAGATTGAAGGGCATGAGAGACAGATTGAGATAAACGAGACAGGAACAGTTATTTCTGTGGGAGACGGTATTGTCCGGATTTATGGTCTTGAGAAAGTGATGGCCGGAGAACTGCTAGAATTTCCGAAAAATCTTTTTGGAGTCGTTCTCAACCTTGAGGAAGACAATGTAGGAGCTGCCCTTCTCGGAGAAGACACCTTAATTAAAGAAGGTGACCTGGTGAAGAGAACCCACCGCATTGCGCAAGTTCCCGTGGGAGAAGAACTGATGGGGAGGGTTGTTAACGCAATAGGACAGCCCATCGATGGAAAAGGTCCTATTCTGGCAAAACGCTATGGGCCTTTGGAAAGGAAAGCTCCCGGGGTAGTCCGCAGGCTCCCGGTTAAGGAAGCCCTGCAAACGGGATTGAAGGCTATTGATTCGATGATTCCTATAGGTCGAGGTCAAAGAGAGTTGATAATAGGAGATCGACATACAGGTAAGACGGCTATTACTGTTGATACTATTATTAATCAAAAAGGGGGAGATATATTTTGTATCTATGTGGCCATCGGCCAAAGGCGATCTACGGTGGCGAGGGTAGTGGATACTTTGGAGCAATTTGGTGCAATGAACTACACCACCGTGGTGGCAGCTACCGCCAGTGAACCAGCACCTCTTCAGTATATGGCCCCCTATGCGGGTTGTGCCATAGGAGAGTATTTTCGTGATACAGGACGACATGCACTTACCATCTATGACGACCTCTCGAAGCATGCCGTTGCCTATCGACAGATTTCACTTCTTCTTCGCAGACCGCCAGGGAGAGAGGCTTACCCAGGGGATATATTTTACCTTCATTCCCGCCTTCTGGAGAGAGCAGCTAAGTTAAATGACAACTTAGGAGGCGGATCGCTTACCTCCTTGCCTATCATTGAAACTCAGGCAGGAGATGTCTCTGCCTACATTCCGACCAATGTAATCTCCATTACCGATGGGCAGATCTATTTAGAACCAGGGCTCTTCTATTCAGGAATAAGACCGGCTATCAATGTGGGGCTTTCAGTTTCTCGAGTTGGCGCAAATGCCCAGATAAAAGCCATGCGTCAGGTGGCGGGAACGCTCAGACTAGACCTGGCACAGTACCGAGAGATGGAAGCCTTTGCCCAGTTTGGAAGCGACCTTGACAAAGCCACTAAAGCTCAATTGGCTAAGGGAAGTAGGTTAGTTGAAATTTTGAAGCAACCACAATATAAACCACTTCCGGTAGAGAAACAGATTGTGATTATCTATGCAGGAACTCATGGCTATTTGGATAACCTTCCCGAGTATTCATTGAGGCGGTATGAGGAAGAACTATACGCTTTTTTAGATGAACAGTTTCCCGCTCTAGAGCAAGAATTGAAACAGAAAAAGGAAGTGGACTCATCCCTGCAAAATAAGATAGACCAAGCTTTGGTAAAGTTTAACTCTTTTTTCAAGCCCTCATAAGATACGGTAGTAACTATGGCAAGGCTCAGAGACATAAAGGGGAGAATTTCCTCTGTCCGCAAGACACGGAAGGTTACTAGGGCTATGCAGATGGTAGCTGCTGCCAGACTGAGACGAACCCAGGAAAGTGTTATGCAGTGGCGAACCCATGTCGAGAAGATGACAGGAATAGTAGAACGGCTCCTGAGCCGAACAGATCCTATAGCTCATCCACTGCTTTCCTCGAGGGAGGCTCGGAGACTTGAAGTAGTGGTGATTACCCCAGATAGAGGTCTTTGTGGAGGATTCAATCTTGCTATTTGCCAGCAGGTTGAACATTTCATTGCGCAGAATCAATCTAGATTTGAGGTCGTCTCTTTAACTATTGTAGGGGAAAAAGGATGTGATTATTTTAAGCGAAGGCCGGTAACTATTAGGCAGGAGTTTAGAGAAGTTCCTAGTAAACTCGATTATGAATGGATTAGCTCATTCACCAAGAATCTCATAGGTGACTACCTCGCGGGAACGTTTGATGTCCTTTACTTCTTCTACCATCGATTTAAATCTGTGCTCCAACAGATTGTGATAGAGGAGAGGGTGATTCCATTTAAAGAAGCATGGGCTCAAGATATCCCTATTGGCTATTTCTTTGAGCCAAGTAGAAGATCCGTTTTGGAAAAGGTATTACTTCACTATCTAGAAACTCGCATCTATGCGGTCTTTGTGGAGTCCGTTACCAGTGAACATGCAGCCCGCATGACTGCTATGAACCTCGCGACCAGGAATGCCCTCGAAATGGTTGAGATGCTCACTTTAGCCTTCAACAAAGCCCGACAAGAGGTAATTACCAAAGAGTTGATGGATATTGTTGGAGGTGCGGAGGCCTTGAAATGACTGAAAATGAAAGCTTGGACATTATGAATGTGGGAGTGGTGACGCAGGTAGTTGGACCCGTAGTTGATTTTAGGTTTGATTCAGGTGAGCTTCCTCCCATCTATGGTGCGATTAAGATCACCAATCAGGCTATCGATGATCAGCCTGACAACTTAGTATTAGAAGTGGCTCAACACCTTGGTAACAATACGGTTCGCTGTATTGCCATGGACATCACCGATGGTCTGGCGAGAGGAGTGGAAGGCACCTACCGTGGGGAACAGATTACTATGCCTGTGGGAGATGAAGTGCTAGGACGCATCTTGAATGTGGTAGGAAATGCGGTTGACGAATTGGGCCCGGTACTAACCCCTGAGCGTTACCCTATCCATCGTCCTGCACCCAGTTTTATCTCCCAGAGTACTACCATCGAGCACTTCGAGACCGGTATCAAAGTCATCGACCTTCTTGCCCCCTACTCTAAAGGCGGCAAAATTGGCCTCTTCGGGGGAGCGGGGGTGGGGAAGACGGTTATTATTATGGAGCTGATTCATAATGTTGGCACTTATCACGGTGGATTTTCTGTGTTTGGTGGCGTAGGTGAACGAACACGGGAAGGGAATGATCTCTGGTTGGAAATGAAAGGCTCCGGAGTCATCGCAAAGACAGCGTTGATTTATGGCCAAATGACCGAACCACCTGGCGCTCGGGCAAGGGTTGGCTTATCAGCGCTGACGGTTGCTGAGTACTTTAGGGATAAGAAAGGCCAAGATGTCCTTCTCTTCATTGATAACATCTTTCGGTTTACCCAGGCAGGCTCCGAAGTATCTGCCCTTTTAGGAAGGATGCCTTCTGCGGTTGGCTATCAACCCACCTTAGCGACTGATTTAGGTGAGCTTGAAGAGAGGATCACTTCCACTCACACGGGGTCGATCACCTCAATTCAAGCTATCTATGTCCCGGCAGATGATTTGACTGATCCTGCACCGGCAACAACTTTTGCCCATCTAGATGCTACTACTGTCCTCTCTCGCCAGATTGCAGAATTAGGAATTTATCCTGCGGTAGACCCTTTGGATTCAACCTCTCGCATCTTGGACCCCAAGGTAGTGGGTGAAGAACACTATCAGGTAGCTCGAGAGGTTCAAAAAATACTACAGCGATACAAAGATCTTCAGGATATCATTGCTATTTTAGGGATGGAGGAACTTTCAGAGGAAGATAAGCTGATTGTATCTCGCGCGAGGAAGATTCAGCGATTCTTTTCTCAACCCTTTTTCGTTGCGGAAGAGTTTACAGGAATACCAGGTGTCTACGTCAATCTTAAGGACACGGTAAGAGGATTCAAGGAACTTGCCGGAGGCACACATGATGGAGTTCCCGAGCAAGCATTCTATCTGGTAGGAACTATTGAAGGTGCCCTAGAAAAAGCTGAAAGACTTATGAAAGCGCATGGATAGTAATTATGGTAGAAACATTCTTACTTGAGATTATTACGCCCTTGAGGGTAGTGGTGAGTGCACAAGTTGAGGAAATGACTGCTCCAGGCGTACGCGGTGAATTTGGTGTTCTTCCAGGGCATACTTTTTTTATCACCTTACTTTCTCGCGGGGAACTTTCTTATCATATCAATGGGGAAAAACACTTCCTGATGGTGGGCGGAGGATTTGCCGAGGTAACTCATGATCGTGCAACGGTGGTGGTCGATTCAGCAGATCCAGATGAGGCACACCTTGAAATAACCGCTTAGTCCTTCGATTCATAAATTCGGTTACGAATTTATTTACTCAGGACTTAGTGCTGAGTGAGCCATTGCCCATAGAAATTCTCCCAAAATACGTCGCTGTAATTGCGAATCGAAGCACTTAGTGAAGGAAAGCCTTTACTAAACGGGCCCGCGATTACAGGAATCATATGCGTAGTGAACCTCGAAGTTGGTTCTCTCTAAAACCCTTATCATCATTCTCACCTCACTCGGCCCTGAGCTGTTTTCTCACTATAGGTTCCAAAGGTAAGCGCAAGGCAGTGCCTCCTTTGTTATAAAATCTCGCCATTTGAAGCGATCACCTCTTTATACCAGCAGGCGGAATCCTTTACTATCCGCTTTTGCGTTGGATAATCAACATACACGATCCCGAACCGTTCGCGATACCCAGCCGCCCATTCGAAATTGTCCAGGATCGACCACAGAAAATACCCGCGCACATCGATACCATCGGTGCAGGCATGCTTGAGTTCACGCAGATAGCGATGGAGAAAATCGATGCGCTGCGGATCGTGCACCGCGCCGTCAAGGCCGATCCAGTCGATAGTGGACATGCCGTTTTCCGAGATGATGATCGGCAGCGTATACCGCTCGTAATAAAATTTCGATGCCCAGTAGAGCGACTCCGGTACAACTGGCCAGTGAAAGCTCGTGTGGGCATGTCCTGGTTCGAAGGGGATCGGCTTGGGTGTTTCGTCCGGGCCTGCGCAGTATTTTTTCCCGAAGTAGACATTAAGCCCCAGAAAATCCAGGGGCTGGCGAATAATCCTCATGTCGTTGCTTCCGATGTACGGCAGTGCTTTTTCAAAAAGTTTGACTCCGTCTTCCGGGTAGCGACCGAAGACCACCGGGTCAGTCCACCAGGCATTGTTCATGCAGTCTTCTTTTTCAACAGCGAACAAGACCTGACGCGCCGCCCGGATGTCTTCCTCTCGTGTGAATGCCGGCACCGCGACCTCGTTGAGCGCTACCGCATACCCGACCTTTGCTTCAGACTTGGCGCGGCTGTGGATCGCCTGTACCGCTTTGCCGTGGGCCAGCAGGACATGGTGGGCAATGGTGAGGACCTTGGTGAAATCGAGCCGGTCGCCTGGCGCATGGCTGCCCTCCTGGTAGCCCATGCCGACGAAGATCTGCGGCTCATTGAAGGTAAACCAGTTCTTTACGCGGTCGGATATCCTGTCAACGACGACTGCCGTGTATTCGGCAAACCAATCAGAACTGTCCGGCTTAAGCCATCCTCCTTGCTTGTAGAGCGCCAGCGGGTAGTCCCAATGATAGAGTGTGACATATGGTGTAATTCCGGCTGTGAGCAGTTCATCGGTGAGACGATCGTAGAAATCAAGACCTCGCTTGTTGAGCGTGCCCACGCCCCGCGGCAGCACCCGCGGCCATGCGATCGAGAAACGATAGGCATGGAGGCCAAGCCCTTTCATCAGGGCGACGTCTTCCCTGTAACGGTGGTAGTGGTCGCAGGCGATATCGCCATTATGCTCTTGCCATACCGCATCAGACTTACGGCAGAACATGTCCCAGATCGACGGCCCTCTGCCATCTTCACGTGCAGCGCCTTCGATTTGATATGCGGACGTTGCCGCGCCCCAGATAAATCCTTTCGGAAAAGTCATGTGTTATGACCCACTCTTTTATTTAATTCCATGGGTAGTATTTCAGTAAAGTGTTTAAATACCTTAGTTGGCTCGCAATCGCAACAAGAATCTAGCCCCGCTTTTAAGATAAGGTGACATTTGCCTTGACACACTAAATATCTTTCTCCTATAGTTCTTTCATGAAAAAGAGACTGTATCAATTCTATGGCAAGGCTCCACATTTCCCCGCCTTTGCTTAAACACACGCCAAGGAATCATCCTATGAAAACTCAGCATCCGTCGACCGTAAACTTTCCCACACGTCTTGAAAGCCCTTCCGGTTTGAGCATACAGGTGAACGCCAACGGCTCGATCCGGCGCATGGACCATCGCGACATCATCCTCAACCTGTTTCTCGGCACCGAGGTCGAGGGAGGGCCTGCCAACATCTATCTGCGCCGTCCGGGAGCATCGATCGAGGCCATACCACTGCTCGGCCCGCGCTGCCCGGCCGCCGTCAACATCAATAAGCACGGCATGACTGCACGCGGGCAGTGGCGCGGACTCTGCTTCCGCATTTCGCTGGTTCTGGCGGAATCGGCCCCGGCCTGGTTCTGGCATGTAGAGCTGAAAAACACCGGCACGGTAGTCGAGGCACTGGATCTCATCTACGCTCAGGATCTTGCTCTTGCCCATTATGGCGCGGTGCGGCTCAATGAGTATTACGTGAGCCACTACGTGGATCACATGCCGCTATCCCATCCGGAGCGAGGCTTCGTTCTGGCTTCGCGCCAGAATCTGTCCATGGGCGGCCGGAATCCTTGGACGGTGATCGGCGCCCTAGGGCGTGGCATCAGCTATGCCACCGATGCACTCCAGGTTCACGGTCTGGCGACACGCGCCGGCCAGGCCCCCGTAGGGCTCGCCCTAGGGCTGCCCGGTGCCCGCAGTCAGCACGAACACTCGATGGTTGCAATCCAGGACGCTCCGGTGCAGCTAAAACCAGGCGACATAGTTACACGCGGCTTCTTTGGCTGGTTCGAAGAGAATCATCCTGCGGCAACATCTGCAGCCGACCTCGTTTTTGTTGACAAGGCTATGGTCTTACCGGAAGTGGTACCTGAACGGGATCCACAGATAGTTACTGGGGCGCATTCAGCGGCGAGTCTTTTCAGCATAGCACCATTGCTGGACGCACTGGAGCTGACCGATGAAGAAATTGCCGAGCTGTTTGGCGTTGAGCTTCGAAATGAGGAAAGGGAGGATGGCAAACTACTCTCCTTTTTCACCAGTGATAACAAGCACGTGGTGCTGAAAGCCAAGGAACTAAAAGTGCTGCGTCCCCACGGTCATATCATCCGCACCGGGAGCAGCTTGACCCCTGACGAGGCATCGCTGACCTCCACCACCTGGATGAATGGTGTGTTCCACTCCATGGTGACTCAGGGCCATGTTAGCATCAACCGCTTCCTGTCTACTACCCACAGCTATCTGAGCCTCCTGCGCTCAAACGGCCAGCGTCTCTTCGTCGAACTTGAGGATGGCTGGCATTTGCTTGATGTACCTTCAGCCTACGAGATGGCACCCGACGGCTGCCGCTGGACTTACAGGCATCGCACCGGGCTGATCGAAGTCAGAAGCTCTGCACCCACCGACCGCCACGAGCTGACCCTGTCGGTCGACGTGCTCTCTGGTGCCCCCATCCGCTTCCTCCTGTCCAACCATGTGGCCATCAACGGAGACGACGGCAGTGATGCAGTACCAGTATGCTATGCACAGAACGAGGAAGGTGTGTTCGTGCGCCCGGTACCCGATTCAGATGTCGGCCGCCGCTTTCCGGAAGGCGGCTTCCGCATCACACCACTTCCCGGCACGGTCATCGAGCGGGTGGGTGGAGACGAGCTGCTGTTCGCCGACGGCCGCTCCCGCAATCAGCCGTTTCTCTGCATGGTCACCGCCCCTTCCATTTCAATCGGTTTTCACTTGGTCGGCCATCTGATTTCCGAAGCCGCAGATACAACGTCAGGGACACCTGTGTCTCGTTTCTGGAACGATATTACCGGGGCGCTCCGCGTCAATCCGCCTTCAGGCAGTCTCTTTGCAAGCGCTGCAGCGCGCCTTGCGGAAATCCTGCCCTGGTTCGTCCATAATGCCCTGATACATTACCTCGCCCCGCGCGGCCTTGAGCAGTATTCAGGAGGCGGCTGGGGTACCCGCGACGTCTGTCAGGGACCGGTGGAGATGCTGCTGGCGATGGGGCGCTTTGAGCCGGTACGTACTATCCTGATCCGCGTGTTCAAAACGCAGAACCCCGACGGTGACTGGCCGCAGTGGTTCATGTTCTTCGATCGCGAGCGAAACATCCGGCCGGGCGATTCCCACGGCGATATCGTATTCTGGCCGGTGCTGGCACTGGCCCAGTACCTCATTGCTTTGGAGGACGCGACGTTGCTTGACGAGGTGGTGCCGTTTTTTCATCCCGAGGGGAACCAGCGGGCCGAACGGGCCACGGTGTGGCAGCATGTGGAGCGCGCCCTGGCGGTGATTAGCACGCGGGTTATTCCCGGCACAATGCTCGCAGCCTACGGCAATGGTGACTGGAACGATTCGCTGCAACCGGTGCAACCTGCTATGCGCGAACATTTGTGTAGCACCTGGACGGTGACGCTTCACTATCAGACCCTCACCACCCTGGCCACGGCATTGCATCTACTGGGCCTGAGTGATCGTGCAGAAAGGTTTGAGGCCATAGCGGTGAAAATCCTCGAAGACTTCAAGCGCTTGTTGATTGTTGACGAGACTATTACGGGCTTTGCCTATTTTTACGATGACGGGCGCATCGATTACCTACTTCATCCGCGCGACCGCATAACCGGTCTTTCGTATAGCTTGCTGCCGATGATCCATGCCATCATTAATGATCTCCTGACCCCGGAACAGGCAAAGAAGCACCTCGGACTTATAAAGGCACACCTGCTTGGTCCCGACGGTGCCCGGTTATTTGACCGCCCGATGGAATATCGCGGCGGTCTCCAGAAATACTTTCAGCGTGCTGAAAGCACCTCTTTCTTTGGCCGGGAAAACGGCCTCATGTATACCCATGCCCATCTGCGCTACGCGGAAGCTCTGGCGCGTTACGGCGACGCCGATGGTTTTTTTCTAGCCCTGTGCCAGACAAATCCCATCGGCATCCGTGAGCTAGTGCCCAGCGCGGCACTTCGCCAGGCCAACTGTTACTATTCCAGCTCTGATGCGGCATTTGCCGACCGCTATGTGGCGTTTGCCGAGTATGATAAGGTGAAAAAAGGCGAAGTTCCACTCGATGGGGGCTGGCGGGTGTATTCTAGCGGGGCCGGCATCGGGGTGAGATTGATCATGCAGTGCTTTCTCGGTGTGCGTCAGGGAAAGTCATTGCTTGTAGTTGATCCGGTAATCCCCAAAACACTTGACGGGTTGCGGGTCGAACTGGCATTGGCGGGCTGCATGGTTGAAGTGTCCTACCGTATCCAGGGCGCAGGCTGCGGCCCCACGGCGGTGAACCTCAATGGCGCTGATCTGCCTTTCACCCACGGCTCCAACCCCTATCGCACCGGCGCCGCCGAGATCCCGATGGCGGCGTTTCGGGAATACCTCATCGAAGGCACCAACCGCCTCACCGTGCATATTGGTTGATGTAGAAGCCTACGGCAAAATGAACACGCTGGAAATTAGTGGCTGTACAAAATTCATTGGATTTCTTGCAAAAGAGCAGTAGGCGGTCTATACTGCTAAGCAAAAAAGGAGACAATGGCCCGAACAGAGAAAAAAGAGTAAGTGTCTCTATTTCCCCGCTGATTTTGTGTGGGGCATTTCAACGTAAGGAACTGAAAAAAGCATTTTTTCATTTTGTTTCAAATAGCTGAACGGATAGAGTAGAAACTGTTTAGTGAGAATCCATGCGTACAGAAGCCGATGCTAGAATGTTAATTGACAAACTGCTGGAAGCAGCAGATTGGAAGATTACGAACAAAGCGCAGGTATCCACGGAAGAACCATCTACAGATGGTCGTGCTGACTATCTCTTAAGAGATACCCGCACACGTCCTCTTGCTGTTATTGAGGCGAAACGTTTTGCAATCGACCCATACACGGCCAAAGAACAGGCACGTGACTACGCCCCAGTCACTCGGCGCTCCTTTTGTCATCCTGAGCAACGGACAGGATCACTATTTCTGGGATTACAAAGACGGTGATGCCCGTCCCGTCATAGGGATGCCTTCACAAGCCGATTTAGAGCGACGGGCCAATATTAAGATTCATCGAAAAGGCTCCTTAAAAGAAACTCTGGGGATTATTCCATACCCCGGTACTTTTACCTTTAAAGGAGAAGAGATCACAACACGGGATTATCAATTGGAATGCTTAAAACAAGCAGACAATGCACTCATAAGCGGCCGCCGCCGGATGCTTTTCGAGATGGCGACGGGAACCGGTAAGACGCTTACCATCGCCATGCTCATGAAGCGCTGGTTTCAAGCTGCGGTCATCTCGCGCGTGCTGTTTCTTGCAGACCGGATTGAGCTTGCTAAACAGGCTAAGGAAACCTTTGACGACTATCTGCGAGACTGGCCTGCTGTTATTTTGTATGGCGGCAAACGCAGCCTGGAAGGCCAAATAGTTGTAGGAACACTTGATACTATTGCCGGTCAGCTTGGTCCAAACGGGTTTGGTCACGCTTACTTTGATCTGGTTGTAACCGATGAATGCCACCGTTCCATTTATAATATGCATCGGGCTACTCTTGGTCATTTTGATGCCATTCATATTGGCCTCACCGCAACGCCTAATCCCGGAGAACTACGGTGGGTCAGCGAGCATGAACGCCGCCTGGTGCGCAATACCTACATTTTCTTTGATTGCTGGGATTCGGCAAAAAAGGAAGGTCGCCCCACCTTTGAATACGGAATTCAACGCGCTATCAATAAGAAACATCTAGCCAACTACCGAATTTACCATGCTGAAAGTGTACTTACCTATGAAGGGGCAGAATGGGAAGGAGAAGAAATCAAGCCCGGCGCATGGGGCCGTGATGTTGAATCAGAAGACCGTCTCAAAACGATTATACAGGAATATTACTCAGCGGATACCGAAAGAGCACAAGTTTGCCCTCGGAAGACCATAGTCTTTGCGGTTTCCGAAAAGCAGGCAGCCATTCTAGAGCGGCTGCTTAATACTACAGCGACACTTCCAGATTTAGAAATTTTGCTAGAGCTACCCGTTTCTTTCTATGCGATTCATAAGCGATAAAATTTCTTTTAGTATGATACCTCACAATCTCCAAGGCATAAGCCCG
>Ga0315285_10002061_pt1 | contig 21066 bp, 16 predicted proteins | sample YL17G09_36_MG_FD_203698 | JGI IMG/M metagenome (GOLD analysis project Ga0315285, IMG submission 203698) | Sediment microbial communities from Yellowstone Lake, YNP, Wyoming, USA - YL17G09_36 | ecosystem: Environmental > Aquatic > Freshwater > Lake > Sediment | place: USA: Wyoming | collected...
TGGATGATCCTCCACAGGATGAGGGCCGAGAGGGCAAACAGGACCAGGACGAAGTAATAGAAGGTGAAGGCGTTGGACAGGTCGAGGGAGAGGATCCCCGGGATCTCGATCCGGGGCCGCACCAGGCCTGTCAAGCCCGTTTCGCCCCCGGTGACCTCGTTCCACCGAAAGGCGATGAAATAGATGAGCTGCCCGATGGCGAGGGTCAGCAGGGAATAATAAACCCCTCTCTTGCGGGAGATCACGTACCCGACCAGGAAGGCGATGATCCCGGTGAGGAGGATGCCGGAGAGGAGGGGAGCAAACCAGATTCGATCGGTCAGGTGGATCTCACACAGGGCAAACCCATAGGCCCCCAACCCCAGATAGGCTGCGTGTCCGAAGGAGGTCAGACCGGTATATCCCAGGAGGAGATTGAAGGCCAGGGCGAAGATGGACATGATCAGGACCTCGATGGCCAGGCTGATATGGCCCCCGATGAGGGGCAGGACGAGGGGAAAGGCCGCAAATAGGGCAAGGGTCACGGTGAGGGGGTGTACGATCAGCGAGAGGACCTTGCGCAAGCCATTCATCTCATTCCTCCAGGATGCTCTTGGTCCCCATGAGTCCCCGGGGCCGTGCCAGGAAGACAACCAGCATGACCACATACATCATGAGATCCGATAATCGGGGATAGAACATCACCGTCAGACCGGTGATGATGCCGATCACCTGCCCCGCCAGGACACTCCCGTAGAAGCTTCCCATGCCCCCTACCACGACCACGACCAGGGCCGGCATCATCGCCTCCGCCCCGATCCCCGGCCTGATCCCCCACATGGGGGCGGTCAGAACCCCGGCGATGCCCGCCAGGAAGGACCCGATGCCAAAAACCAGGGTCCTCAGGCGGGGGAGGTTCTTCCCCAGGGCCATGACCATCTCCGAGCTGATGGTCCCCGCCTTGATGACCGCCCCGTAGGTGGTCTTCTCCAGGAACAACCACAAGCCGGCGATCAGGACCAAGGCCAGCAATCCCTGGACGAACCGGTATTTCGAATAGACCATGAAACCCAGGTTGATGAACCCGGACGCGAAGGGAGGGGCGGGAATGGAATAGCCTTGGGGGCCCCAGATCAACTTGATGAGGCCCTCGATCCCCATGGCGATGCTGAAGGTGAGGAGCAATCCGAAGAGGGGGTTCAGGTTGTAGATCCTCTTGATCAGGCTCCACTCCAGCAGCATCCCGATGAGGCCCACCAGGATGGGACTGATGATCAGGGCCCACCAGAAGCCCATTACGCTCGCCAGGGAGAAGGCGAAATAGGCGCCCACGGCGAAGAGGACGCCGTGGGCGAAATTGACCACTCCCATGACACCCAGGACCAAGCTGAATCCCAGGGCGATCACGGTGAAGAGCAGACCCAGGACGACCCCGTTGAACAGGTGATTGAGGAAGTGGCTGAACATCAAATCCCCACTTTCTTTTTGCGGTAAAGGTCTGCGCCAGGCGATCTACTTCATCGCATGCTGCAAGGCGGCAGGGGGCTCAGAAGGGCTCCTTGTCCAGGCTGATGGAGGGTGGCCGGTAGAGATCCTTCCAGGGGACTCGCTTCACCGGTTTGACCCAATCTCCTTTGAATTTGACCTCGTTCGGCTTCTTGGTTTCGAAGACGTAGGCATCTCGCATATACTGATGGTCGGCGGCTCGAATCATCGCCGGACTATGGGTCAGGGAGTCCTTGATGGTGCGGCCTTCCAGGCGCTTGATAATCTCCTGCGTATTGGTGGTTTTCGCCTCGGCCATGATCCTCAGCGTCTCCCGGGTGGCGATGTAGGAGTGGTAGGTATCCATCATCGGGATGGGAACGCGGTCGGTAGGATATTTCCTCCTCTTGTATTCCTCAAAGAATTCCTTGCATCCCGGTGCCCCGATATTGATATCCCACTCCACCAGGAAAACCCCGTTTTCGCGCGCGATGTCATAGCCGGTGATCAGCCAGTTGTCGTGGTCGTAGAGGGGGACCGTCCTCTTCACATCCTTGTCCAGTCCGAACTCATGGTATTGGGTCTGGGCGGCCAGGCCGGCCATGCCTCCCACCAGGACCACCAGGACATCGGGCTTGGCATTCCTCACATTGATGATGTTGCTGCTGAAGTCCCGCGCCTCCATGGGGATGAGATCCTCACCGACGACCGTCCCCTCCTTTTCCTTCAGGAAGGCCTTGAAGGTCGCCGAGATGTCCCAGCCCCATTTGTAGTCAGCGGTGTGAAAATACCATCTCTTGCCGTACTTCTCCAGGATGGAGGGGGCCACGGCCTTCACGATCTCATAATTGGGCTCGGGGATATGGAAGCAATAGCGATTCGCCTTTTCGGCATTGAGGGAGTTGTCGTTGGCATCGCCGCTGAAGGTGAGGACATGCTCCCGCTTGGCGATCTCGAAGGCCGAGACGGCGCAGGAAGTCCCCCCACCCACCAGGACGAAGTTCACCTTGTCCTTCTCAATCACCTTCATCATCTTCTGGGTGGTGACACCGGGGTTCGATTGATTATCCTCCAACACCAATTCGATCTTTTTGCCCAGGATCCCACCCTTTGCATTGAAAGGATCGATCGCCATGCGTGCTCCCTGCTCCATACAGGCACCCAGGTAGCTGAAATTGCCGCTATAGGGCCCGACGAGGGCGATCTTGATGGCATCCTGGGCAAAACCCGGACCAGGAAGCGATAGAAGCATCAGAACGATGGCAAAGATAAACAGCACAGAAGACCCTCTCTTGCATCTGGCAAACATAGAAACTCACCTCCAATTGTTGTAGTGGCCACCGGCCGGCCGATTCCCTGGACGGTGCCGCCTTGCCTGCGCATACCTGAAAACCGACATTTTGTCAAGCAATTACTGAGCGTGGGCACTCGAAAAGGCTGCGACTATAAAGGGAGGTAGCATGGAGGTCAGGTCCGCGAAGGTTGCCATCCGCTCGACTCGAGGGACCCGTCGAGGCCCCGGCCGACCTCTCAAGCGATGACGTCCAGCAACTCCCTGAAGTGCCTTATGATGGCATCCGGCTGGGTCGCCCCCACCCTATCATAGTCCCTCCAGGGCTGTTTGTAGGTCCTGCCATCCACCGCATGGAGGACGGCCCTGATGCCCTTGGCCTTTGCGGCGTCGATATCCCCGATGGGATCGTCTCCCACATAGGTCAGCCGGGAAGGTGGAACCTTGAAGTGATCCAGGATGTGGTCGAAGGCCCTCGGATCGGGCTTCTCGATGCCGATGGCCTCGGAGGTTTCCACATATTCGAAATAGCCTCTGATCTCCATCTGCGCCAGGGTCAGCGCCAGGCCGGCAGCCCTGTCGTTGGAGAAGACCCCCAGTCTCTTGCCCCTCCTCTTCAGCTCCATCAGGGTCTCTCTTCTAATGGGTTCTAATGATGGGTTCTAATGGGGACACATCCCATTTATTCAATCCTCCTCTTAGGTCTCCCCCGAGGTTTTCGCACCAAGCTCCTTTCCAGTTCCGCCTCTATCCTCCCCACAAAATCTTCGCCACCAAAAGGTGTTCCCCTCCGGGTGTGATGTCTCAAGCCTTCATTCACCTCAGGAAAAAACATCTCGTTTAGCAGGCTAACATAATCCCCTCTGTCCTCCGAGGAAAAGAGATCCTCTCCCAGCACGGGGTCTCCCTTTCCTCTTTAAACGCTTGCGGATGGGGCTGGACTTTCGGGACATCAGCCACGTCAGTACCACCTCTCCCCGCGCAGCTTCTGTTGCAGGCGGCGCAGGCGGTGCTCGAAGCCCGTCCGCACGGCCTTCATCGGGGGCGAGCAAAAATCGAGCAGGGCGAGCCGCTCCAGGGCCTGGTTCACGATGAGGATAGCCCCTTGGTAGTCCTTCTCATGGTGCTCCTTGTGCTTGGCCAACTCCTCACAGGAGAAGAAATCGAATCCCGATCCATCCCCACTAATGGAGTCCTGCCAGATCCGCACGGCCCGGGGCCGATCCCCCGCCCTTTTCCAGATTAAAGAGAGCCTGTGCCGGGCTTCCTCCCGGACATGGCTAGGAAGCTCTTGCTGGAGGGCGCACTCATAGCAGGCGATGCCTCGCTCCCAATGGCCCAGGTCCTCAAAGAGCTTGGCCAGGCAATAGTAATCCAGGCCATGCTCGATCTGGAATCCCTGGGGATCCTCGATCATGCAACAGGCCCGGGCCTTGAGGGCCATCAAGGAGAGGAGATCCCTCACATTGTGCGAGAAGACGGGCTGAACGATGGCCGGGTCTTTGCACTGCAGGTAGCGGAAATAGAGGTTGGGGATGAGCTCGCTCGGCACATCCCCAACCCTCCGCATTCCGAGGAGGTTCTCCTCCAGGTGGACCAGGCTACAGCTCCCCATCCGCTCCCTCCAGAGGCGCCGAGCCGGATGGAGGAGGTCGAGGTGAGGAAGACCCTCTAAGGGGCTCTGCATCCGATTCAGGATGAAGCGATCGGAGAGAAACGGCAGATCGAACATCTTTCCGTTGTAGCTGACCACCCCCTGGGCCAAGCTCAGGAAGTCCCTCAAGGCAGAAAGCAGGGCCTTCTCCTCCGAGAAGTCCCTCATGAAATACTGGCGGATATAGAAATGATCCGAGCGGAAGAATCCGAGTCCCACCAGGAAGGCATAGGCCCCGGCGCCCCCCAGCCCGGTGGTCTCCAGATCGAGGAAGAGGAGGGAGGAGGGCTCGATCTCAGCCAACCGAGAATCCTTGCCCAGGAGGGCCCTGCCCTCTTCCCCGCCCAAGACAAGCCATTCCAAAGGGGTGTTGCCGTACACATAGGAGCGCGGGAATTCCAACTCTCGCAGGAGAAAGCGGCCATAGGGGGTCTCCTGCTCGAGCACCTGGAGCGGGGCCTCCACTTCCCTCCTCCCGGAATGCCCGATCTGGGGGTCAGGGGAGGGCGGTTCAGGAGGTCGCCCCTCACCGACTTGCCCCTTCCTCAAGGTAAGAAGCTTCTTCATGCGCTCCCAATCTCGGTTCATAGGGACAGGCCCAGCACCTTTCTCAGGATGGCTATGGTTGCAGATTTGGCCCCCTTCCCCACCTCCTGGATCGCCCCCACACAGGAGGGGCAGCCCTGGCGACAAGGACAGGCCTCTATCAGCTCCCCGGCCTTCTGTAAGATCTCCCCATGCAGCTCATAGAGCTGCGGCGAGAGGCCAATGCCCCCGGGATAATTGTCGTATAGGAACAAGGAGGGCTGAAAATCGGGCCTCAGGAAGGGAGGGGGCGACGCTTCACCCGAGGCGACATTCAGGCCTGCCCTCTCCGCAGGAGGCTGCTCCAGCTCGGACTCGTCCCCGATATAGCTCGAGAGATCGTGGGGATCGCTCATCAGGAAGAGGGAGGCCACATGCTGCAGGGCATAGGACAGGCCCAGCAGCCCATTCCACGCCTCCCCCGCGGAAAGAGGGAGATCCTGCAGCAGGGCCCGGGCGATCGTCACCCAGTAGGCGGTGGTGTGCATCTCCTGCTCGGGCAAGAGGACCTCTCCGGCACCCAGGTTCTCCAGGGAATAGAATTTGATCTTCTTGAAGCCCACCACCTGCTCCACCACATGGACCTCGCCGTGGGCGCGGCGGCTTTTGCCCAGATCCTCCCTCTCAAAACAGTCGAGGATCCGCAGGTGATTGTAGGTGATGGCGTCCGTATAGTAATCCACCTCCGCCGGACGGACATAGGCCTTCCTCCCGGAAAAGTCCATCTTCTCCACCAGGTACGGCTTCCCCTCACACAGATAGATCGCCTTCTCATGGATGGTGGAGGCCGCGCTGTCGAAGTCCACCTCGGCGATGGTCCGATTCTCATCCGCAGCATCCAGGACCAGGAAATTGTCCGAGGAGATGCTGCGCAGGCTGATCTGGTCTGCGGGATAGGAGTCGCTCATCCAGTGCCAATGCCCCCCAGAAAGATGGACCACCCGCTCCTCCTCCAGGAATTTCAGCATCGCGGCAGGGTCAGCACCGCCGAAAGGCTCCCCCTCGGCGAAGGGCAGCTCGAAGGTAGCACACTTCAAGTGATTGATCAGGATCATCGGATTGTCGGGATTGATGCGGGCATGCTCGGGGGACCGGTCCCAGAAGTACTCCGGGTGATTGAGGATGAACTGATCGAGGGGGGAGCTGGAGCCGACCAGGATGGCCAGGCTCAGCCCCAGGCGTCGGCCGGCCCTTCCCACCTGCTGCCAGGTGCTGGCGATGCTCCCGGGATAGCCGGCGATCACGCAGGCGTCCAGCTGGCCGATGTCGATGCCCAACTCTAAGGCATTGGTGGACACCACCCCCAGGATCCGACCCTCCCGCATCCCGGCCTCGATCTCCCTCCGCTGCAGAGGCAGGTATCCCCCCCGATAGCCCCGGACCTGATCTGCCTTCCCCCCTGCCCTCACCAAGGCCTCTTTCAGATAGGTCACCAGGATCTCGGTGGAGAGGCGGGAGGTGGCGAAGATGATGGTCTGAATCCCGGCCTGCAGGATCTTGCTGGCCAGATCCCTCGCCTCGTGGAGGTAGCTTCGGCGGATGCCGAGGGCCTCGTTGACCACCGGGGGGTTACAGAAGAGCAGGAACTTCTCTCCCCGCGGGGCGCCGCTCTCATCGATGAGGGAGACCTCCTCCTCCAGGAGCCGGCAGGCCAGCTCGTCCGGATTGGCGATGGTAGCAGAAGAGCAGATAAATTGGGGAGTTGAGCCATAAAAGCTACAAATCCGCTTTAACCTTCGCAGTACATTGGCGAAGTGGCTCCCGAAGATCCCCCGATAGCTGTGGATCTCGTCGATGACCACATATCTCAGGTTGGAGAAGAACTGGGCCCATCGCGTATGGTGCGGCAAGATCCCACAGTGGAACATGTCGGGATTGGAGACCACGATGTTCCCCTGGGTCCGGATGGCCTTGCGGGCATCCTGCGGAGTGTCCCCATCGTAGGTGAAGGACTTGATCGGCCTTCTTAGAATCCCGATCAGCTCGTTTAGCTCCGCCACCTGATCCTGGGAAAGGGCCTTGGTAGGAAAGAGGTAGAGGGCGCGGGCCTCTGGCTCGGCCACGAGGCAATTCAGGACCGGCAGGTTATAACAGAGGGTCTTCCCCGAGGCCGTGGGGGTGACGATCACCACATGTCTCCCGTCCCGGATCGCCTCATAGGCCTGGGCCTGATGGGAATAGAGCCTCTCGATGCCCTGGGCCTTCAGCGCTTCCACGAGCTCGGGGTGAACGCCCTCGGGGAAATCGGCCCAGACGGCGGGGATTGCCTCGATCCCCTTCCAGGCGGTGATGTGAGAGGAGAAACGAGGATCTTTTTGGATCGCTTGCAGGACCTGCTCCACGCTCATGCCCAAGGGCGCCTCCTTTTAAGCCTCAATGGGGATATGGGCCCCTCCGCCCCATCTGCCGGCAGGGACGAATGATGCAACAAATCCTTTGACGGGCTGGGAATTCTCGTGTTAATTAAAACCCCGATCCTCAAGATTGTCAAGGATGGAAAAGACATGGAAAAGCTGATTGATGAAGATCTCCTGCCCCTGGTCAAGGAGGGAGGGGGGATCAGATACCGGCTCTGGGAGCCCACCTTCCCCCTCGTGGTCCTGGGCAGATCGAGTCGCCCCGAGGGCGAGCTCTTTGAGGAAAGCTGCGCCGCCGACTCCATCCCGGTGATCAAGAGATTAGGCGGGGGCAGGAGCGTGCTCCTGTCCCCCGGGATGCTAATCATCTCGATCGCGGCAGAGGCCGATCGCTTCCGGGGACACCTCCATTATATGCAGGCCATCAACCAATTGATCAAAAAATCATTGACGGACCTGGGCGTCGGGCATATAAATCTTCAGGGGATCAGCGACCTGGCCCTGAGTGATCGCAAGATATTGGGCTGTTGCCTCTATCTCACCCGTTCGCAGGGAAGATGGATCTTCTTTTATCAGGGCTCCCTCCTGTTCGACCTGGACCTTTCTTCGATGGCCAGATATCTGAAGCATCCACCTTCGGAGCCGGATTATCGAAGGGGCCGGTCCCATCAGGAGTTCATGACCACCCTGAAAAAAGAGGGATATGGCCTGAAGATCATGACAGTCGCCTCTACCCTGGCCCTGGCCTTCAATGAGGACTTGCCAGGCCTCCTTTGACTTACACCCAGGATGCCTTCAGTCGTCCTCTGGCAGCGTCCCTGGGGGGAAAATTCTACCGATGTTGAGAATCCAGAAGAAGGCGATCTCGAAGAAAAGGATTTCCCTCATCCTGGTGGACCTGCTGATCTTCCTCCTTTCCTTCGGGATGGCGGCGGTCATCCGCTTTGGGCCTGCCGGCGCCCCCCGCTACCTCCTGGAGCGATGGTTTTCCTTCCTTTTCATCACCCCCATCTTCCTGATCGTCTTCTACATCTTCGACTTCTACAACATCAAGAAGGATTATCGCCGCCTGCGCGAGCCCTTGGGGGTGGCGGCCGTCACCATCATCTCTGTCCTGATCTCCATTTTCCTCTCCTATCTCCTCTTTTACGGCAACCTCTCCTTCACCTTAGGAAGAGGGGTCCTGACCCTCTTTGCCCTGCTGGTCTTCGTGGGGGTCTTGGGCTGGCGCTGGATCTATTCCCTCCTGGGGGTGAAGGGGGTCTTCTCCAAGAAGGTAATCCTGGTGGCAAGTCGGGGGCAAATGGAAAAACTGCAGCCCCTTCTGCAGGCAATCAACGCCGATATGGATCTGGAGTGGGGAGGGCTGATCGGCCTGGAGCCCGAGGCCACCTCCCCGCCTCCCCCTGGCCTCCTCTCCTTGGGGACCACCGAACAACTCATGGAGATCGTGCATCGAGAGCATCCCGACATCCTGGTCATCGCCCTGCCCACCGAGGGATTTAAGCCCTTGATCCGGGATCTGATCTGGTGCCATCAAAGGGGGATTGAGATTCGGGATGTGATTACCTTCTCCGAGGAGTATTTCAAGAAGATCTCCCTGGAGTTCATCGACGATCTCTGGTTCCTCATCTCCTACATCAACATCCCCAAGGTCCATGTCCACAGGATCAAGAGATTGATGGACATCGCGCTTTCCCTTCTGGCCCTGATTCTCACCCTTCCCCTCTCCCTCCTGATCGCGGCCCTCATCAAGCTGGAGAGCAAAGGATCCCTCTTCTTCATCCAAGAGAGGATCGGGCAAGAGGGGAAGCCATTCCGCCTGATCAAGTTTCGCTCCATGGTGCAGGATGCGGAGGAGAGGACCGGACCCATCTGGGCAGCCATTGATGACCCGCGGATAACCCGGGTCGGGAGATTCCTGCGGCGGTGGAGGCTGGACGAGATCCCCCAGCTCTGGAACGTCCTGAGAGGGGAGATGAGCCTGGTAGGCCCGAGGCCGGAGAGGCTGGAATTCCTGAACGAGCTGAAGGCGAAGGTGCCCTATTTCATGGAGCGCCTGTCGGTGAAGCCGGGCATCACCGGCTGGGCCCAGGTGGAATCGGAATATGCCTCTTCGGTGGAGGAGTCGCAGCAGAAGTTAGAGTTCGATCTCTACTACATCAAGAATGTCTCATTCCTTTTGGATATCTTCATCCTGCTGAGGACCCTGAAGGTGATCCTCCTGGCCAAGGGGAGATGAGGGGCGGCATACGTGAGCCCCTACTCCCGATCCCGAAGGTAATCCCTATCCGTCAAATATCATCCGGTGGTAATTGCCGCGTTGAGCGATCTGCTGGGGGAGTCCGCTGGCGACTGTACGGGCTATCCTGGGCATGAAAGGAATGTAGTCTGCGAAGGCCTATTTGTCAATAAAACTGGGCGCTGTCCCTCTTTACGGGGGAATCGAAGAGGAAGACGCTCTCTATCATATCCCCTCTCGTGTCGGCCTGACCTTTCTCCTGCCCTTCTCCTGTTTGACCCCTTCTCCTGTCTAACTCCCTTTCCTGACTTCGCGGAGGACATCCTTATAATAGTCGTTGTACACGGTGCATCCTACGACAGCCTGGGACCGAAGCAGCGCGCTGCACCCACCGCAGGCGGTGCAGAAGTTGACCTCATCGACATTTCCCGACAGGATCTTCTTGGCAAACAGGGGATCCGCCAGAGACTGCCTGCCAATGCCTACCATATCGACATTGCCATCCCTCAGATTCTTCTCGGCCCAGTAGAGGAAGCTCTTCCTCGTAGGGTCGGGCTCTTTGAGATCATTCTTCCCGTCCCGGAGATAGCTGTACCCAGAACCGATGACGGGAATCTTTACCAGAGCCTTGACGGCTTTTGCCCATCCAAAATGGCGATAGACTCCTTCCGGATAGCTTCTGGTGGGCCTCACCACCTCGGGGGTGATGGCCGGGATCCCCGCCGAAGCGTTGATGTAGTCCATACCGATCTCTTCCATCATCTTGGCAAAGGCCAGAGGCTCCGAGAGGTCTTCCATCACCTCTGCCGGGCCTGGGGTGCCAAATCCGCCGGGGATTCCTTCGTAGACGGAGCACCGTGCTCCGAGTAAGAACCCATCTCCTCCCACCCGTTTCTTGATCTTCTGAATCGTCTCCTGAAAGAACTGCGTCCGGTTTTCAAAACTCCCCCCGAAACGATCGGGTCGGATATTGGCAGGCCGGAGCATTTCTCCGCAGAAGTAACCGTGGCAGTGTTTGAAGTCAATGCCCTCTGCTCCAACCTGCTTGGCAATCACGGCCGCTCTGACAAAGAGCAGCCCGATCTCCTCGATTTCTTCTGCGGTCAGGAGGTGGGCGTTTGGGTCACCCGGGTAGAGAGAAACGACCTTCGAGAACGCCGCGCCGCTGACCCTTCCGGAGTGGTTAATCTGAAAGAGGAGGATGGGCTGGGGGTTGACCTCTTTCATCTCCCGCACTAGTCTCTCCAGATCCCTCGCCGTCTCGTCGGAGATCTTGAGCTGGTTTCTTCTCCCCCGGCTTTCGTAGGTAATCGTAAGGGACTCGACGATGATGATCCCCGCCCCTCCTTCCGCCAGTTTTCTGTAGCGCTGGTAGGTGAGCTCCGTGGGATTCCCCCGTTCATCCGCGTCGTTGCACTCCATGGGCTGATTGACGATCCGGTTGGGTGCGGTCTTTTTCCCAATCTGAATGGGCGTTCTGAGTTTTTCAAGATTCATGTCGATGCTTCTGCATTCCCTGGTTTCAGGAAATGATCACCCTTCTCGATTTTCTGAGGACGGTAATGGTTGCGCCGGGAGAGGTGTGCCGTTTTGCAATTTCCATGGCCTCTTCGGCGGAGCTCACTGCCGTCACAAAGTTTCCTTTCAGGTCGTTCACGATCTGGGAGTTCGTGACCAAGATCACCTGGATTCCCTTTTCTGTATAGGGCTTCGCGAAGAGGTAGGCTCCGTGAGCTCCCAGGCTGAAGAGCGCTGGGTCTTTCACCTTCACCATGATTTCTTCGGGAGAGAACCCGGTGAGCCACGCCTTAAACGTCGGCTCGGCCCCCCAACCTTCCCGACACGCGCTCAGGAGGACGATGGCTCCTTTCGGTTTGACGGTCGCTTCGGCGGGGATGAGGGCCTTCTTCCCCTGCACCAGATCACAGTCATAAGGATATCCTCCTGCGCTGGAGACGACAATATCGGCGAGTCTGCGAGGGCAGGTGAAGATGGTCCGCGATCGTTCACAGGCAAATCGATGAGCCTGGAAGGGATCTCCGGAAACCACTTCGGCGACCTGATCATCGGCCCCTACCACAGAATACGTGATCCAGTGGAAGGGAAGCCTGCGAGCTGCCTCCTCGGCATCGTCACTCAACGGGTTCCCTTCGAGTACCCCGGGCATCGCTCCCTTTTCCAGGAGAAGATAATGATTGAGATCGATCGATCTGAAGTGGGAAATCCCGGGCATAAGGAGTTTCCGTCCGCCCGAGAAGCCGCAGAGGTAGGAAGGCTCGATGATCCCCGTGCCGATCACGACCTCGTGTTCAAAAAGCTTTCTGTTCACTCGGATCGGAATTCCACGCGAGGTCACACCCACTTCTGCGTTTTGGGCCTCGTCGAAGGGATCGTGTTCGAAGACCGGATACCGCGTGGTGAGATCCTCACCCAGATGATTCCGGATCTCCGGTTGGGTCATGGAGCGGTGTCGGCCGCGGGCGATGAGAACCGTGAGGTCGATCTTCATCCGATCACAGAGTGCTGCGATCGGTCGAATGAGGGCCTGGGGAGAAGGCCTGGTAAAATTCACGGTGAGAAGGAGAGCGGTCTTCTTCCCTTTCAGGATTTCCGAAAGGGGAGGAGACCCGATGGGTTTCTCGAAACTCTCCCGTACGGCGTCCTCCACGGGCTCGATCCCTTTGGCTTCCCCGGGCTGGAGGACGTCGAGCAGATGCGTATCATCGATCGGAACGTCGAGGAGCCCTTTCCCGTATTCAAGGCGCATGCGCTTCCCTCGCTACCCTCCTCTCCCGTCAAGGAAGAGAGGAGAGATGAGATTTCCACAGCTTCACCGGCGTTCTCTTCCGCAACACCATTTTGTCCCCTTGCTTCTGAATGACTACATATTTTCTCCCCTCCGGGTCCCGCGTGGGCTGAGGTTGCGAATCTTCAAGGTAAGCAAAGAAAAGATGGGGACCTCTCGACTCTTTTCGAATCCGGCACGCCCTCAGGACCATCTCGGCCACGTCCAGCACGTTTGCTGTTTCCATGGCATAGATCCATCCCCGCTCGTCCACGGCGATCCCCTCCCTGCGCACCCGCGCCAGGGTTTTCAAACCGGTCTTCAAGCCCTCTTCGGTGCGAATGATGCTGGCAAAGGTCGAGGTGACCGATTGCATGTCTTGGCGGGCGTCGACCGCGTTTCGTCCCCGATTCCTCTTCTTCAGCCGGGAGAGAAAACCCCTGATCTGGTTAGGGCTCACTTCCATCCGCTGTCTCAGCGACATCGCTTCGACGGCAGCCTCATGGCCTGCGACCTTTCCGAAAACCTGCCCGTCCAAGAGCGCATTCCCTCCTGGCCGGTTTGCACCATGCTGTCCTCCGGCGCATTCCCCCGCCGCGTACAGGCCTTCAAGGGATGTGTTTCCCCGGGGGCCAATCTTCACGCCACCCTGGAAGTGCTGGGCCGAGGGAGCGATCTCGATCGGGTCTCCGGCGCGAAGATCGATACCGTGCTCCTTCAGCCAATCGACCGAGTCTGGATTGATTTCCAGGAGACGTTGCAGAGGGGAGGCGGCCCTCGCCTCAGCGCTGATTTCTTTTTGGATCTCTCTCTGATAGCTCGCCTGCCATCTCTTCTCCAGCTCGTCAAACCGAAAGCCCTGCGGATTCGCGCGGAAATCAAGGTAGACCCGGCCCCCTCGGACGATCTCTTGAAAGGCGGCCACGTCGATTCTGTGGGTCTCTTTCTCTCGCGAGACCGGCCAGCTCGCCCCTTTTTCGAAAACGAGGTTACAAATCTTAGCCACAGAGGTTCCAGAGGGAAAATAGCGTGGCAGGAATTCTTCCCCCCGTTCGTTCACAAACCGGGGGATGGCTCTCATGATGCTTCCGGAGCAGGCCAATTTGGTTTTCACGGAAGAGAGGCCAATCTGGATGAACTCCATGTTCACGAGCTCCGCTCCTGCTCGATAGGCCATGGCGTAGCCATCACCCGTCATGCAGAGGGGAAAGAGATGGACCCCGTAGACCTCCCCGGCGCCTCCCGTGGCCAGGACGGTTGTTTTGCCGGAAAGGACGATCAATCCCTTCTCCGGATCTCTCTCCCGCTCATCGAGACCCAGGGCACCGATCACCCGGCCGCGGTGCAGGACGAGATCCACCGCCATGCAGTGATCCACGATTTTGATCTCCAGAGAGGAGATCTGCCTGATCAGGGCCTCTTCGAGGTGATTCGCCGTTCGCGGGCCGGTGTAGCAGGCTCTTGCATAATCGGATCCATCCGTCACGAATTGGTCTGCATGGCCATCGGGTCTTTTGACGAAGGGGACACCGAGATGATCCAGATATTCGAAGACCGCTCGAGCCTCTTTTGCCAGGATCTCCGCCAGGTCACCGTCCGAGACGTACCCCCCGATTCGATAGATGTCTTCCGCATGGGATTTCCAGTTGTCCGGTCCGCCGGGTTCGGTATGAGGAAGCGTTGCATGAAAGGCCATCCGGTCCGAGCACGCCGTGGCGGTCACCCCGGACCTTCCCACCAGGCCCTTGGAGACCAGGACCACTTTTCCTCTCTTTAGCGCTTCCCTCGCCTCGATGGCAGCACGGAGACCAGCACCCCCCGCACCGATCACCAGAACATCACATGGGATGACGTCCATCATTCCCCCACGTACTCCACACACGTAACCTTAAGCCGCTCGACTTACGCAATCTACTCCGGTCAGGAGGCGTGAGGCAATAGCACCGCCTTGACCGCTGCCTTTGATTTCATCGCCTGAAGGGCATCATTCGCCTGGTCCAACGGAAACCGATGCGTGATGAGCTTCTTGAAATCGTCCATGCGGCGCAGCATGAGCTGGAGGGCCATGTGGGTATGCCGCACCTCGCTGACCCACACACCCTGAAGCCGGAGGTTCTTTCGGCCCAGGTCGTGGAAACAATCGAGTTCGATGGTCCCGTGAGGCTCCCCGAAACCTGCGGAGACACAGGCGCCACCGGTCCTCGTCAGGGAGATGCACTCTTTCAGAGCCTCCGGTTCCCCGGCCATCTCCAGGGCGACGTCCACCCCCCGTCCGTGGGTAGCCTCTAAGACCGCATCCTTCCTCTCCTTCTGAGAAAGGCGATTTCGGTTCAAAAGCAAGGTTGCTCCAAAGAGCTGGCACATGAGGAGGCGCTCCTCCGTGCCTCCGATCACCATGATCTCCGAAGCGCCAAGGGCCCTGGCGAAGGCTACAGAGAAGATACCGAGGGGGCCGACGCCTTGAACCAATACCGAATCCCCGGGCTCCATCCGGGCGAGGTCCACGGCATGAGCAGCCGTGGCACCTGAGCAGGAGGCAGGGACCAGTGCCGCAAGATCGATGTCCGGCGGAAGCTTGAAAAAGTCAACCTCTCGAACCATTGGGAGATACTCGGCATAATTTCCGGTCAGATAAGGAGGTTCGGCCGAAGACGTATGGATGCCATAGACCCAGCGACTCTGGCAAAGGGAGGGTTCCATCTTGATCTTGCAGAAGTAGCAGTGGCCGCAGGTCACCCCACGGCTCCACAAGACCTTGTCCCCGACCTTCAGCAGTTCTCCATAGACGTCCCGTTTTGATCCTTTCATCTCCATGATCTCGCCCGCACCCTCGTGGCCGAGAATCATGGGGAGACGAACCCGGGGATCTCGCCCCTCCCACATGTGGACGTCGGAGCCACAGACGCCAGCCGCCTCCACCTTCACCAGAACCTCCCCTTCCTTCAAGGCGGGAAGGGGGAACCTCCTCATCGTTAGAGGCTGATCGAACCTCTCCAGAACCATCGCCCGCGCTTCCATGAGTTCACCCCTTTTCATCGGAAATCTGCGATCACTACTGTCCGGCTCAGCCTTGTTTCATTCCTTCTACCCCCAATAGGAACAATGAATTGGCGCCAGCAATGATGATTTTCGACTTCCATTTCAACCGGCTTTTGGGCCATCCTTCTTTCATTCCAAGCTGGATAGAGGGGACGGGGCATTGTTTCCGAATTTAGTTGTATTTGTGGCACACATCTGCGATGAGGCAAACAAATCCATTCAGAAACCACGCCCCCCTAGACCTTATAAGTGCTCAGCGGCCTGCCGACGCGCCCAGCCTAAGCGAAAGAAACAAGTATGGTGTCCCTGGAATTACTTCCGCTGGAGGCCGCTTCGAAAAGGCTTTCTTAGACGCCTGGTTGCTCGGCCTCTTGGACCTGTGCGTCCGCAACTCCAGCGGGTCAGCCGCCGAAGCCGTATTAAAGTCACAGGCGTCCCGCCTCCAAGAAGCTGTAATAGCCTTTCCGATTGAAAATGATGTGGTCCAGGAGCGCAATACCGACGACAGAACCCGCCGCCTTGAGCTGGCCGGTCACCTCGACATCGGATGGGGAGGGCTCAAGCCCGCCGCTCGGGTGGTTGTGCGCGACAATAATGGCAGCCGCGCGATCCGCCAGAGCGTCAGCGAATACCTCTCGCGGGTGAATGGGAGTACGGTCGATCAGGCCAATTGAAACGACGCGGATGTTCAGGATTTCGTTCGCCCCGTTGATGCTGGCGCAGAGAAAATGCTCCTGTTTCCGATCGGCGTAGTGCCGCACATGGGGAAGCAGGTCAGCAGGGGTTTCAATCTTTGCACCCTCCGGCTTGATGCGGCGCCTGGCAAATTCAATCGCCGCGAGGATCAGCGTCGCCTTCGCGTCGCCAACGCCATCGAAGCTGGTGAGGTCCTCGGCCCGCACGCCGAGTCCTTTCTCGTCGATGACCCGCGCCAGCTTGTCGGCCAACGTCATGACGTCCATCTCCGGCGTGCCCTTCCCAAGCAGCACCGCCAGGAGTTCCTGATCGCTTAGTGCAGAAGGCCCCTTGCGAAGCAGCTTTTCACGCGGGCGATCCTGTTCGGGGATGTCGTTGATGCGCTTGCTCATCTGATTACGCCGCGAACGCCAAGTGGCTCTCGATCACCGTCACCGCCATGATGTCGAAAATGCCGCCGGTGTCCACGTATTTGGGATCGGATAGCTCCTCGTAACGCCCCAATCCGTCGTAGGTGTCCTGTATCTCCCCATTCACCTGGCCGCGATAGGCGCCTTCGAGGTAGACGAGATCGCCGCGATGGACCTGGACAGTGGCACGAATGACGGGATCGGCGGCCTTCTCCTCGGTGACCTGCTTGATGTAGAGCGCTTCCTCATCGCTGATCTCGAACCTCGCCCGAATCTCGTCGATCATGTCCTGCACGGACACCTTCTTGGGCGGTGGACCTGAGCCTTTCTTGCCGGTGCCGGGCCTGAGCTTCACCTCGCCGCCGCCGCTCCGCACCTCGCCTTGGTACTCGACCGCCGCCTTCACGACCTCGGTTTGGCGGATCTGCTTCATCAGTTCGGACACGCTGCCTTGCTTGATCAGCTGCGGCCCGACGTATTCCGCGAACGTGGCAAACTGCTTGACGTCGTCCGAATAGGTAAAGAAGCAGGTAAGGAAATGAAAGCTCTTCACGAACCGCGCCAGCAGATAGACGAACGTCTTGCGATCTTCCAGCGAGGCGAGCTTTGCCTGGAATCGCACGCGGAGGCCATTGACGGCGAATTGCACCCGCGCGTCCGTCCCCGTGGCCAGTAGCGTCACGAAGTCCGCGGCATCGTGCTGCGTGAAGACACCCGCCGCCAGAATCTCCCCGTGCAGTTTCACGCACAGTTCCGGGTCCGGCTCTTCAGGTTCAAACGGTGTGCCTTTCCGGTATTTGGCGAATGCCTTCAGGATGGCCTGGGCGTTGTTGGTGAAGTCCACCACCACAACATCCTTCTTCCCCTCGTGGCAACGGTTCAGCCGCGACAACGTCTGCACCGCGTTACGGTCCACCACGGGCTTGTCGAGGAACATCCCGGTAAGCAGGGGTTGATTGAACCCGGTCTGGAACTTATTGGCCACGACCATCAGCCGGTAGTCGTCGCCTTCGAAGCGGTCTTCGATCAGCTCGCCGCCCTTCAGCTCGTTGACCGCGTGCTCGCTGATGGCTTCGTTGGTTTCGGGATGCACGAAATCCGAGAAGGCATAGAGCACCCTGTAATCGGCGCCACGTTCTCTCAGCTTTTCTTTGATGATGTGAAAATACCGCAACCCGGCCACGCGGGAAGTCGCCACAATCAGCGCCTTCGCTCGCCCGTCGATGAGCGGCTTCACGTCCTTCTCGAAGATGCGGAGCATCACCTCCGCCTTGTATTGGATCAGCCCATCATCCTGGTAGGCGACGTTCTGGAGCGCTTTGGAGACGACGCCTTTGGGATAAACCTTCTCCTCGTCCGGCGTCGGCACGATCGGGCAATGGAGGTTGTAGAGCGTCTTGTAGGAAATGATGCTCGCCGCCACGTCCACGATGTAGCCCTCGGCAATGGCCTCGGCCTCGCTGTAGGTATCGAACGGCACGCCGAACAAAGTCACCGTGGCCGGCGCGGGCGTGGCCGTGAAGGCGACGAAGAGCTGGTTGCGGTCGTGCTCGCGAATGATTTGGGCGATCTTCTCTTCCTCGTCCTGGCTGTCCTCTGCCGCGTCTTCGGCGTCGGCTTCATCCGGCTTGCGGAAGGGCACGCGGATGGCCGCACCCATCTTGCCTTCCTGCGAGCGATGCGCTTCATCGATCAGAAACGCGACGCGCAGCTCTTGCAGTTCCTTGTTCTTCTGAATTTCTTCCAGCACCCACTCGAACTTCTGCTGTGTGGTGGCGATGATCGGTTTCCGCTGGTTGAGGAAGCGCGGCAAATCATCGGCTTTCTTCGCCAGCCCAACCACGTCCCTCAGGTGCACGAAATTCTCGATGTCGTCCTTGATGTTTTTGTCCAGCGACTTGCGGTCGGTGAGGATGAACACGAGGTCCACGAGCTTGTCGTTCGTGCCGGGCTTGAACAGGCTGTGCAATCGGTCCGCGAGCCAACAGATGGACAGCGTCTTCCCACTGCCGGCGGAGTGATTGATGAGATACTTCCGCCCGATGTCGCCGGTCGTGGCAAAATGCGCTGACGCATCGTCGGCCACCTTCTGCACCATGCGACTTTGGTGGTACCGCGGGAAAATCGTGAAGGCCGGGCGTTCCGGTTTGTCTTCCTCCGCCTCACGCTTGGGCACGCTGACCAGGAAGAACGAAAGCGCATCGAGCAACTGTTCTTTCGACAACACTTCGCGGTAGAGGAACTCTACCGGGTATTCCCCCGCCGTCTGCGCCGCATTCGTCAGGCCGGTGTTGTGCCAGCGGAAATTCTCGACGCGACGCGGATCGGTCGAGGCCATCACGTCGCTCGTATCGGCCGCGAGGTAGAGGAATGGATGCTGGAAGATCTTCCGGGCGTGGTCGCGCGCGGCGAATTGCGCGACGGCATCATAAACGTTCTGGTTCTTCTCGTGTTTGATCTCCAGCGCCACGATCGGGAGGCCATTGAGAAAGAAGACGAAATCAATCTCCTGGTTCGTCTCCCCGAAGGTGAAATGAGGACGGAAGGTGATGCGGTTCTCGCCGTGTTTCTTCGCGGCAGCGCTCTCCATGGAGCGGGGCTTGGGGTAGTAGAGGCGGAATTCCAGCCCGCGCACCTTCAAACCGTGGCGCAGGATCATCCAAAGCGGCGTGTGCTCCAGTTCCTTGCGGAGGGCCTTCAACACCTCGTCCCGCGCGTCTGTGCCGTAATCGTCCTCCAGCTTCTTGAGCGTGTCTGCCTGCGTGGCTCTGAGAAAGGCCCAAAGCTGGTCTTCGGCGATGAAATGCTGGGTGTCCGTAACGTCGGCCTGTTCGAGCAGGCCATACTGATGCTTGCGGATGAGGAAGTTCGCGACGTGGTCCTGGAAGGTCAGTTCCGGTCGTCTTGTGCGCTTAGGCATGGTCAATCCTTCCGGGGCCTGACGCGATATTCCGGCGGGGACTCCCGCAAGGCCGTCGCTTGCTGCCGCGTGGCCGCTGCACGGATCGCGCGTGCCCGATCTCGCAGCTCGTCCAGCAGGGCCAGCTTCTCCGCCACCGGACGCTGCGCCAGCGAGCGCCGCCAGGCGCGCTTGCTTTCCATGATGCGCTGAAGGTCAGAAATCATGACTCGCCTTGCAGGAATCTTCGCTCGAACGTCCGCCACCGATCAACCAGGCCGTGCCTTTGCAGGATGCGCTGAAACCGTTCCGCGTCGGTCGCGGAGGCCTCGATGAACTGGAGCAGGCGGGCTTCCATCTGATTGATGAGGCTGATGACCTGGGCAACGCTCACGAAGAGGTCCTTTCCGCTGACCGAAAGTGGGCTGCCCGTCGCACGTCCATCTCCGAAATCCGCCGCAGGCCGGTGACGCATTCATGAATCAGCGACTTGCGGTAGGCGAGGAGGGTGGCGATCTGGCGTTCGATCTGCCCGGCCAGGGAGGTGAACTCCGCGTTCTTCTCGGCGAGAAAATCGATAATGGTCTGTTGCTCGGCGACTGGGGGCAATGGCAGATACGTTCGCTTCAGCGAGTCGGAGTATATGACATCGATGGTTGTGGCGGCACTCATCATCTGCAGTTGGCGCAAGACAAGGCCACAGTCTTGGATCAGCACGGCTAAGTATTCCGGCAGCAATTTGATCTTGTTCGTCTGCATTCGCATAAGGCACGGGTGCAAAATGGCAAGTGGTGCTGTGTCGGGAACAATCGCGCAACGGCCAATGGTTCCGCGCGTCGTGATGAGAAGGTCGCCTGGGTAGACGGTGAAAGCTTTCATCTGGGCGTATTTCTCTGGCGAGACGAAATGGACGCCGGACTCGAAGTCGCGGTCGATGACCGTTCGCTGGTTAAACACTTTGATGCCTTCGTCTGCCATATCACCCAACAGGAGATCGCTTCCAAACGGCCCGACCTTGACTGCATCTTTGTTCGCCGCCACGACATCCTTCAGACGGTCTACCCCCCAATGTGCGGGAACGTCGTCGAACCACTCCACCCCCGAATCCCGCATCTTAACTTCGGGGTTCAGCCCAATTGTGACAGCGGAATGGATGGTTGTTTGGCGCAGGGCATCGAGCGTTTCAAGCTGTCGTCCTTTCGCGGCCGCCGCCGCGTCAATCGCCGCACAACTCGCATCCAGATACGCCGCAATGCGTCGTTGCTCTGGCACCGGGGGCAGCGCCACGGAGAATGAATTGAAGTCCTTATCGTCAACCGCCGGATAGCCCACGCCCTTTGCCGTCGCCTCAAAGTATTGCCGACCGTCTTCTGAGATCAGCGCGTAGTAAGCAAACTTTGGGAAGAGCTTGGTTTCGTGTGATTGCACAACGTTGAAGCCAGTCGAGCAAACAAGATCGTGTCGGCCATCGGACAAGAACGCCACGGCCTGGAGATTCGGTCTGACCGATGAAATCACCGTGCTGTTCTTGCCCACACGCCGACGCGCCCGCGATGGTGCATCTTCGTAACGCAAGCGCTCGACGGCCTTCGGGTCGATGACCCCGTAGTAGTCCACGTTCGAGATTTCGAGGTAATCGAACTC
>Ga0315285_10002062_pt1 | contig 21064 bp, 11 predicted proteins | sample YL17G09_36_MG_FD_203698 | JGI IMG/M metagenome (GOLD analysis project Ga0315285, IMG submission 203698) | Sediment microbial communities from Yellowstone Lake, YNP, Wyoming, USA - YL17G09_36 | ecosystem: Environmental > Aquatic > Freshwater > Lake > Sediment | place: USA: Wyoming | collected...
CCCGACTTCGCTCAAAGTGGCCACGATCCGCGAGTAAGTGTTCGTGCTCGCGCCGTTGTTGCATGCTGTGGAGGTTGCGGAAAGGACGCCCCACTGAACGCACGCGGCTTCGTCCATCACCGTGCCGCCGCTGTTGCCGCCGCAGCCCGAGAAACCAGGTACCTGGATCCCAATGTTGACCAGAGTCCGCACAGCGTTTTTGCGTGAGTAGTGGATGGCATTGGTGTTGCCGAGGTTGGCCGCCGTGCACGTGGGGATCCGACCGGGGCCATCATCGACCTGCGGGAATCCGGCCGAAAAGTTCGGGACATTCGCCGCAAGTCCTGCATTTGTGACGGCGCCCACGGCCACAGGCTTGGCGTACGCCAGGTTGGTGTTGGAAAGCGCGAGCAACTGGATAAGGGCCCCGTCTTTGATCCCGTAGCCGAGAGTGAAGTCGATCCTGGACATCGTGAGCGCCGTTGGCTGGAAGATTCCGTCCCCTTGCGTAGACGAAGGGGACGGAACACCGGCATCGCGGTTGCAGGTCACAAAGGAGCTGGTAAGCAACATGATATCTGTAGCAATCCTGGCCACGCAGTGCGTGGCTGTCAGGAACAGCAGACGCCCCTGTCCCGAAGGGTCAGCGACAAAAGTTCCCGAGCAAATGGAATATTTTGTGGGGCCAATGCCAGAAAAGCACGAAACGAGCCAGCACGTCGTCCGCGAAGACGTCGGCCCCACGGAGTAGGCCGCGTCGGACGCGCAAACTGCGGCACTTGTGACGTTGCCGTCGGCGATAGGAAGAGGCATGGGCACCAACTTCGAGGCATCGAAGCCCGTGTTTGCGAGGTATTCTTCGCCAGTCATTCCCGTATTGACGACAGAAGCGCTCGAGGCGGGAGCACTGGCTGGTTGTGCGAGAAGCGTGTACGCGGCTCCGGCGTTGACGCTCTTGCACTGCGGGAGCCAGGGAGTCGTCGACAGGAGTGGCTCCCTTGTCATGGTCGGGGCTATCGCCGTTCTCCCATTGCCGGAGAGGGTCACCGAAACCGACGTCGGCGTGTATTCGTAGGCGGCGACTTCCTCAGCGCTGGGACGCAGGGTCCACGTCCCTGGGGGGAGAACCCGGAAAGTGTATGCCCCCGCGGCGTCGGCGACAGCCGTCTTCGTCGACTCGCCGGGCGCCGTGGCGACGAGTGCAGCATTTGCGCCAAATTGGACGACGCCCGTGATGTCGGCCACGCAAGTGTTCATGGTCTCACAGGGCATGCCTGTGAGGCTGCGGCCGCTGGAGGCCTGTTTTTTGTTTCTTGAAGGATTATCTTTTCCACTTTTATCAAACAGGCAACTCAAGAAGAACGCAAAGCAAACGCAAAGAGGAAACGAGGCGGCGAGGATTGGATTACTCGACGGAAGGGGTCAAGCGAGCAAGAGGGCAAGCAAGCGCGTGTGGAGGGGGACCAAGACGTGAGGGCAACTGAGTGGGGCCGAACACTGTAACAGCTGCTCTATGTGTTCGTTTGTTCTTTTCCTTGGGGGAACAATAAAAGACGGAAGGGCGGAAAGAAGAAAACAGCGCATGTTTTCTTCCTTCGTTCTCTTCTTTCTTCCTCTCTGTCGCCTTTCTGTTTCGATCGGTCAACTTTTCGTTGCTCCCGGAGGGGAAGCTTGAACCGAACAGCCCCCCTTTGAGAAGAGAGGAAAGAAACGAAAGAGGCAAAAAGAAAAAAGATGTTTCTCTCCCAGCTCTAATTTTGCTCCCCGTTTCTCCAAATCTCACCAGCCCGCCCTGCGCAAGGAACGCGAGGGACATAACAGCCGCGAAGGCGACAGCACAAAAGTGAGTCATGATGCGCGAAGGAAAAACCCAATGAGACAAGAGGCGGAAAAAGGAAAACGAGAAGTGTTGTGAGACAACAGAAAACCGCTATTTCATTTCTATTGAACAAATGATGTAACAGTTGGCACTTCTGAAACAGTTTTTGCTGCTTCGCTGTCAGGAGTGGCACAACTAAACGAAAGCCAGGAGGAGAAAATGATATCATTGCATTTTACACGATCGAGACTGTCACGATCGCCTCCTGCGACGACGCCGGCGACGCTTGCTCCCACCGATGAAACCGTAAAATATTGCCGACGGAGACTCCAATGGCGCTGCACATCTCGTCCCACCCCTTGGTGAGCCTTACGTGCCGCTGACCAGACGTAAACAAGCACTCAAGGATGACATGCCACTGTTTTCCCTCTGGGCATTGGATGCCGACAGTGCAGATTCTCTTGCAGACTTTCCTCGAAGAAGAATCGATCTGCCTCGATTCCTTTGCAGATGCCGGCTCCAATGTCTTCCATGCTCGCGGGAACAAATGCAACGCGTCTTCTCTGCTCAGGTTTAGCCTCCGCAGGTAGGTCGCGTTTGTGAGCCTGCGCACGGATGTGTGCGAGATAATTCTTTTTACGGAGAACGAGTCGGAGGTCACGGCAAGATCGATGCCTACGGTTTCGACCTTGTCGGTTGCAGGCTCGGAGTCGCGGCACGCTGGATGCTCAGCTGCTGCTCCATCCATTGCTCCCCTGGAACGCCTTCTTCAGGCGGTCCACGTCGCGGACGTCCCCCCAAAAAGTAGCGCATGCAGGGGTACTTGGCCTGAGAGAAAATCTGCGCCATCTCGAACTGCTTGAGCTCGTCGCGGGACAGGACGACCAGGCAAAGGACCTTGGGTGATTTCTTGAGAATCGTCTCCACCAGTTGTTTTCCAGGTAGAGAAAATCCGGAAAGAAAGAGAAAGAGTGAAAGAAAGACAGGGAGAGAAAGGTAGAAAAGTTTCCAAGTGAGTCGTAATTCATCTCGATTTTTTCTGCCATTCAGTGTCACCTGAAATTTTCCAGGCGGCATTTCTGCCGCCAGCGATTCCCAGCACAAAAGGAAACGAAGTTTCCTCGAATGCGTCTGCACTTTTTGCGTTTTACATTTTTGCAATTCAATTTTTTGAGAAAATTATTGCCGACTGAAAACACAATCCATTTGTTACGTGCAAGAAAGTCGTCAATATTTTTCACGCGCGTCATCTCAAAGAGCAAAAGGCTCCGCTTTTGGTTGCATCCATCATTTTATTTGCGCCTCACAAAACCTTTTCTTACGAGAGCGAGCAGTTTAAGAAAAACTTTTCTTTTTCTTTGCAGAAAATAAAAAACTTGAAAATGGCGATCAAAGTCGTCGGCGTCACGCAGGCACGATATGGCTCCAATCGCTTGCCCGGGAAACTTCTCAAGACTTCCGGCGGCAAAACCATGCTGTACTACCACCTCAAGCGCATCAAGGAGGCGCGCCTGGTAAGCGAATGGATCATGGCCACGACCAATGAGCCCGAAGCGGCAGACCTGGTCGCGGAAGCGGAGGCTTTGGGCGTTTCCGTCTTCAAGGGCAGCACCGAGGACGTGCTCGACCGCGTCTTCCAGGCCGTCAAAGACGTTGCACCCGACTACGTCGTCCGCGTCACGTCAGACTGCCCGCTGCTGGACGGCTCTCTCATCGACCGTGCTGTGGAGCGTTGCTTGTCCGAGGACGACAACGGCTACTACTTCAACGCCGAGGGCGGCACTCTTCCTGACGGAATGGACGTCGAGGTCTTTGCGTTTAGCCTGCTCGAAGACGCGTGGAAGAACGCGAAGCAGCCCTCCGAGAGGGAGCATGTCACTCCCTACATCCGGAAGGCTCTCTCCGGACCTCCGACGACGTCCAGATACCCGGAGGAGTGGAACAAGTGGCGCCATTTGAGGATGACGCTGGACGAACCGGCCGACGTGGTGGTCATCGACGCCCTCGTGTCTCGTCTCGGTGCCGACAGGCCTTGGGAAGATTACGCGAGGACATTGCTCGACGACCCGGAAATCAGCGCTGCCAACGGGTACATACTGCGCAACGAAGGGTATTTCAAATCGATGATGGAAGAAGTTGAGCTGAGAGACGTCCGCGTGTTCACGAAATCCGACTCGTACCGCGGCCAAATTCACAAGCTCATCCCCGGCGGTGCGCACACCTACTCAAAGGGAGACGACCAGTTCCCTCAAAGGTCTCCGGCGGCTCTGACGCACGGCACAGGGAGCCACGTCTGGGATGTCGACGGCAACGAGTTCCTCGACTGCTCCATGGGCCTCACGGCGGTCTCGCTCGGCCACGCGTTCGACCCCGTCTGCGAGGCCGTCAAGAGCGAGGTCGACCGCGGCGTCAACTTCCAGCGCCCTTCAATCCTCGAGAAAGCAGCCGCGGAACGATTCCTCTCGTTGGTCCCTCAGCACGACATGATAAAGTTCGCCAAGAACGGGTCGATCGTCACCACGGCCGCGGTGAAACTCGCGCGCGCCAAGACGGGGCGCAAGCTGGTCGCGTTCCCGGGCAACCACCCATTCTACAGCTACGACGACTGGTTCATCGGGACGACCGCGTGCAGCAAGGGCGTTCCCGAAGAGACATCAGTCCTCTCCGTGACGTTCGACGCCTGCGACGCGAGCTCGCTGGAAGCCCTGTTCCAACGGTACCCCGGACAGATCGCGTGCGTCATCACTGAGCCCGAGAAGAGCACCTGCGTCGACGGGGTGTGCCCCTGTCGCGGTGACGCGGGCGAGTTCCTGAAAAGGGCCATCGAGATCACGCACGAGCACGGGGCGCTCTTCATCCAGGACGAGATGATCACCGGCTTCAAGACGGCGTTCCCGGGCTCTATCTCGAAACACGGCCTCAAGCCCGACATGGCGACCTGGGGCAAGGGGATCGCCAACGGGTTTTCGTTCTGCGCTTTGACGGGCACTCGCGACGTCATGGATCAGGGCTCGATCTTAAACCGCGGGCAAGAAAAAGTCTTTCTCATTTCGACGACGCACGGAGGCGAGACGCACGGGCTTGCGGCGGCCATCTCCTGCATCGACTTTTTTGGAAAGAACGCCGTCGTGGAGCGCTTGCATAGCACGGGCTCCCGCGTCGTGGATTTGGCCAAGCACGTCGTCTCCAAGCACAAGCTGGACGACTTTATTCACGTGACGCCCTCTCACTGGATGCCCACGTTTGGATTCAAAGACAACCAAGGCGCCGCGTCCCAGGGCTTCCGCACCTTGTTCATGCAAGAGATGATCGCCAAGGGCGTGCTCTTCCAGGGTGTGTTTGTACCCTGCTACTCGCACTCCGAGCGCGACCTCTACTACTTTGCCGCGGCATTCGATCACGCGTGCAGCGTCTACAAGAAGGCGCTTAAGCAAGGTGTCGAGCGCTTCTTGGTTGGCGAGCCAGCCAAGCCCGTGTTTAGGAAAGTTTTGTAAGGAGTGTTTCTTCTTGCGTCTTTTTCTCTCTCACGCGAAGTAGTGACAGCGGATTGCGACTTCCGACAGAAAGAAGAGAGAAGGAGCGAACGCTCAGTTGCTTCAATCAAATCATTAGCGCGATGACGTTAGTTAGCATCGATCTACCATTCATCTAAATCAAGAGAAAGGGAAAGTGAGAAAAAGAGAGGGAATTTAAAGATCCTTACATTCGAATGTGTAACGTAATTGCAAAAAGATTACATGCTTATGGAGACATCAATTGTGTGAGCATGTTTGTGTACGTTTGCTTGCAGGGTGCTTTGTTTTGTTTTCTCTGCGAATACCACGTACCCCTGCTTGGTATTATCGTTGATCCGGCCAAAATAAGCTGATCCTTGTTTCAGCTTCGGATGTGGTCCCACAGCAGGGCGGTGCCTTTTTCGAGCGTCTGGTTGGCCGTCTTCCCGATGATCTCTTTCAGGTGCTTTGGCGGCAAGCCAAACCCGGGCCTCACCGAGCGCACATTGCTCCCTGTCAACACGCCTCCCTGCTCCACGCGATCGACGACGTAAAGAGACCTGGCGAAAGCGCGACTCTGGACTGACTTGGCAGGCAGGTCGAGAGTTGGCTTGCCCAGTGCTTTCTCCAAGTCTCGAACGTTTCGGATCATTTCCTCGAATTCCTCGGGCTGCATGCTAAACACTGCGTCGGGACCACCGAGCTTCCTGTCGAGGATGAAATGTTTCTCGACGACTGTCGCACCTAGAGCAACAGCGCCCATGGGAACGGTGCTCCCGAGGGTGTGGTCGGAAAGGCCGACCTGGACGCCGAATTTTTCCCGTAACAGCGTAATGGTGCGCAGGTTGACGTCCTCGAGAGGGGTCGGGTAGGAAGACGTGCACTTGAGCAAGACCACCTGCTTGTTCCCCACTCGATGGCACGCTGTCACAGCCTCCTGGATATCTTCTTCAAGCGCGATGCCCGTCGATATGATGACAGGCTTGCCCTTGGAGGCGACCAACTCGATCAGCGGGATGTCTGTAATCTCGAACGACGCGATCTTGTAGGCCGGCACGTTGAGCGTCTCCAAGAACTCAACGGCGTCGTGGTCAAAGGGAGACGACATAAACTCCATGCCCAGGGAATGCGCCAGCTCCTGAAGGGGCCGATGCCACTCCCACGGAGTTTGAGCTTCGGAGTAGAGGTCGTGCAGCGACCTCTTGTCCCACAGGGTGCCCCCGCTGATCGTAAATTCTGGATTGTCGCATTTCACCGTGATGAAATCGGGACGCAGCGTCTGTAGCTTGACGCAGTCGATGCCTGCGCGATGCATGGCGTTGACAGTTTCCACCGCCTGATCGAAATCGCCGTTGTGGTTGCATGAGAGCTCGCCAATGATAAAGCACGGTTGCCCGGGTCCCAAGATGCGACTGCCTATCTGAACGGAGGGCGTCATCGTTGATGTATGTTTTTTTTGCGAGCAGGAATCGGCACAAAAAATCGCCGCCGTTGAGTGTGTCGTGTGAATGTGTTCAAGGGGGAAGAAGAAAAACGACCAACCATCCGGACGAGTGGAAAATGTACGTCACTGCGGCAGCAGAAAAAATTATTGCCTCAAGATATTATTTCTTCGTGGCAAAAGAAAAAAGTTACAAGCTAAACAATGCGTAACGACTTGCTCAAGATGGACTGCAATAAGGGTGCGAGTACGTGAGCCCTTAAGAGCTCCGAGAGCAAGGGAGGCGCGGTCGCCGACCATCGAGGGACAACCCACGTTTGAGATCACGGACACGGGAAGTTCTGCTGCGCCAGCGCGCGTTGGCCGCATCGAGCGGGCTCTACATCTGGTTCGTTTTTGACAAAAGTAAAGACGAAGAAAAGAGAGAGACAGAGAAGGAGGACAGCGCCTTCTTTCCATTTTCTTCATACGCGCAGCTCGTTTTCTACTTTCCAAATGTCCTGCAAAATAAACCCGAAGAATTTCTCGATACAAAGGCAAGAAAAGTTCGACGCAAAAACTCCCGAAGAAAAAAAAGACCTTCTTCTTTCGACCTCTCTCTATCTCTCTCCTCTCTTTTCTCTTTTTTCTCTTCTCTCAACACCTCATTCAGACGCATTCATCAACTGTTTCTTATCCGAAGCGCTTTCCTCTGGGTTCTCGAATGTCCCAACCGCACCGACGCATCTGTGCGATCACAAGAAACTCGTTGACGACAATGTCCCCGTGGCCCGGAGCAATATATGCGTTCTCGAGGTTCCAGAAAGCAGCCAAAGCATCCTCGCCAGCGGCAATCCCATAGAGAGAAATTTCGCGACATACCTTAGCGGCCACAAGCGTCAGATGCATTCCCGAGTGAGGATAGGAGGTGGTTGTAGACTTAACGAGCTGCCGCGTCGCGTTTTGCAGATTAGAGTTGAGCAAATACCACGGAACCGGTGAAACGCACCCGTCGGGGAACGAGTAATCTCCGATGATCATAGGAGTGCAACCTTTCGCCGAACAGAACGAGCGTGTCGGTACCCTGTTCTGGGCATCGTCAGTGATGAACTGAACGTCTGTTTTGGTTCCGCCATCGATGGGGTCCCAGGGATGGTTGTTGACGCGTATTACGATATCGTGCGAGTCGATCTCGCTCCCCCACTTGGACCCATTGATCCGCGTCGAACCGCCGACGATGGCGCAGTGATTGAATCGCGCGCCGGACTTGAGTGGCATGGGCACGAATTTCGGCGTATCGCATCCCTGAGGTAAAAGAAGTAGAGGAAAAGGAACGACGTCGTCCATCGAAAAAGATCCGAGGACGTCCGCGATGTGCTTGCACGCCGGATCCTCCCTTACGGATGCATGCCACCCATAGGAAAGCGCGTCATGTCTGCAGGATCGAACAACGAGAGAACGCGCGCACGCCGCCAACACAAAAAAGAATGAACTTTTTGAGGTGAAAAAACGCATCTTTACCGAATTCGAAAGGGAGATGAACTGTTTTTAAAGGCATGGAGATCGCTTTGCATTTAAAGAAAAAAGATCGCATTTTTGACAAGTTATAAAAACTTGAGTTCATTTCTGCCCTCGGAAAAGGCCGCGAACTTTTTTTTTTCCCGTTTGCAAAGCGGAGGGGAAAATATTTTGCATTCTACTATCACAACCCAACACGAACGACTGACGTCGCCTCACAATCACTCTCACTTTCTGTGCAACGAAAGGATTCTCTCTCCCTCTCTCTCTTTTCTGCTCCGCAGACCTCCTCAGGAACATCTCTCTCTCTTTCCGAATTATCTCGAGACCTCGGAAAAGGACGGGAAACAGCCGCAAAGAGAAGAAAAGAACATCAAAAAAGCCACGAATATGTCGCTCAACGGCAGGTCCGTCCTCATCACCGGTGGGACCGGCTCCTTGGGCAAGAAACTGGTGGAGACGATTCTCAAGAAATCACCCAAGGTCCGTCGCCTGGTCGTCCTGTCTCGCGACGAGCTCAAGCAGTTCGAAATGGCTCAGATTTTCTCCCAGGCTAAGTACCCCTGCATGCGCTACTTTTTGGGGGACGTCCGCGACGTGGACCGCCTGAAGAAGGCGTTCCAGGGCATCGATGTCGTGATCCACGCCGCCGCGCTCAAGCAGGTGCCGGCGGCGGAGTACAACCCTTTCGAGTGCATCAAGACCAACGTTCTGGGAGCGCAAAACGTGATCGACGCGGCGCTCGAGTGCGGCGTCGAGTCCGTGGTGGCTCTGTCCACGGACAAGGCTGCCGCGCCGATCAACCTTTACGGGGCGACGAAACTGTGCTCCGACAAGCTCTTCGTCGCTGCGAACCTGATCAAGGGCTCGCGGAACGTGCGTTTCTCTGTGGTCCGCTACGGGAACGTGATGGGCTCGCGCGGCTCGGTGATCCCGTTCTTCATGAAGAAAAGGGATGAAAACGGCGCGCTGCCGATTACCGATCCCAACATGACCCGGTTCAACATCTCCCTCGAGGGCGGCGTCGCCATGGTGATGTACGCGGTCGAGAACGCCGTCGGCGGCGAGATTTTTGTCCCGAAGATCCCGTCCTACCGCATCGTCGACGTCGCCAAGGCCGTGGCACCCAAGGCGAGCGTGGAGATCGTGGGCATCCGACCTGGAGAAAAGATGCACGAGGAGATGATCACCGCCTCCGACTCGCCCAACACGGTCGACCTCGGGGAGTACTTTGCGATCGTGCCACAGAACAACCCGGAGATCCAGGCTTACTACGAGACCAAGGGCACGGCAGTGAAGCCCGGGTTCAGCTACAACTCCGGGACCAACACCGAGTGGCTCTCGGTCGGCGAGCTTTCGGAGCTTGTAAAGACGCTGTGAGGCGAGCGAGGGAGCAAGCCAGCGCTAACAGACGGGTGACGGTGGGGAGATCGCCTGATAATCGTCCCGCAGTGGGCTGCTTTGACCACCGTGTCTTTTTTAAAAGTCGAGTCTGTATGCGATGCTCTGCAGATCGTGCATGTTTTAGCTCTGGGAAGCTCGCGTCCTCAAACTGTTTTTCCTTTGTGTTCCTCACGAGGTCATATTCTCAACAAAGCCTTGTTGCCAGCGATCTGAAAGTTGACAGAAAAAAAGATGTGCAAGCAGGACCGAGACATAAAAAAATCTTTGTTATAACATACCACCAAGTAGAAAGAAAAGGTGTTTCAAAAGGAAACGAACTTCACAGTTTTTTCCGAACGTGCGAAATATTTCGTGATAGTTTCTTCTGTTTTGTTTTGTTTTCTTTCAAAAAAATTAAAATGAGCGACGGTACACAAGACGCCCATCCTCGAGCTGTTTTGTAAAACCTAAGCGATCGAAAGCAGCTTGAGACGGCATGTTGTGTACTTTGACGCGTCCCAAAAGCGACGCGTGCTTCTCGTTGCGGCACAACTCGCGTATCGCCTCGTCGAGCATTTGCGTTCCCAATCCGCGTCCCCTGGCAACACTGTCGATGGAATAACCTATTTCCCAGGTATCATCTTTTGCTATAACACGGTCGAAGCGAACTTGGCCAATCGGAAGGCTCTTTTGCTCTGTCTCGACGACGTAAATTCTGCAACAATCGGTGTTTCTCAGGCGACGGTAAAACCACCGCCTGTGGGTTTCTGCCAGAATCGGATCGGACGTGAAGGATTTCGTGCGCACGAGCGGGTCGTTGGCCCACCGGAGTAAGAGGGCTTCGTCTCGTAGCTGCGCCAATCTCACAACGAGAGGAGTGCTCGATTCAAGCTCCAAAAGAGACGCGACGCGGCTGGTCCCGTTTCCGTCCACGACCTTCATGCACTGACGGGACCATGACTCGATCTCCGGCTTTTCGATAACGTGCTTCAGAGCTTGGACGAGTGCCTGCAATGTGACCGCGTCGTGATGCCCCAACCATTGAATGAACTTTCGTCGGTCGAGCTCGGCAGCTATGTGCTTTTGGTTGTCGGCGATCGTTATCACCAGCGACGGCAGGCCTAGACAGCATCTCTCCAGGGACGTTGCGCCTCCTGCGCCAAGAGCCAGGTCGGCGCTCAGGATCAGAGGCGCCAAGCTTGGAAATGACTCGTGCACGACGACGTTGGTATGTCCCCCTGCTTGTTCGCGGACCGCCGCGGCGTGCGGGCACTGCGAGCTCAGCACGACGTCCAGCACGACGTCGCTGCGTCCCAGAGCCAGGAAGGCCGAAACTGCCAGACCGGTGACGTTGTGCTGGTCGACGCCGCCAAAAAACACCAGGACGCGTCGAATCTGGTTGAGTCTCGGGGGCGCGCGCGGGCGCAGCGAAACGTACTCCGGCTGCAGCAGCGCGTACTGTGGACCCAGTAGTCGCGCGCAACGACAAGGCACGAGGTCATCGTATCGCTCCTCCATGTCAGTCAACAGCGTCTGGTCCAGCAAGAGATCGCAGTCGTGCTTCCGGTCTGCCAAGTCGTCTATTACCATTATCCTCTTTGCGTAAGGCCGCATACGAGACTCCCAGCGGTAGTCCAAAGCGTAGTGATCGACGACGAGCCATTCGGGGGGGGCATTGTCAGCAAACGCGGCAATCGTCTCATTTGCGTCGCTCAGCCAGTCAGTTCCCAACCATTTGGAATGCTTTGGAGCAGGCGGCTGGTCGAGCTCTGATGCTGCGGCAATGGAAGTATCGCCGTGCTGCGGTAGCACCATCACATTGAATCCCCGGTGACGAAACCTTTCGATCATGTTGCCTTTCAAGTCACGGCACACGAATATACATTCCATTCCGCGATCGCAAAGTTCCCTTGCCAAAGTTTGACATCGAACGGCGTGGCCCGAACCAATGTCCTCGGAAGCGTCGACCCGGAAAATGACCTTTTGGACCACTTTCGTTTCCATTTTTTCTACGTTTTCTTTCTTGATTGTTGCTGCTACTATGTCTAATGCCAGGCACGAAACGGGCCGCTTTCACTCTTGTGTGTACGCGTTTCGCTGTGTAAACGTCGAAAGATAGAATGAAGAAGCGAGGTAACGACGATTGCTCAGTTTCAAGAACTGCAGAAGTTGCCATTCGTCGACTTTAGCAGTGTCAACAGGCAGTTATGCGAGAGGAAAAAACAGTTTTTTTTGCCAATGCGCGTTTCCGATCCACGGCCTGTGGCAGAAATGGCACCTTGTGCACGAGATTGTCACGAGAGAAAAAGGAGCGTGACGATTTACCAGCATTATTATTATCGACGTGCAAAATTCTACTCTGGCCTACGCACACAAAGGATCGTTATGATTCACCTCAACACTTTTTCGATCATCTTTTTTTCCTCAACTTCGTTGAATTTTCAAGTCGTAGTCCAGGATGTGCCCGAACATTATCGCTTCCCCCGCGGGCAACTCTACGGCAGCATTGACAGAAGGAACATCCGGCGTGATTGCTGACAAAAAGCCGAGGCACTTTAATGTCGTTTCCGCCAGGAAGGCCTACGCAGACGGCAAGAACGTGACCGAGCTTTTAAGGCAGCAGAAGGGCTTGTCTTTCAATACGCCGGAAATCATCGAGACGTCGTATGACCTCCAAGCCGGAACGTACATCAAATTCGTGCGAGAGAACATCGATCAGGCTGCACGCTACGCATCGGAGCTTGCATCTATCCTCGACGTGCACATCACCAGCGGCCAATCTCTCCTCGACGTTGGGACGGGAGAACTGACCACGCTGACTCTTCTCGTGCAAAGGCTCGCAAACAAGCCTGGACGAATCTTCGCGTTTGACGTCAGCTGGTCGAGAGTGCACAAGGGCCTTGAGTTTGCGAAAGAAGAGATGGCAGCTGAGGAACTCGAGCGCCTCACCTCGTTCGTCGCAGACATAGGCGAGCTCCCTCTCAAGGACAAGTCTGTCGACGTGACGACGTCCAGCCACGCGCTGGAGCCCAACGGAGACAAGTTGGACGTGCTCCTTTCCGAACTGTTCCGAGTGACGAAGGAAAAGCTGGTCCTCTTTGAGCCGAGCTACGAGCTCAACTCCGAGGAAGGAAAAAAGAGAATGGAAAGCCTCGGCTACATCAAGGACGTCGAAGGTGCCGTCGCGAGGCTCGGCGGGAAGCTGCTGGAGAGAATCCCTATTCGTAACGTCAACAACCCGCTCAACCCGACCGCTTGCTACGTCATTTTGCCGCCAGCGGCGTCGATGACGCCTCCGTCCTCAAACGCGTCCGTGCAAGAGGCAGTCTCGACATCGAACATCTTCTCTGTTCCCGGAACCGGACTCTCGTTGACAGAGAAAGAAGGCTTCTTCACGTCCGAAGCGACGGGGCTGTGCTATCCCGTCTTGAAGAGCATCCCGGTTCTTCGCTCCAATGCGGCGATCCTTGCATCCTGCTTTTCCGGATGAGTTTTGTTCTTCCGAGCATCAGGAAATCGCGGAGGAGTCAGTACAACGTTTAGAAAAACCCTCGTAGATTACTTTCAGAAGAGATAAAAAAATATTTTTTTTATCAGAAGAGATATTTTTTATTTTTTTAAAATATCTCTTCTGAAAGCGAGAGCGAGAGGGAGAGGGAGATGCGTTATAATTGTTTCTCCTTTTTGCCTCAAGAGCATCGCCTGTTCTGATCGGGCGACAACAACAAAGACAAAAACGATGCCATGAAAGGAAAAAAAGAGAACGAGATTGTTCACCTTTAAATATTCGATAATTCTCCAAGTCTAGAAAGGTGTGGGGGGGGTAAAGAAAAAAGAAAATAAAAGGGAGCTTCTTGTCAGTCTCTCTCGTTGCATCACATCACGAACTAGAAACAATCACTCATTGAATCAGCGCGGGAGGAGCTTACATTGTGCTCATAAATAAAAATCTCGGTCATTCAGCAAGAACGTCGCACCACTGTGACTTGGAGACGCTCGAGTGAGACGCCACGTTGACTCTCAAGGTCCGAACGGCGTCCTCGAGAGAGCAAAGGACTTTGCTGACCCCTTTGACGGCGTCTAGGAGGGCCGCGTTCTGGACTCGGTACATCTCGTCCGTTCCCTGGACGGAAACAAGTTCCTGGTGGTTCCACTCACCGTTGGGCTCCGTCATCCAGGACCAACGATGCTGGGCGTAGTCGCCCCGCAGCGTTCCCTTCTCGCAGACCACCGTCACAGTGCACTCGTTGGGGCACTGGTACAGGTTGAGAGAGTACGTCGCGACGGCTCCACCGCGGTGCCGCGCCAGTGTGTGGACGGTGTCTTCCACTGAGACGCCGTCGAGGGCCTGGTGCGCGGCGTCCGTGACGAGGCGCGATATCGGCCCGGCGAGCCAGTCTCCGACGTTGTAAAAGTGCGTGATCATGTCGTTGATCGCGCCTCCTCCCGTCTCATGCCGAGCAAAGTACACGTCCCGATAGGCCGGGCGGAGGCGAGCGAACGGCTGGCCGCAGGCAATGTTGAGCTCGAGAGGTCGCCCAAAACGCCCCGAGGCAATCTCGCGCTTGATCGCCGCGATGACAGGGTGAGCCCTGTGCACGTATCCGACGGCGACGACGAGCTTATTTTCCTTGACGAGACGGACGTACTCGTCGACGCCATCTAGCGAGAGGCTCAGCGGCTTCTCCATGAGATGGTGGATGCCAAGCCGTGCCAGACGAACGCCAACATCAATGTGGGTCGTGGCAGGCGTCGCGATGACGGCAACGTCAAACGAGCCCTTCGAAAGCGCCGTGTCAAGGTCGGCATACGCCGAGATGTGGAGAACACCGTATCGTTGCGAGATCTCGGCCCGACGAGCGGCGTGAGGCTCACAAAAAGAGACGCTTTCGCATCGTCCAAGATCACGGAAAACGCGCAGGTGTCTTTCTCCGATGGAGCCCGTTCCGATGATAAGCACTTTCATGGGAGCGGGGCGCAGAAGGAAAACGGACAGTCACCGAGGAAAAGAAAAATAGACAGTCAGCACGGATGGACGTGCCGCAATTTTGAGACGTGTATGTATCCTTTGTTTCTTTCATGTTTTTATCTTATCTTCTTCTTTCTCGTTTGCCTGCTGCTTTTCATCCTGTCGTTGTCACTTTAATGCCATTCTTCAACTGAAAAAAGTATGTCATTAAACATGAAACATTTTTGCCAGCTTTGGCGCCTTTCTTTATTTCTAGACTTATTACACACCCCTCCTCGTCAGTTGTAAAAATGTGAATAAAAAAACAATAGAACGATGATGGGGTGTGTGTGCGCGCACGTCGGGTCATGGGAGGAGAACCCCATTCATCAGCGAGCAAACTCCAAGATCGAATCAATCACGTACTTTTGCTCCTCGTCGCTCAGCGTCGGGTACATTGGCAAACTCAGGCACGTGTCATAATACGCTTCAGACTCCGGATGGTCTCCTTTCTTGTACCCGCCGATCTTCTTATAGTACGGCATGGTGTGCAGCGGGACGTAGTGCACCTGGCAGCAGATGTTCTTTTTGTTCCTCAAGAAATCGTAAAGTTCCTTTCTGCGATCCGTGCGGATGACATACAAGTGCCAAGCATGGTTTCGTCCTTCAGGAACGACTGGCGTCTGGATGGACGCGTGTTGTAGCTCCTCGCTGTAGCGTTTCGCGATATCTCTGCGACGCTGCAGGCCGGCATCAGCACGCGAAAGCTGACTCGAAGCGAGCGCGGCCTGAAAATCGGTCAGGCGGTAATTGTATCCGAGTTCGTGCATCTCGTAGTACCAGTCGCCGTGGTTTTCGGACAGCAACGAAGCGTCCTTGGTGATCCCGTGGGTCCGCAGCGAGAGCAAGCGCTTGTACAGTCGCTCGTCGTCGGTCGTGACCATGCCTCCCTCGCCCGCAGCGATGTGTTTGACTGGGTGAAAGGAGAAAATCGCCAGGTCGGCGTAACGACCACTGCCGCACCGGACCTCGTCCTTCTTCGAATCGACAAAGCTCCCTCCTGGAGCATGACAGGCGTCTTCGATGACCCAGCAGCTGAACTCGTCGGCCAGCACCCGTAAGGCCTCCATGTCCACGGGCATTCCGGCAAAGTCGACAGGAATGATGCCGCTAAAGAATCCCTTGGGTTTCGATTCCAGGAGTCGGCGAGTTGCTCCTAGATCGAGAGTCAACGTCGACGGATCAATATCCACGAACCAGACGTCTCCCCCGCAGTACCGCACGCAGTTTGCAGAGGCAGCGAATGTGATCGGCGCGGTAATAACGCGCTTTCCTGACTGAACCTCCAGAGCCATCGCGCATAGGTGAAGCGCTGCCGTGCCGTTGCTGACCGCTACTGCATAGGAAGCTCCCGTGTACGCCGCAAACTTCGTCTCCAGCTCTTGGATCTTTGGTCCCTGCGTCAAAAAGTCGCTTTTCAAAACGGCGACGACGGCCGCGATGTCCTTTTCGGTGATGTTTTGACGCCCATAGGGTATCGCAGTGTTAGTTTTGGTGGCGGTGTCTAGGGGCGACATGTCAAGAGGCTTATGTGAACAAATAATAATTGCGGGAGAACGTTTTCTCTTCACGATATGTTTGTTTTCTCACGACGAGTTTCTTTTTACTGCTACAAAAAAAGTGTTTTGAGCAATCGTGCAGAGTAATAGCGCCTCTCCAAGGGTGAGAAGTTTTTGTTGTGCTTCTTCTCCGGCAGGCAAAATGAATCAAAAATCATTTATTCTTGATGAAGAAGCATGACTTTTGCCTTCCCCTATCTTCTCTTCTGCCTTTCTCCCCTTCTATCATCGCTCAGTCACGTAAATCTTTATGAAATAATCTCGATGCATAACACATGAAAAAGCTGACAAAGTTTCTATTTTTGTAACTGTCATTTTGCCAATAGATACACTGACAACGACCGCAACCACAGCGACAATTTCACGATCATAACCACCAACAAGAACGAAATCGTGTTCATCCGTTCAAAGTAAAAGCAGAGGGAAAGAGAGACAACGGGGGAGCTGAAAAAGCTGTGCCGAGCATTAAATACCTTCCTTCGCTCGCAGGATAATGTCAAAAAAGTGGGCCGCGTTCGCCTCGCTCATACTCCTCCAGGTCCTCAACGGCATCGTCTACAAGAGTTCACAGGTTTCATCGACATACACGTACTCTACATTTGCGGCGATCGCCATCGCCGAAGCTGTCAAGCTCTTCCTCAATGTCGTCCTGCTTCGTTACTTCCGTTCGAAACGACCTGAATACACGTCGATCACTCCGAGTAGTGCCCCACCTGCCGACGAACGCTCGCTGCAGCTTCGCCACGGTGCGAAAATCGTAGCCTTGGCTGCCCTGTACTGCTTCGACAACCAGTGGACGTTCAAGGCACTTCTCAAGGCCGACCCCGCGCAATTTATCATTTTCAGATCCCTGTCGACCTTCGTGGTTGCTTTCCTGCGATGCGCCGTGCTTCGCTCGTCCTTGTCGACCAACCAGTGGACGTCGGTCGTGCAGATCGCGTGCGGACTCGTGGCGACGCAGTACAACGTATGCACCGCGTCGTCGATTATCTCCATGGGAACGTGCGGGGTGCTGCTCATCAGCGTCATGGTGTCCTCCTTCAACAGCGTCTGGAATGAAAGCCAGCTGAAGTCCTTTCCGATGTCGATGCAGGCCCAAAACATCATCCTGTATTCCGGGGGCGTGGTCTTCAACCTCGGCGGACATTTTTTCACTGCGTGGACGAAGGACGACGCGCCGGGCTTCTTTTCCGGTCTCAGCCCGGCGTCCGCATGCGTGGTGTTCTTGAACGCACTCAACGGAATCGCCATCCCTGCCGTATACAAGTACTCGGACTCGGTGATAAAGTCTCTGGCGAGCGCCGTCACGACTGTGCTCCTGGCGCTGATATCTTGGGCGCTGTACGACTCGAAGCTCAACCCCGTGAGCATGTCGGGCTGCATCGCGATCGCGTCGTCGGTGTTCGCGTACACGCTGGCGCCGGCGAGCAAGCAAGAAACGAGCACTCGCGAACGATTCGTATCCGTTGCCTTTTTGTGTACATTAGTAGCCGCTGCTGCTGCCTTCGTCTCGTTATGATCGTCCTGCGGTTCGGGGCCGTGCATTCCTCTCTTCCTCTTTTTTTGTTTTTCTTTTTCTTCATCATGTCTTTGAACTATGTTATAGCTTTTTATGGATCTGTCGCATAATATTTGTCATAAAAATAGAATTGGATATTTCCTGATATGATGGTGATGCTCCGACGGCACAATATCGTGAACGGTAAAGGAGACGATTGGCTGGCCTGCATACCGACATCATTTTAGGTGCACATGGCGCTGATGCTGGTGCTTTGTGCTGAATGGCCATGATGATGATCGTAAAATAGAGATTTCATCTTTTTGGAAAGAATGCGGCTCATCATGAAAGGCTTCGGTGTGCAAGTGCTTGACTAGCGAGTTGAGGAACGAAATACCCGAGGGTTGTTTGTCTCAATAAAGATAAAGTCTGCAAATGATGCAACGAAGCGTTACTGCGAGAAAAGGAGTGCATACGTTGTTCAGTAGAAGAGAGGAACACGGTGTCCTTAATCGTGAGAAGATAATGTTGATAGCGCGAAAGAATGAAGTATTTCCCTTTTTACATCACCTCGCTGCTTTTCTTCTTCAAAAAAGATCGAGGCCAAAAGGGCACGTATTCCGGTCCATAAACGACCCAGCGATATCACTGAACGATACCTGTTGCTTGCCAAGCTTAAGATTAAAACCAAACTAGTTGCCTTGAGGCTGTAAGACCTGCCAGTGCGCATCGAGCACGATCGGGTTGATCCTTGCACCAACAACGATGCGATTGATGGTATTCCTGTAAGCCGACTCCACCTCTTGATCTTTTAATCACCTGAATTAATCTTCCGTCACAGTCACAGATTTCGCCAGGTTTCTGGGCTGGTCAACGTTGTGCCCGCGCAGCACTGTCAGGTGGTACGAAAGTAATTGCAGTGGCACGATGTTCACGACAGACTGCAGGGCATCAGTGATACGGGGCACTCGCACGAGCATTATCGCATCTTGCCCTCCGAGAGCATCACTACTTCCAGAGCAGGTCTTCAAGACCTCCTCTTCGTTGCACACGACGATCAGTCGCGCCCCACGAGCTCTCAGCTGGTCGATCACGCTCGTCATCTTGCCGTGCAGGCGGTCTCGCGTTGCGATGACCGCAATCGGCATCTCCTCGTCGACCAATGCGATAGGACCGTGCTTCATCTCTCCGGCCAGAATGCCCTCTGAATGCATGAGGGACACTTCCTTGACTTTAAGGGCCGCCTCCAGCGCGGTGGCATAGTTGTATCCTCGACCGAAGACGAGCAGCGACTGTTCGTCTTTCAGTTTCACAGCCAACTCAAGCATCTGCTTGTCCAGGGACAGAGCTCGCTTCACGGCTTGGGGGAGATCCTTCAGGCCGTCAATGATGGCGTCGCGTGCGTCCCTGCGCGAGATGGAGTCGTCCGAGAGGGCCAACGCCAGCATCGTGATAGCCACGATCTGCGACGTGTAAGCCTTGGTGGAAGCGACGCCGATCTCGCACCCTGCGTTGATGTGCACACCGCAGTCTGTCAGGCGTGCGATGGCGGACCCGACCGTGTTGGTTATACCTACACACAGAGCACCAGCACCCTTGGCGAATCGCAGTGCCGCCAGAGTGTCTGCCGTCTCCCCGGACTGCGACACAAACACGCACACGTCATCCCGGGCGACGGGGCTCCGTCGGTCCATCATGTCCGAGGCAAGCTCGAGCGCGACTGGCACGTCGACCAGCTCCTCGATCGTCTGTCGGCATGCCAGACACGCGTGGAACGAGGTGCCGCACGCGACGAAGAGGAAGCGGCGAGCACGGCGCATCGCCGGCAAGTGATCGGCGAGCCCGCCAAGCTTGACGCGGTGTTCCGTGTACGGATCGCTGCCGCTTCCACCTTTCGAAGCAAAAGAGACCCGCCCTCGCATCGTCTGCAAGATCGATTCGGGTTGCTCGTGAATCTCTTTGGCCATATAGTGGTCGTATCCCCCCTTCATGATGGAGGCCAGTTCCATGTCCAGAGTCGACAGCTGGCGGCGCACGAGGGAGACGGCATCTGGGGCTGAATTTTTTTCCGTCTGCTCGGCAGATGCGTAGATCCCGTACGATCCTCGAAACAGGTGCAAGACGTCGTCGTCCTCCAGGAGCACAGCTTTATTTGTGTGCTCCACGAAGGCGGACGCATCGGACGCGATGAAGCACTCGAGAGCGTCGGCTTCCATGGCTCGCATGCTCTCGTTGTCACTGCTGCTGACGGTGCGCTTCATCGGCGAGAAGTGCACGGGCGCGGCCTTGATGCCCATGATGAGCGGCGAGCCGCGCTTGCAAGCGACGAGCTCGCCCGGGTAGTGCGTTGATTTGATGAGCAGAGCAAAGGCACCCTCGAGCTTGGCCATGACCTCGAAAATGATCTCGCAGAAAGATGCTCGCGGTGCGCTCTTTACCGCATCGGATTTCTGGTCTTTGTACAGTTTTTTGTAAACATAAGAGCACAACTTCGGGACTACTTCGGTGTCAGTCTCAGACACGAACGTGTCCCCGTGGGCCTTGAGAAACTCGCGCAACGCTCTGTAGTTGGTGATGATGCCGTTGTGCACCACAACAAACTCGCAAAGAGGCCCCGAAGTATGTGGGTGCGCGTTCGTGGGCGAAGGGGCACCGTGCGTTGCCCAGCGCGTGTGTGCAATGCCCGAGTGTGATTCCAGGACGCGGTCGAGATCAAGGTGCACAGTATTTGTTTGCTTAAGAGCGGTCGCGACGAGGTCGTCAACTTTCCCCGAAGCTTTGAGAATGATTGGCGTCACAGCCTTAGCGTGTCTGTGCTGTCCCAGCAACATTTGCTCGTCCTCGATGTCTGCTTTCTGACGTGGATCAACATTTTCGGACGTTGCGTCGATGTTCACGTCGAAACTCGCGGATCCTTCGCGCCACTGCATCGACGTGCTGAGGCCAACGCTGACGACGCAGTCATCAGAGTCGATCGCGATTCCCGCTGAATCGTAGCCACGGTATTCAAGGCGGTGCAGCCCCGCAAACAATATATCGAGGATCTCGCGACGAGAGCGCGATACCTGGAAAGTGTAATGGCCGAATATGCCACACATGTCTGAACCACAAGATAATGGTTACGTAATCGGCTTGCGAGCACAAGTAAGTTCGGGCTCGTTCAGAGTCCAAGGGGAGGGGAGGTTGTGAGAGGAAAGTAAAAGAACGTATAGAAATGGTGTGAACGTCTCTCTGTGAGGCAGACTTGGCACTTTGTTGTTGAAATGCACATTTTTGCGCACAAAAATGGCACGTGGATTATGCCAGCGGCGCAGAAAAACTTTCACAAATATATGGACAGAAATAGAAAACCCTCGAGAGATTCCCATGCATGACGTAAACATATT